>VOFB01000777.1_pt1 | contig 28001 bp, 46 predicted proteins | sample 5384141 | NCBI WGS metagenome assembly VOFB01 (sample SAMN12384721, study PRJNA508395) | human gut metagenome | isolation source: healthy gut A | host: Homo sapiens | reverse complement strand
CCATCACCATGGCCGACTGTCCCCACGCCCCGTCCTCCAGCTCGGGCACATCCGCAAAGCTTACGGAAAAGTCGAAATCCCGCAGGCTGCCGAGGCCCTTTGACACGGGCGTCACCATGCAGAAGAGCAGAAATACGCCCGTAATCAGCCGGAAGGCCTTTTCATAATGGCCCTTGGGCACGAGCAGCGTGACCATGCCGCAGATGACCGCCGCGCCGATGACGACACGGACGTATTCGCTGAAAAACGTCATCCGGAACCACCCGCTTTCAGAAGAATTGCAATGCACACGATAAACATCGCCATAAGCCCGCACGCGATGGCGATGAGCAGGCTGTAGCCGTCCGCGATAATGGACAGCATGGACCGCACCCGGCCGGAGCCCAGAATATCCCCCGCAAAGCAGGCGAGCTTTAAGGAGATGAAATTGACCGCCATTTTGAGGACGGGCACGACGATCAGGTAAAACACGACGACAATGCTGAATACGCCGGCGACCGATTTGATGATGTTCAGGCTGCTCAAAAGCGTGTCGACCGAGTCGGACATGACGCCTCCGTCACCGGCAGAAAGGAACCCACCGCCATTTTCAGCGCGCGGCGGGAGAGCGAATCCCCGCGCCGGTGATGGCCGTCTGCAGCAAAGCAGCCCGGTAAAGGCGACGGTGAGAATCAGAATACAGCGGTTTACAAAGGTGCGCAGGCCCAGCGTCATCGTCTTCAGCCCCTCGTTTTCCGTCACGGCGGACGCGATGCCCAGGCATATGTACGTGCCCGCAAGGGGCAGCAGAAAGCTGGAAAACAGCCCGCCCGCATAGACCGTTGCGTTGTACAGGAACAGGTGCAGCACCGTCGCGCTCGTCACGTTTCCCGACGCGGCGAGCAGCGAAGTGAGCACGGGCACCGAAAGCTCCATATAGTCCGACATCTGCGCCGCGGCCGCCGTCAGCTCGCTGACGCGGGTGTAGAAGGGCTGGCACACGATCAGCGCCGCCGCGCCCGCGCAGGCGAAGTCGAGCAGGCGGCTGCTCCCCCGTTCGTTGAACGAGTCGCGCAGGATTTCATATATGGCCATGACGATCAGCAGGGCGAACAGGTTGAAGATCATGCCCACATTGTCCTGAGCGCATCGACGAGATTGTCGGTCAGAAAGTTGACAACCTTCTCCCAGCTCAAAAGGTTCTGCACGCCCTCCGAAAGTCAGGTCCGCCCGTCGAGCTGGTCCTGCACCGCGTCCGGCGCGCCGTCGTACAGGTCCGCCAGCCCGAACTGTTCGGCCTTTTCGGCGTACATTTCATCAGAATGCAGCACGGCCGCCGCCGGCTCGTTCGCCCGCGCCGGAAAAACGCACAGCAGCAGCGCCGCAAGAATACACAGCAGTCGTTTTTTCATCTTGTATTTCACACTTCCTCCCTGCCTTCAGCCGCCGGCGAACAGGTTGATCGTCGACAGCAGTCCGTCGAACAGCGGGATGGCCGTGATGAGGATTGCGACCTTGGCCGCAAGCTCGATTTTGGAACCGATGGCCGTTTCCCCGCAGTCGTTGCACATATCCCCGCGATCTTTGCGATATAGGAGATGCCGAGAGATTTGATGAGAATGACAAAAGCCTGGCTCGGAATATTGTAGCCGTCCAGCAGCCCCTGCGCATAGGAGAGCACCTGGTCCACGCCCGTCACAACGGCGGCGAAAACACGACGCCGCCCGCGATGGCGACGAACAGGGCGTACTCGGAACGGTAGGAGCGCAGCATGACCGCAAAGGCGCAGATGACAAGGCCGACCCCCGCAATCTGTAAAAACGTCATACCATCACAACCCAAACACGGATTTCACAGTGTCGAACAGGACCTTGATCTCCTGCACGAGCATGAGCAGCACTACGATCACCCCGGCAAGGGCGGTCAGCATGGCCTGGTCCTCCCGGCCGGAACGCATCAGTATCTGGTTTAAGACTGTCACGACTATGCCGACAGCCGCGATTTTAAAGATCAAATCCACATCCATATCCGTTTTCTCCGTCCCTCTATAATGTATCAGATCAGCACGACTGCGATCAGCGCGCCGCAGAGCAGGCCCAGCGAGCGGTACAGGCGCGCCTTGGCGCCGCACGCCTCGGCCGCTTCCTCGCGCTGGCGGCGCAGCCGGTCCGCCGCGCCGGCGCACACGTCGCGCTGGCCGGCAAGGTCCGTCTTGCCAAAGGCGGCCATGAACTCGTCCACAACCTGCCGGTCGCCGTCTGTGAGCTGGGGCGCGGGCGTATCCGCCCAGGCCGATACCAGATCCGGCGCGTGGGTCAGCCGCTCGTGAAAGGCCGAGACGACACGGTACTTCTCAAACTCGCCGAGCCCCGTCAGCCGCTCTACCAGCTCCAGCGCCGGCGTGCGGAAGTAGCGCATCTCGCTGTGTATGCGTCCGACAAGCTGGAGCAGGCCGTCCAGCTCAAACGTCCTGCGGCGCAGGCCCGCGGCTTTCAGGAACCCAGCCGAACCTGCGGCTGCGAACAGAAGCAGTATCCCGACCACCTTCATATTTCACACCGTCCCTTTCCCCATGTGTCCGCTGCACGCGCAGCACTTCCCGCAATGTGCCCGGGCGGCGGGCGCCCTCCAGCACTGCGATTACGTCGACCGCGCCCGCGTCCAGCAGCTTTGCCGCCTGAGGGGCGGCGGGCCGCCTCCTCCGCGCTGCGCGCATGCAGGGAGAAGATGACCGGCACGCCCGCGCCCTTGCCCTGCAGCACCGCTTCCGCCTCCGCCTCGTCGCCCAGTTCGTCAAACACGATCACATCCGGCGACAGGCAGCGCAGCGCCTGCAGAATCCCCTCCTTTTTGGGCGTGCCGTCCAGCACGTCCACGAGCGGGCCGAGGTCGTTCTGCGGCACGCCGCCGAACATGGAGGCGAGCTCGCCCCGTTCGTCCACGACGGCGACTTTCCGGCCCGCGCAGGACAGCGACCGGATCAGGTCCTTGAGCACCGTCGTCTTCCCGCCGCCCGGCGGGGGACACGATCAGGCCCGATCGGAGCCCGCTGCGGTCGTATATGTAGGGCAGAATCCCGTCCGCACAGCCCACGACCTGGCGCGCGATGCGGATATTGATCGACGAGATCTCCGCAGGCCCGTCACGGCGCCGTCCTGCACCACCGTCCGGCCTGCAAAGCCGCAGCGGTGGCCGCCGGGGATGGTGACAAAGCCCTCTTTGAGCTCCTGCTCATACGCGTAGACCGAATTGCGGCACAGCTTATAAAAGGTGTCCTGCAGCTCGGCGCCCGTGCAGATATACGCGCCGGCGGCATGTTCCGTAAGCTCCCCGCGTACAGATAGAAAGAGGCTCTCCGCGCCGAACACCGCCGACAGGGGGCGGCCCGTCCGCAGCCGAAGCTCAGGTGATCTCCCCCGGCGGAAGGCCGGAATATTGGAGACGAGATCGGCCAGGCCCTCTTCCAGAAACCGTAAAACCTGTGAAAATGCGCTTGCGTTGTCCATAGGGTTGTCCTCCCTTTGTTACAGGATATTTGCGCAGCGCCGCATTTAGAACAGGGAAAAGCAAAAAACGCCGTCCACTTATTTTTCGTTTCCCTGCATATTTCCGGCGGGCCCGCAATAGTATTTACCGACAAAAGGATTGGGGGAGTAGTTTCGATGGATACAAGCAGACTTTACAGCGATATAAGCAAAAGAACCCAGGGCGACATCTATATCGGCGTCGTCGGCCCGGTGCGCTCCGGGAAATCCACCTTTATTAAGAAGTTTATGGAGACGCTGGTGATTCCCAATATCCAGAACGAGTTCCAGCGCGAGCGCGCCGTGGATGAACTGCCCCAGAGCGCGGCGGGCAGGACGATCATGACGGCGGAACCGAAATTCATACCGGATGAAGCGGTGCGCGTCGACCTGTCCGACAACGCGTCCTTCCGCGTCAAAATGATCGACTGCGTCGGCTATATCGTGCCGAGCGCGCTCGGGTATATTGAAAACGACATGCCGCGCATGGTGATGACCCCTGGTTTGAAAAGCCGGTGCCGTTCAACATGGCGGCTGAAATCGGCACGAAAAAAAGGTGATTACCGACCATTCGACCATCGGGCTTGTCATCACGACCGACGGCAGTTTCGGCGAACTGCCGCGCGGGGAATACGAGGAGGCCGAGCAGCGCGTTATTGCAGAGCTGACGGAAATCGGGAAGCCGTTCGTCGTCGTCCTCAACTGCTTCGACCCCGCCGCCGCCGACTCGAGACGCCTGGCCGACGCGATGGAGCAGAAATACGGCGTGCCCGTTCTGCCCGTCAACTGCCTTGAACTGGCGGAAAATGACATTAAGGACATTCTGGAGACGATTCTGTTTGAATTCCCGGTCAAGGAAATCGGCGTAAACATCCCGACCTGGATCGAGGTGCTCGACGAGGACAACGAAATCAAGCGCTCCTTTTACAGCACCATCATGGAACAGTCGGCGCAGATCCAGAAAGTCAAGCAGATACGCGATTACAGCGCCTGCCTGACCGGCAATGAATACATAACTGAAGCGCAGGTCAAAAACGTCGATCTCGGGCGCGGCAGCGCGGTCATCGACGTCCAGGTCCGGGCCGGGCTGTTCTATGAGGTGCTCGCCCAGGCCACCGGCCTCGACATTAAAAACGAAGGGGACCTGATGCTCACCCTCACCCAGCTCTCCCGCGCCAAGGCCGAGTACGACAAGTACGCCAGCGCCATTATGCAGGCGCAGACGGTCGGCTACGGCATTGTGACCCCCGCGACGGAGGAGCTGACCCTGGAAGAGCCCGAGCTGATTAAGCAGGGCGGGCGCTACGGCATCCGGCTCAAGGCCTCCGCGCCGTCGATCCACATGATCCGCGCCGACATTGAAACCGAGGTCTCCCCCATTGTCGGCACCGAAAAGCAGTCGGAGGACCTGATTACCGATATTCTGCGCGAGTATGAGGATAATCCCGCGAAAATATGGGAGTCCGACATCTTCGGCAAGTCCCTGTACGACCTCGTCAACGACGGCATGCTCAACAAGCTCTATAAAATGCCGGGCGAGGCGCGCGAAAAAATGCAGGAGACGCTGCAGCGCGTCATCAACGAGGGCAGCGACGGCCTGATCTGTATCATTCTGTAAAAAGGAGCCATATGCGCCGGACGCAGCGTCCGGCGCGCTTTTTTTGTGCGGCGGCGGTTGACAGGCGCGGCGGCGGGGCTATGATGATAGGAGCCACAGGGCCGGATGTAAAAGGAGAGGATGGACGGCATGACGAACAACGACAGGCTCATACGCTGGATACAGAGGCGGGCGGAGGGATTTCGCGGCGACATAGCCGTCATCGCCGCATACGGCTCCTATATCAACGGTACGGCCAACCCGCGCTCCGATGTGGACTGTTATTTCGTCCCCAAGACGGAGCGCGGCGGCAAATTCGCGGCGACCTTTATTCTGGCCGGCGTGGGCTACGACATATTTCCCATGAACTGGGCGCGCCTGGAGCGCATTGCGGACCTGCGCGATTCGCTTACTCCCCTTGGGGCGACGTGCGCCTGCTCTACTGCGACACGGAGGCGGACCTGGAGCGGTTCGGGCGGCTCCAGCAGGCACTGCGGGACAACCTGAACGATCCGGCCCGCGCCCGCGCCGCGGCAAAGGAGCGCTACGAACTGGCGCGCCCCTGTACGCCGGGATGGCGCATACGCGGGCTCACCGGCGCGCGCGTGCTGGCAGGCCGGATTCTCATGGCGCTGGCCGACGCGGCCGCGGCCTGGAACCAGGAGTATTTTCACTTTGGCCTGAAACGGCAGTTTGCAGACCTGCAGCGCTTCCAAAACATGCCCGCGCAGTTTACGGACGATTACCTGCGCGTCATACGAGGCCGAAAGCGAGGCGCAGACCGCCGCGGCCTGCGCCTCGCTCTGGCCTCCTTCAGCGCCTATACGGGCTGGGATGCGCCCGTCCCCGGCGGCCGCCGGCGGAGCAGCCGCAAGCCGCCGCGCAGGCGGGCGCGGCGCCGAACCCCTGTTATGCCTCGCTTGCCGGGCTGTACGAGGAAATCCGCTCCTCCTTTCAAAAAATATACGCCTGCCGCGAGAGCGGCGACGCTGTTCTCGCCTTCCTCTGCGCGGCTTGCCTGCAAAAGCGAGCTGATGGAAATTTCGGGAATACGGCTTTTTCCATGCATACCGCTTCGGCGACCTGCAGCCGCTGGCCAGCTCCGCGGAAAAAGCCGAAAACGCCCTGGTACGCAGCATTGAAGCCGCGGGCGGACGGATAAAGCGCTATGCAGATTTCGCCGCGTTTGAACAGGCGGCGCTTTGGCGGGCGGGCCGGTTTGTTCCGCCCGCCCTTTGCAAATAAAAAATGTGCCGCTCCCTATTGACATTCACTACTGTTTATTGTATAGTAGTAATCGTAATCCAGTACAGAAAGAGGAAAAGATAATGAACGTTCAGTACAAAAAGGGGTGCTGGAGCTGTGCGTGCTGGCCCTGCTGAGCCAGGGCGACCGCTACGGTTACGACGTATCGGAGCTGCTGTCCCGCAAAATCGACATTTCCGACGGGTCGGTCTATCCCATTCTGCGCAAACTGAAGGCGGAGGGGCTTGTGACTGCCTACCTGTCCGAGGACAGCGGCGGGCCGCCGCGCAAATACTACCGGCTCACGGGCTGGGCGAAACGGAATACCGGCGCGCGCGCGCGAATGGCTCACATTTGCACAGACGGTCGGCGAATTGCTGAAGGAGGAACAGAAATGACAAGAGAGACATATATAAGCGAATTGACACGGCTTTTTGAAAAAGCAGAACACGCCCGACATTGAGGATATTGTCGCGGGAGTACGACGCGCACTTTGCCTATAAAACAGCCGACGGCTTTACCCGAAGAGGAAGTGGCCGCAAAACTCGGCAGCCCGGTGCAGATTGCGGAGCAGTTTGAGCAGGCGCAGGCCGGGGGCGCGGCGCATGGGGCGCGGCGTGCTCAAGTTCGGATTCGGGCTGCTGGATTTCGTCCTTGCGCTTGTGTTTACCGTGCTGTACGGCTGGGTGATCGCGCTCGGCGCGTTTGCCGCGGCGCTGGCCGCCGCCGGGCTCGGCGTCATGTTCCAGCACAGCGCGCTGCCCGCCGCGCCGCTGTTCGCCGCAATCCCGCTCGGACTTTCGCTCATTGCGCTGGGCGTGCTCGCCGCCGTCGCATGCGTTTACAGCCACCTTGTACGTGGTTGAGTGGGCCAGGGCGTTCCTGCACTTCCAGAAAAACTGTATCAGCGGCGCATACAGGCCCAGGGCCCGGCTTCCATCCGTCCGTCACGCCCCGGCGCAGGCGCAGGCTGCGCAATACGGCCATTGTGGTTCCCTGACGGTATTCGGGGTGCTGTTTGTGGCAAGCTTTATCGCGCTGTGCGCCTATACCGGCACCTTTGAATTCTGGCATGCGCTGCGCTGGTTCGTCTAAAGGCCTGACAGCAGAAAAAGGACAGAAAACGGTTCGTTTCTGTCCTTTTTGCCGGTGCGCGCCGGCGGCGAAGCAGCGCAGGCCTTTTGCGCCTGTTTTCCGCGGCCTATTGAAAGGGCGTAAAATCCGCGGTATAGAAGCCGGTGCGGATATGCGACATCGGGACGGCGCGGCCCGTGAAATCCGCAAACGCGGCGGCAAGCTGATGCGGGCCTGCCGAGCCGTCCGAAGAACAGGGCAGCAGATAGCGGACGAGCAGCGCTTCCCCGTCCACCGACGTTTCCAGCCGGGCGGCGAGCTGTTTGAGGTCGATCTCATGTTCGCCGCGCTTGCTCTTTTTCACCGTTACAACACTGGGCTGGTCCCAGAACGCGGCAAACGCCGACGCGCTGCCGGCGGGCAGGGACGTTTCGTACTCCGCGAAGGCGATTTCTTTCAGTTCCCGCTGCGGCGGGGCGGCCTGCACGACGCGCAGCCCCGACGGAAGCTGGCCGCTCAGGCGCTCAGCAAGGCCGGCCGGTTCCGCATCGGCGCTGAGCAGCACGTCCAGCGGCTCGCGCAGGCCCGCTACGCCCAGCGGGAGCGGCTGGCCGAACACGATGCGCGGATGCGGGTTAAACCCCTCGGAATAGCGGACGGGAACGCCTGCGGCAAGCAGGGCGCGCAGAAAGGCGCGGTTGATATCAAGGTGCGAGAGAAAGCGGGAAAGGCCCGCCTTTTCAAAAACAGACGGAGCTTATCCAACGCAGGCACCCCCTGTGATGTTACGAATTCCGCAGCCGGAGCAGGCGGTGAAGCAGTCGGGCGTCGTCTCGTTGCGGTAGGCCTTTTCGCGTTCGCGCAGGAAAAAACGCCTTTGTCACGCCCACGTCGATTCTGTCCCAGGGCAGCGTTTCATCCAGGGCGCGCGGACGGTTGGCATAGTCCTGCGGGCTGAGGCCCTCGGCGGCGAAGGCGGCCGTCCAGTTCTCATAGGAGAAGCTCTCGCCCCAACTGTCGAACCGGCTGCCGAGCCGGTAGGCGCGCTCGATCACCCGCGCCAGGCGGCGGTCGCCGCGCGCAAATGCGGCCTCTATGACCGACGTGTGCGGGTCGTGCCAGCTCACGGACACTTTCCGGGTGCGGATGGCGTCCAGCAGAAGCTGCTGGCGGCGCGCGATTTCGTCCATGGTGAGCTGCGGCTCCCACTGGAAGGGCGTGAAGGGCTTGGGCACAAAGGTCGCCAGGGACACGCTCACGCTGACGCTCTTCCCTTTCTGGCGTTCGGGCAGGCTATAGTAGAGGTTGACGATATCCTGCGCGAGCTTCGCGATGGCGAGGATGTCCTCGTCCGTTTCGGTGGGCAGGCCGATCATGAAATACAGCTTGACCGAGGTGTAGCCCTCCCTGAATGCGGCGGCGCAGGTATCCATGATCTCCTGTTCCGAAATATTTTTGTTGATCGCGTCCCTGAGGCGCTGGCTGCCCGCCTCCGGCGCAAAGGTCAGGCCGCTTTTCCGGGTATCCTGCAGCGTTTCGAGAATATCCGGCGGGATATTGTCGATGCGCAGCGAGGCAGGGAGAGGTTGATGTGCGCCGGGCCTGTCCACTGGTTGAGGTCGCGGAGCAGGGCCCCATTTCCGGATGGTCGCTCGAGGAGAGCGAGAGCAGGGATATTTCATCGTAGCCCGTCATGGCGCACTGCTGGCGCGCACACGCCTCCAGCACCGAACGGCTGCGGAACCGGGCGGGCCGGTAAATCATCCCGGCCTGGCAGAACCTGCAGCCGCGCACGCAGCCGCGGAACAGCTCCAGCGCGATGCGGTCGTGTATGGCCTGGACCAGCGGCACGACCGGCTTCTGCGGGATAAAACAGCGGTTCATATCCAGCACCACGGCGCGGCGCACCGTCGTCTCCGGCGTGATGCGCGCAACTGCGGCGCCGTCATACTCCACCGTATACAGCGACGGGACATACGCGCCCTCGATGGAGGACGCGCGGCGCAGAAATTCCTTTCGGGGCACGCCCTGCCGCTTGCACGCCGCGAACAGGTCCAAAACGGCGGGAATGCTGTCCTCGCCGTCGCCGACGAGCACAAGGTCGAAAAACGGAGCGACCGGCTCGCTGTTGACAACGCAGGGGCCGCCCGCTATGACGAGCGGGTCGTCCTCCCCGCGCTCGGACGCATAGAACGGAATGCCGCCCAGCTCCATCATCTGCAGGATACAGGTGTAGTTGAGCTCGAACTGGAGGCTGAAGCCCACAATGTCGAACTGTGAGATGGGGTCCTTGCTCTCCAGCCCGTACAGCGGCAGGCCGGCCGCGCGCAGCTGCGCCTCCATATCCGCCGCCGGCGCAAACACGCGTTCGCACCAGGTGTCCGGCCGCGCGTTCATCAGCTCGTACAGAATTTTGATGCCGAGGTTGGACATGCCCACTTCGTACAGGTCCGGGTAGCACAGGGCGAACCGGACAGACACGGAGGATTTGTCCTGACCGTGCTGTTGACTTCCCCGCCGGTATAGCGGCCCGGTTTCTGCACCTGCATCCATATGTTCTCAAGCGCGCTGATCATGCTCTGCCCTCCATTGTATTTATCTTTTAAAAAGTATTATATATGAAACGGGTGCGCATTGCAAGAGGCCGCACGGCGGCAAAGACGGTGCGGCGATACGCAGCGGCCGGGGAATGCGGGCGGGTACATCCGTTCACCGCAGGGCCGGGCCGGGCGCGGCTTTTTTTTTTCAAGCTCAGGGCGAAACAGGCGAGCAGATAAATCCCGATGACGGCCAGGGCATAGTTGAACCCGGTCGCATACAGGATATAGCCGCCGAACGCGATAGTACAGAGGCTCAGCACAGGTGAGAATCCCATGATGATTTCGCTGCGGCGCGGGCCCAGCGACCGCTGCAGCACGGCGTAAAGCGCCCTGCCGCCGTCGAGCGGGAGCATGGGCGCGAGGTTGGCCGCAAAGAACGTGGCGTTTGCGAGCGCGAACAGCGCGGCAAGCCGCGGCGGCGTCCAGAACTGCGAGGAGGAGCCACAGGGCCGCGAACAGCGCAAGGTTGACCGCCGGCCCGGCCAGGCCACGGCCAGTTCCCGCCCGTAACTGAGCACATGCGACGGCGACTGCGTAATGCTGATTCCGAAGGGCAGGAACTTCAGCTCCCGGACGGGAACACGGAACCGGTACAGAGCATACAGATGCCCGCACTCGTGCAGCAGCGCGGCGCAGAGGATGACGAGCATGTAGCTTGTGCTGTCGATAAAAACGAGAAGGGCCAGCACCGCGAAAAACAGCGGGTTTACCGTCACCCTCTCTATATTTCTAAACATCCAGATAGAGCGCGGGGTTGATGTATCCGTCGTCCTTGAGCATGGAAAAGTGCAGGTGCGGCCCGGTGGTTTTGCCCGTGTTGCCGGAGCTTGCGATCTTCTGCCCCGCCTTCACCTCGGCGCCCTCCCGCACATGCGCTTTTTTTTCAGATGGGCGTACAGGGTCTTGAACCCGTCCGCATGCTCGATAATGATATATTTGCCGCTGATCTCATCCTCGTCCACTTCCGTCACCGTGCCGGACAGCGCGGCGTTGACGCGGGTGCCCTCATCCAGCGCGATGTCCAGGCCGTTGTGGAACTTTTTCTCGCCCGTGAAAGGGTCCTCGCGGTAGCCGTACTCGGAGGTGATCTCCCTGCAGTTTGCCGGCGCGACCAGCGTCTCCGGCAGGGCGGGCTTGAGCGCCGCGCCCGACTGCAGGCGCAGGCTGCCCGTGCTGTCGCCCGCATAGAGGATGGAGCGGAACACGTCCCCGTCGCCGATTCCCTCTGCGGCGCCGGACTGGACTGTTGTGAAGTCCGGCTCTTTCGCCCCGCCCGAAGCGCTGTCCGAGCCGGAGGCGGCGGAACCGGAGCCGGAAGCGGACGCGCCGGTGCCGACCGCGCTTGCGGCCTGGCTTTCCCCGCCGCTCTGCGCCTGGGAGGACTGCGCGCCGGATGAGGAGGAGGACTGCGTCGAAGCGTCCGTTTTGGGCTCCGTATCGTCCGTGCCGAACAGGCTTTTGAACACTGGCAGGCCGCTTGCGTAATCGATCGCCTGCTGGCTCGCCTGTCCGATGTCGAACCTGGTCAGAAAAGGACTCCGAAACCCCCTCCTTGATGTCGCTGTACAGGCCGCCGCCCAGAAACCGGATGCAGAGCATGGCGGCGAGAATGGTGCCCGCCGTAACAGACTGCATGAACAGGTACGATGTAAACCTGTCCTTTCCGTCCGCAGACGGCGTTTCCCGTTTCCGAGGCGGCTCTCCCGCCAGCGCCCGCGCGCGTTCCGACGCCGTGCCGCGGGACGGGACGGCGCCAGGCCCTGCGGCCTTTTCCTCGGCGTGCGTTCACGATCCATCCTGTTCATACACATCCCTCCTGCTCCAGTATATTGTCCGGGGCGGGCGAATATGTCGGATTCAAGGATTATTCAAAAACATGTCCGCACAGACGGCAGGCCGGCGCGGACAGGGCGGGGGCCGCCGGCAGAGGGATGGGAAGCGGGCCGGCCACGCGGGAGGAAAGCCGGGCCGGCGGGCTGCGCGGTAAAAGCGAACAGGATTGCGGCATTGCGGCGCAGGCAAACGGGTAAGCCGGGCCGCGCCCAGGAGCCCAAGCCAGGCCGCCGATGGCCGAAAAACGGGCCGGCCACGCGCGGGCGCGGATCATCCGCCGGGCGGCGCGGCAATATAAAAAACGCCGCATAAGCTGCGGCGTTTTTCTAATTCACAGTCCGGCAGGCCGGGACGCGGCGCTATTTCTGCCGGGCGTATCCGCAACGCGGATGGCGGCGCGCAGATCCTGACGCGCAGGACCTGCACTTCGGACGAGACGTCGACCGCCTTGTTCTTGTCGGAGATAATAAAGCGGCGGAAAACCCAGCCGCGCCCCTCCTTAATCCGGCGCTCTATGTCCGAAACGGGCCGCACTTCGCCGGCAAGGCCGATTTCGCCGATGGCGACTACGTCGTCGTCGATCACGAAATCCTTCAGCCCCGACGAAACGGCAAGCGCGACGGCGAGATCGGCGGCCGGGTCGTCGAAAGCTTGATGCCGCCGGCGACGTTGAGATACGCGTCGTAGTTTGTGAGTATGATACCGGCCCGCTTTTCCAGAACCGCGATCAGCAGGCACAGCTTGTTGTAGTCAATGCCGGAGGCCATGCGCCGGGGCGCGCGGGAAAGGGGTCGGGGTCGTCAGGGCCTGTATCTCGGCCAGCAGGGGGCGGCTGCCCTCCATGACGCAGCAGACGCACACGCCGGACACTTCGTCCGGACGGCCGGAGAGGAAGCACCGACGGGTTGTCCACCCCACAAGGCCGGACTGCGCCATTTCAAACACGCCCAGCTCGCTCGTGGGGCCGAAGCGGTTTTTCACCGTGCGCACCACGCGGTACATCAGGCGTTTTCGCCCTCGAAATACAACTGCGTCCACCATGTGCTCCAGCACTTTGGGGCCGGCGATCGAACCTTCTTTGTTGACGTGTCCGACCAGAAACAGCGACGTGTTCTCCTGCTTTGCAAACCGGATCAGCCGCGCCGCCGCGCACCTGGGACACGCTGCCCGCGCCCGACTGCACGTCGGCGGCGTTCATCGTCTGAATGGAATCTATAATCATCGTCTGCGGCTTAAGCTGCGCCGCGGCGGCGAGGATGACGTCCAGGTCCGTCTCGGCGAGAATGAACAGGCCGGGATTCTGCACGTTCAGGCGCGACGCGCGCATGCCCACCTGCTCCTTGGACTCCTCGCCCGTCACATACAGGATTGCGCCGCCCTCAAGCTGCAGGGTGCTGCACATCTGCAGCAGCAGCGTCGATTTCCCGATGCCGGGGTCGCCCCGACCAGCACCGCGCTGCCGGGCACGACGCCGCCGCCGAGCACGCGGTCCAGCTCCGGGATTCCGTGAGCACCCTGCGGTAGCGGACCTGTTCGATCTCCCGCAGCGGCACCGGCGCTTTCCCCGCAGGCAGCGGCCTTACCGCCGGCGCGCCGGCAGAGGGCGCGGACACGGTCTCCTCCACAAAGCTGTTCCACGAGCTGCACTCGGGGCATTTCCCCATCCATTTTTCCGGAGGCGTAGCCGCACTCGGAGCAGACGAACATCGTTTTCTGTTTCATAATCCTTCCCTCTTCCCTTTCTGCCGGCGCAGCGCTAACGCGCGCCGGAAAAGGCGCTCTCCGTCCCCTGCGTCGCGGACGGGCTTTGGCGCGCCGCTTCAAACTCCATTGCGCCCAGATAGATGCAGTACGCCACCCTGGCCCGGTATTCCTCCGTTTTGAGCAGGGCCAGCTCCTCGTCGTTGGACAAAAACCCGCACTCGACGATCACGGCCGGGACTTCGGCGTTTTTCAATAGATAGCTGTTTTCGTTTCCCACCTTGACCGCGCGGCTGTTGTCCGGCTGCAGGCGGGTCTGGATGCTCTGCTGAATCGACTCCGCCAGCCGCTGGCTCTCCGGATGGTTCGAGGTAGAACACCTGCGCGCCCCAGTAGCGGGACTGGGTAAACTTGTTGAGATGGATGCTGATGAACAGGCAGTCGGGATTATCCCGGATCAGCTGCAGGCGCGCTTTCATATCCTTGACCTTGTCAAAGCCCTCCGCGCCCAGGGATACGTCTTCCGTGCGCGTCATGACCACCTCGTAGCCGGAGATTTCATAAAATTCCGCCAGGCGCCTGGCGATATCCAGATTGAGGTCCTTTTCCGCCGTTCCGTCCCCGCCGACCGCGCCGCCGTCCTGCCCGCCGTGGCCCGCGTCGATCACTACCACCGGCGCTTTTGCAGCCGGAGCAGGCGCGACGACGGCGACCACTTCCGCCGTAATCCTGCGGAATACGAGATAAACGAGCGCAAGCAACAAAACCGCAATGAGGATTTTAACCCATGTCTTTACGCGAATTACCATATAACCATCACCAGCAAATACTATGCCGGACGGCTGTCCGCTTATGCGGGAAGATATATGCAGAGGGCCGGCCCGCCGCGCCGCTTCATGCGCCGCACAGGCCCCGGACTCAGACGCGCGCGCCGCGCAGCAGCCCCGTAAGCTGCAGGACGAAAACCTCGGCTGTGAGCTGCTTGTCGCGGAGACGCGCTTGACGAGCCCGTCGGTATCCCGGCACAGCTCCAGCGCGCGCCGCAGTACTGCGGGCGGCACTTTCCCGGCGAGGGTGAGATTCTTTTCACCGCATACGGCTTCATGCCGAGCGCAGCCGCAGCGTCGTCCGGCGCAGGCCCGCGTCCCGCGGCGCGGACGCGGTACAGGCGCGCAAAAGTGCCGTACACCGTGTCGAACACCATAGTGTCTGGATAGCGCTCCAGAAGCTCGCGCAGCACGTCGACCGCGGCGCCCGCGTCGTCCCGGAACAGCGCGTCGGCCAGGTCGTAGATGCGCGATTCGACCGTGCGGACCGTGACGGCGTCCACGTCTGCGGCCGTAACCGTATCGCCGCTGTGGGCAAAGATTTTGGCAAGCTCGTTGCGCAGGCTGCGCATACCGTGGTCTGCAACCGAAAGCAGGTGCTGTATGACCTGGCGGTCCATGCTCTTGCCCGCGGCCTGCGCATGGCGGCTGACCCAGCGGCTCAGCTCGTCCTGCGGGCGTTCGTCGAACTTCACGGAAAGCACATGGCCCTTCGCCGCCTTTGCCAGCTCCTGCAGCGCGCTCTTTTTTGGCCGGCGCGTCCGTCTGCTGTTCGTTCAGGATGACGACGCAGGTGTCCGGGAAATCAGCGCACAGCGTCTCAAAGGCGCCGGTGAGCGCCGCGGAGGGCGCGTCCGTATCCAACAGCTCCAGAAGCAGCAGCTTTTTTTTCGGCGAACACGGGCAGGCCGAGCGCAAAGTCAAGCACCTGGGCCGCGGTGGCCTCCCGGTAATACAGCCTGACAAAGTTGAGCGGGTCCTCCGGGTCGGGCACCAGCTTACGGCGCATCAGGTCGATATAATGGCGCTTGAGGTAGTCCTCCGCGCCGGAAAAGGCGTACACGCCCGAGAGCGTACCGTCCTGTATCTGCTGTTTCAGCTTTTCCAAACTCATGTTTCCTCCACATAGAACCTCCCGTCCGGCAGGACGGCGATATTGACAGTTCCGTAAATCCCGGTCTGGTACACGGGCGCGCCCGTACTCTGCAGGCGGGCCAGTCCCTCCGCGCCCGGCAGACGCGCGCCGGCCCGCATCGGGACGACGATCAGCCGCGGGCGCACTTTGTTCAGAAACGCATAGCCCGACGAGGTGTTGGAACCGTGATGGCCCGCTTTGAGCACTTCCGATTCCAGCAGGTCCCCGTATTTCCAGACGAGGTAATCCTCGGTCTGAAACCCCGCGTCGCCCATGAACAGGCAGTTGAAGTCGCCGTAGTGCAGGTTTGCGACAAGGCAGCGCTCGTTCTCGTCCACATCGGCCAGCTCCATATGCGACGCGTACAGCGCCAGCCGCATTTCGCCGACTGAAATCTCCATCTCCCCGCCCACCTCGTATACCGTGACGCCGGGCTCCTGCGCCGTGTTCAGAATCTCGCGCTTCACCGCGGCCTGATCCGTCTGCTCCGGAATGAAAAGCTCGCCGACCGGCATGCTGCGCAGCAGCGCCGCCACGCCGCCCGCATGGTCGTCATGGTAGTGGGACACGACGAGCGTGTCGATGGAATACACGCCCTGCGCCTTCAGCTCGGAAGAGAGCGTGTTTACAGTATTGATGAGTCCAGGCCGCAGTCGATGACGACGGTGCTGCCGCCCAGGCGCGCCACGCTGCAGTCGGCCTGGCCGACGTCCAGAAACGAAAGCCGCAGCCGGTCCCTGCCGCCGAACATGCCGGCCAGGGCGCTGACGAGCATCACCGCCGCGCACAGCGCGGCAAGGTAGCGCTTGCTGGGCTTTGCGCGGCGGCGGAACACAAAGTAGCCGGCGAGCAGCACGCCCTGTGAAGCCCAGCCAGACGAGCGTCGGGCCGCGCTTGAGGTATACGGTCGTAAACGGCAGGGAGGCGAGCCACCGGATCACGCCCAGCACAAAGGAGCCGAGCACCTTTACCGGGAAAGCGACGACCAGATTCAGACCGGGCACGAACACGCATACCGACAGCAGCAGGCCGCACACCAGGATAACGGACACGGGCACGCTCACGAGCAGGTTTGCCGGAACCGACAGCACCGACACTTCGGAGAAGTATGCGACGGACGCGGGCAGCGTGAACAGGACCGCGCTGACGGTGACAATCGCCGTGTCCACCGCCCAGCGGAGATATGCGGGGATTTTGAACCGGCCGCGGACATAGTCCGTCAGTACCGGAGAAAGACGACGATACCGAGCGTGGCGGAGGCGGACAGAATCAGGCTGACCGACACGGCGGCAAACGGGTTGACAGCGCAGATGAGCGTAACGGCGATGCCGAGCGAGTTGAGCGAATCCGGCTCGCGGCCGGCGAGGCGGCCGATAAACAGGATGATGGACATAATGCCCGCGCGCAGCACCGACGGGGTGAAGGCCGCCACGGCCATAAAGCCGAGCGTAAAGAGGGATGCAGGAGATATTCGCCGCCCACTTGTTTGCCCGGAGCTTATCGAACAGCACGAGCAGAAAGCCGTTGAGGATGGAAAGGTGCAGGCCGGACACGGCCATGATATGCGAAAGGCCCGTCGCCCGCGCGCCGTTCACAACCGCGCTGTCCAGCCCGGAGGTGTCGCCGGTCAGCAGGGCGGCGGCAAACGCGCCCTCGTCCCCGCCGACCGTTTCGGCAAGGGCATTTTGCAGATGCGCGCGCACGGCAAGCGCCGCGCTGCCGGGCGGCAGACGGCCGGGCCGGCCGGGCCCGCCACGCCCTGTACGTCCGCATACAAAAACACGCCGTCCGCCCGCTCCCGGCGGAGCCGGCTTCCCGCGCCGGGCAGGCGCAGGGTCAGGGTCGCGTCGAAAATGTCGTAGGGCCGCAGCGTTTCGCCGTATATGTAGCAGACAATCTTTCCTGGGACCCGGACCGGCTCCCCGTCCACCTCCGCGCTTTTCACGCGCACGGTACAGCGCGCGCCGTCCGGCTCTTCGACGACCTGCACGGAGGCCTCTATGGTTTTCCCGTCAAGCGCCTGCGCGGGGATCCAGTAAATATAGGCAGCGGCGGTATAGCACGCGACGGCGGCGAACAGGGCCGCGCCGCACAGCGGCGCGGGAATGATGCGCAGCTTTTTCTGAGCAGGATCAGCGCCGCCAGAATGGCAAGGGCTGCGGCGCACAGGATGAGCAGCGCGTCCGCAGGGACGTAATTCATCGCAAACAGCGCAGGGAAAAAGACTGCGGCGAATACCCATCCGTACCGTTTCACTATACCACTCTCCCCGCCTCGAAATCTGTCGTTTTGTGTCAGTTTTGTCACACACATATTCTAGCAGATTCCGTCCCAAAAGAAAAGCGAGAAGACCCCATTTTTCACCGAAAATAGAAGCCCCAGAGCCCAAAAAGACACCGAAAACAGGAATAATAGGAGATTATAATCCACATCCGGTACCGGCGTGGCCGGTAATAACCCAGCACGCAGTACAGGAAAAGCGCCCAGCCGAAAGCCACGGGCGCAAGAAACGCATACATCAGCGCGCACGCCCCCTTACTACATTTTCATACAGGCGGCCGGTAAAAGGCCGTCCAGGAACGATTCGCTCTCACGCTTTCCGAAAACGCGGCGCGAAAAGCAGTAGAGGTCGTTGCAGAAGAGGATGATCATAATCGGGAAATAGAGGGTGGTGAACACCGGGTTGAGCCCGAACGCACCGGCCACGCCCCCTGCATGATATGGAAAAAGGCGCGCGTCATCCCGCAGCCGGGGCAGAGCCGGCCGAACCGCGCATAGTAGAAACACAAAGGAACCCCTTCCAGCGCGGGAAGGGGCAGAAAGATACCCAGTATCAGCAGGCATAAGAACAGGACGATGCGCGCGCCTGCGATCCAGTTTACAGCGCGGCGGCTCATAGGCCGATCAGCTCCTTTGCGGCGGCGGCCAGCGCCTCGATCCGGGCCGCGGCGTCCGCCTTTGTCTGCGCCTGGTACAAAACATAGATCTTCACTTTCGGCTCCGTGCCGGAGGGGCGCAGGATCAGCCGCGTGCCGCCGGCGAGCCGGAAGGCGAGCACGTCGGACTTCGGCAGTCCGTCCACGCCAGACATGTAATCGGTCACGCGCTCGACCGCGCAGCCGCCGATCTGCTTCGGCGGGCAGGCGCGCAGGCCGTCCATGGCCTGTTTCAGCCGGGCGGCGCCCTCTGCCGGATCGAGCGAGAGGCCGAAGGTCTTTTCCGTGTAATAGCCGAACTCGGCGTACAGTGCGTCCAGCCGGTCCAGCACGGTTATCCCCTGATTTTTGCAGTCGAGCGCGAGCTCTGCAAACTGCATCGCGCCGTAAACCGCGTCCTTGTCGCGCGTATAGCTGCCGCCCAGAAAGCCCGAGCTCTCCTCAAAGCCGAACAGAAACGTTTCATCGCCCCCGTCCTCCAGCAGCCCGATTTTCTCGCCCGTGTATTTGAACCCTACGGGCACCTGTTCGAGACGCACGCCGTACTTGTCGCATATCGGCTGCGCAAGGCCCGTGCTCACAACGCTTTTGACAGCGAAACCCTTTGCCGGCAGACGGCCCGCCTCCGACTTTTTGCGCAGGATGTGTTCGAGCAGGAGCACGCCGATCTGGTTGCCGGTAAGCGGCGTGAACGCGCCGCCCTGCCGGATGACGGCGCCGAGCCGGTCCGCGTCCGGGTCGGTGCCGAGCACCACGTCCGCGCCCTCGGCTTCGGCAAAGCGCGAGCGCAGGGGCCGAAAGCGCGCAGTTCTTCGGGGTTGGGCGGGTTTGCGCCGGGAAATTGCCGTTGGGACGCATGTGCTGCGCGCAGGTGACGACGTTGACGCCGCGCCGGCGCAGAATTTCGGCACGAGTTTGTACCCGCTGCCGTACAGGGGAGTATATACAATTTTGCACGCGTTTTTCCGCGGGGCGCCAGGCATAACCGCGCAGGCCTCGACCGCGCGCAGGTAGGCTTCGTCCAGCTCCGGCCCGATCAGCTCCACGAGGCCCACGTCCATGGCCGGCGCAAGATCGCACAGGCACACGGGCGCGATCATGTCGCCGCCGGCGGATTCCGTAATTTTCGCGGCCATCTCCTCCGTAATCTGCACGCCGTCCGCTCCGTAGACCTTGTAGCCGTTGTAGTCCTTCGGGTTGTGGCTGGCCGTGACGTTGACGCCGAACGCCGCGCCGAGCGTACGCACGGCAAAGGAGACTTCGGCCGTGGGGCGTATATCGTCAAACAGATAGACGCGCACGCCTAAGCCGGCGAAAACGCGCGCCGCGTACTCGGCAAAGTCACGGCTGAAAAGGCGGCTGTCCCGCCCGATCACAACGCCGCGTCTGTCCAGCCTGTTCTGCAGCATGTATTTTGCAATGCCCGCCGTAATCCAGCCGACGGTGCACAGGTTCATCCGGTTCGTGCCCGCGCCCAGCAGGCCGCGCAGGCCGGCGGTGCCGAACTTCAGGTCCTGCGCAAACCGCAGGCGCAGCTCCCGGTCGTCCCCCGCCAGCTCGTTGAGCTCGAATTTAACCGTTTCGGGCACATGGGGCGAGTTTCGCCACGCCTCGTATTTTTCCTTGTAGTCCATAACAGCTCCTTTATACTGCAATGCGCTCCGACGCCTCGGTGCGGGATGCGCACACGAGCGCCACGTCCGTCCCGATTTTCGCGCCGCACTGTTCCAGCATGCGCCGCGTCGTCTGATACGCAAGGTCGGGCAGGTTGTTGTTTTCCGACAGGTGCGCCAGCACCAGCGTCCGCGTCCCGCTCTCGATCAGCCGCGTTGCGGCGGCGGCGCATTCGTCGTTGGACAGGTGCCCGTTTTCCGACAGGATGCGTTTTTTGAGAGACGGGTGGTACGCGCCGTGCACAAGCATATCCGTATCGTAATTCGACTCGAGCACGACGGCGTCGCTCGTCAAAATCCGGTCCAGCACCGCCGGCGTCATGACGCCAAGGTCCGTTGCCACCGAGATGGTCCGCCGCCCGTCGGTCACGGTATAGCCCACGCTCTCGACCGCGTCGTGCGGCGTTTTGAAAGAGGTCACCTGCAGATCGGGGCAGACGGCGTTCGCGCCGGTCGGCAAGGTGTAAAAGGCCGAGCTGGCTATGCCGGGCAGACGCGCCTCGATCGCGTACAGGGTGGCCTCGTTGGCAAAAACGGGGATGTGGTAACGGTTTGTAATCGTCTCCAGGCCGCGGATATGGTCGATGTGCTCGTGGGTGATAAAAAATCGCGGCGACGCGCGATATATCCGACCCGGCGGCGCGCAGGGCGCTCGCCAGCGTGCGCGGGCCGACGCCCGCATCGATTAGTATGCCGTAACCGTCTTTTTTTTATGTACACGCAGTTGGCGTTGCTGCCGCTGCGTATGGTCATCAGTTCCATAGCTCTCTCCACTAGATTCCCCGAAGCCTTTCGGCTTCGGGGATTGTTCTCCTATTCAGACAGCGCTGACAAGGTTGCGCTCGTCCACCGGGGTCGACACGCGCTCAATATCCGCGCCCAGCGCCTGCAGTTTGCCGACAATATCCTCATAGCCGCGGTCGATATAGTGGACTTCCTCCACCACCGTCGTCCCGGAGGCGGCAAGGCCGGCGAGCACCAGCGCGGCGCCGGCGCGCAGGTCGGTCGCTTTTTGATGACCGCGCCCGTCAGCCGGGGCACGCCCGGATGACGGCGACCTTTCCGTCGATGCTGATATCCGCGCCCATGCGCTTGAGTTCGTCGGAGTATTTATACCGGCTGTCAAACACCGTTTCCGTCACGATGCTCGTGCCCTCCGCAATGCTGAGCATGGTGGACATCTGCGGCTGCATATCGGTCGGGAAGCCGGGATAGGGATATGTTTTCACATTCGCTTTCTGCAGCGGCCCCGTTCGCTTAATCAGGACGGAGTCGTCGTATTCCGTAACGGACACGCCCGCCTCTATGAGCTTTGCGGAAGTCGAGTCCAGATGCTTGGGGATGACGTTTTTCACAAGCACTTCGCCGCCGGTAATCGCCGCGGCGATCATGTATGTGCCGGCCTCGATCTGATCCGGGATGATGGAGTAGGTACCGCCGCCGTGCAGCGTTCTGACGCCGCGGATCTTGATTACGTCCGTGCCCGCGCCCATGATATTCGCGCCCATGGAGTTGAGGAAGTTCGCAAGGTCCACGATATGGGGCTCCTTGGCCGCGTTTTCAATGATGGTCGTGCCCTCCACCTTGGTGGCGGCGAGCATGATATTGATCGTCGCACCGACGGATTCGATATCGAGATAGATTTCCGCGCTGTGCATTTTCTGCGCGTGGCGTAAATCATGCCGTATTTCGACGCGGATGGCCGCGCCGAGCGCCTCCAGGCCCTTGATATGCTGGTCAATCGGGCGGACGCTGCCGAAGTTGCACCCGCCGGGCAGATCGACCTGCGCGCGGGAAAAACCTGCCGAGAAGCGCGCCGAGCGTATAGTACGAAGCGCGCATCTTGCGGGCGAGATGGCTCGGCGTCGTCGTCGCCGTCATGGTGGTACAGTCGATGCAGACGGTCGTCTCGTTGATATGCGTGACGCTCGCGCCCATCTTCTCCAGAATCTCCAGGATCAGATACACGTCGTCAATCTTGGGAATATTCTCGATACAACAGGGGCCCTCCACCAGAATACAGGCAGGAATGATGGCCAGCGCCGCGTTTTTTGCGCCGCTGATCGTCACTTCGCCCTTGAGAGGTTTGCCGCCTTTGATCACAAATTTGTCCAATTTCCGTACCTCGAAAGGTGCTGTTTTTTTGACTGTCTTCTATTTCTAATGGTATTATACCACGAAAGGATAAAAAAATCTCTAATCCGGGCGTATCCCGTATAGAATATTATAGTTTTTTCTTAATTATTTCAAGTATTTTTTGAAAATGCGACTTTTTTGGGCGATTTAAAAATGAAACGCCCGGCCGGCGCGCAGTCATCCCCGCCGGGAAAAAGCGCGGCTCACCAGCCGTAAATGCGGCGCAGCTGCGCCGTCTGCACGCCCTTTGCCGCGTAAAGGATGAGCGGCGGCTCGCATACGAGGCCGGGCCTGCCGTCCTTGCAAAGCTCGGCCAGCAGCAGGGACGGACGCCTGTCCGCATACGGGTGCACAAATTGATGCGCTTGAGCTCCCCGCCGTACTCCCGCGCGGCCGCCGCAAGGTCGCACAGGCGGCCGGGCCGGTGGCACAGGTACATCCGCCCGCGGCTGCGCAGCAGGCGCAGGCCGGCCGCGAGCACTTCCGGGAGGGTGCACTCGGTTTCAAACAGGGCGACGCGGCGGGCCGGGTCGGGGCTTTACCCTGCCGGTGCCCGCCGCGCGGTAGGGCGGGTTGCGAGACAACGCAGCCGTATGCCCCGGCTTCAAGGGTTCCGGCCAGGCGGCGCAGGTCCGCCTCATACACGGACATGCGGCCGGACAGGCCGTTGAGCTGCGCGCTGCGCCGCATCATATCGCACAGGCGCGGCTGCAGCTCGACCGCGTCGACGCGCGCCGCTTTTTCCCGCGCCAGAAGCAGGAGGGAAACCGCGCCCGTGCCGGCGCCCAGGTCCGCCGCCCGCGCGTCTTTGTCCGACGGCAGAAATCGGCGAGCAGGACGGCGTCCGTACCGTCGCGGAAGTGGCTGCGGTCCTGTATCAGCCCGTAACCGGGCGCAGGCAGATCGTGTATCTCTTCGCCTTCGTACATATACGCTTTTCTCCGTTTCTGTCAATGCCGCGCGGCCCTGCGCGCGGACACGCCGGTTTAAGGGATTCCCTGCTGCGCAGGAATCCCCCTCGTATTTTGTGTACGGCGTCGCAATTACTGCGGCTGCGGCGCGGATACCGGGTAAAACGCCGGCGCAGGCGCCACAATCGATGCAGGTACCTTCGTCGATGACATATTTGCCGTCGCCTTCGGAGATCGCGCTTACGGGGCATTCGCTCTCGCAGCTACCGCAGTTGATGCACTCGTCATTGATTATGTATGCCATTGTTACCACCCCTCCTATATTTCTATGATTAAATTTTAGCATATCCATGCGAAAAAAAACAATATATACGTGTCCGTTTCTTAAAAACCTGCGTTTTTTCCGGCGCTCGCACATACGCGCCCGCGCCTGCGCAGAATAAAAACGTCCACTCCCCGCCCGCCTGCGCGTTACGCTGGCCGCCGCACTCCGGCGTCGTCACTCCTTTTCCAGATCGTTGGCGTAGGACGGCGCGTACTCGGAGGCGTTTTTCAGAATTTTCACGTCCTTGCGCTGGAACGCCTTGGGCTGGGCTTCCGAATCGTTCTCCTTGCGCACTTTGATAATACCGCGCAGGAGGCTGACCTCGGTGACGACGCCGCGGTATTCGGGCGTCTGCACAAGCGCGCCCACGCCGGGCGTGATCTTTGTCAGCGACTCATAGGCCGCCTGCTCGAATTTCAGGCAGCACATCAGACGGCCGCAGGTGCCGGATATCTTGGTGGGGTTGAGCGAAAGGCCCTGCTCCTTCGCCATCTTAATCGAAACGGGCGCAAACTCGCCCAAAAAACTGGGTGCAGCACAGCTCCTTGCCGCACACGCCCAGGCCGCCCTGCATCTTGGCTTCGTCGCGCACCCGATCTGCCGAAGCTCTATGCGCGTTTTGAACCGCGACGCGAGGTCCTTGACCAGTTCGCGGAAATCGACCCTGCCGTCGGCCGTGAAGTAGAACAGGGATCTTGTTGCCGTCGAAGGTGTATTCCACATCGACGAGCTTCATATCGAGCCGTGCTCCGCAATCGCCTTTTTCACAGGTTGCGAAGGTCTCTTTCTCCTTTTTTCTGTGGCGCTCCACGGTGGCAAGGTCCTTGTCCGTCGCGACGCGGATCACCTTTTTAAGCGGCTGGACGACCGCGCCGTCCTCCACCATATGGTTTGCGAGTACGACCTCGCCCATTTCCACGCCGCGGGCCGTTTCCACAATCACGTTCGCGCCCGCCGGTATATCGAGCTTGTCCGGGTTGAAATAGTACACCTTACCGACTCTCTTGAACCGGACGCCGATTACTTCCGTCAAAATAACTCCTCCTGTATCCCTCGCCGCAAAGGCGGCGGTCGCCAATCCTATATTGCCCGCATTTTCCACGCTTATCAGCGCGGCCTGCGCCAGATCGTACATTTTCACAAGCGCGCCGGTGCCGATCCTGCGCGCAATGTCCCGCGCCTGCGCGGGCGCATCCACCGCTACCCTGCCGGCGCTTCGCGCAGGAGCATCAGGTCCCGCAGGGCGGACAGGAGCGACTCCCAGAACAAAAGCGCCTGGTCGCGCGTTTTGCAGGCCCCGGCCGCCGCTTCGTACACCCCGTGCGCCTGCCGGCGGACGACGGCCTCCAGAAGCGGAATGCTGCACGCAAACCCGCCGCCGTCCGGCGCGGCTCCCTCCGCAAGGGAAAAAAAGGCGACCATCCGGGAGCGCAGCGTTTCCAGTATGCCGTCGGCGCGGCGGTCGCAGAGCAGGAACGTCACGCCGTCGGGCGGTTGCTCCAGCACCTTCAGCAACGCGTTCTGCGCCTGCGGCGTCATCCGCGACGCCTCGGGGATGATAAAGACCTTTGGCGTCGCCGTCGTTTGGCTTGACGTACGCGTCGGCGCGCAGGCGGCGGACCTGGTCGACGCTGATGGTCCCCTTCTCCGCCTCCAGCGTGCGCACATCCGGATGCACGCCCGCCGCGACTTTATACAGGCCGGGCAGCCGCCGCAGGCGGGAAAGGTTTTCCGCCTACAAACAATCGACGCAGCGATATCCCTCGCTGCGTCGAGTTCATCCGAAATCAAGAGCATTGCATGAGGGACGCGGCCCGATGCAAACATGCGCCCTACTCCCGCGTAAATCTCCTTTTTCGCATAAGGGAAACTCAGACCTTTTCAAAGCGCTCGACATTGAGCACCAGCACTGTCGCGCCGCCCACGGTGAGCTCCACAGGATAAGACGCGTACATGCCCGCCGAATAGGCGGTCGAGGCCGGCATGGCCTGCGTCCGCTTGTGGCTGTACTTTGCGGATGATTTCCAGAATTCCGTCCACCTTCTCCTCCTCGGTGCCGATCATAAACGTCGTATTCCCGGCCATGAGGAAACCGCCCGTCGTCGCGAGCTTAGTGACCTGTATCCCCTTCTTTCGTCAGCGCGCGCATTACGTCGGCGCTGTCGTCCGAGTTCACAATTGCCAGTACCAGTTTCACAGATATTCCTCCTATCCGCTCTGACCGGCCGCCGGAAACCGGCCGCCAGTAGAGTATATGATTAAATCTGTTTCTATTATACATCAAAACGGGCGCATTGTCAAAGCAATTTCACAGCGCAGCGCGCCATGGTCCGGCGGGCGCAGGGCGCGCGGACGCGGGGCGCGGCGCAGGGACAGGCGCAAAGCGCCAGGCAGCGCAGCGGACGCGGCCAGGGTGCGGCAAGGCTAATCGCTCGCCATATAATATGCGGAATACTGGCGGTAGCCGTCCGTATTGTCAAAGCTGCCGTCCCTGAAAATCCACATCGCGTCCATTCATCTCCTTGGCCAGCGCCTTGCCCTCGTCCAGGGGCATGAGAAACAGCGTGGTGGACAAAAAAGTCGGCCACGCCGGGTCGTCCCCGATGACCGTCACGCTTTCATAGTAATTTGCCGGCATGTAGGTATCCTTATCGATAATATGGTGGTAGCGCTCGCCGTTGACGGTGTAATAGCGCTGGTAACCGCCGGCGGTGACGACGGACTTATCCCGCACTTCCAGGGTGTCCACAATCTCGGCGGCGGCCTGGGTATCGGGGTTCTGGATGCCGACCAGCCAGGCGGTCTGCCCCTCGGCCGGTTCGCCCGCCGTGCACACGTTTCCGCCGGCGCTGATGACGAACGACTCAAAGCCCGCATCCGTGAGCTCCTGCTTCACAAGCTGGCAGGCGTAGCCCTTGGCGATGGCGCCCCACGTCGAGCCGGAGCAGGGCGTCTTCTATGTACACGGTGCCGGTCTGTTCGTCGATAATCACCTTGTCGAGATCGGTGTGGCGGCCGGCCTCCTGCAGCCGGTCGTAAGACGGGAGCTCGGCAAGCTCCGGATCCGCCAGGCCGGCCTCCCTGTAATCGTGCCAGACGCGCAGGACCAGAGCCCATGGCGATGTTGACCCTGCCGCCGGTTTCCGCATACAGACGCTTGGCCTCCTTGAGCAGGCCGATGATCTCGCTTCTGACCTTGACGGGCTCTATGCCCGCCTTGTCGTTGATGGTCTTGATATTGTTGACGCCCTCGTAATCGTTGTAAATATCGAACATTTCGTGCAGTTCTATGAACCGGCTGTGGGCCAGCCCCATATATTCGTTGAACTCGGTGGCGTCCTTCGTGTAGCCGTAGACGGTCACGAGCGTATCGAACGTATCAAAAAAGAGCTGGAATAACGCTCTTTCCGGAGGCCGCTGCACCCGCAACATGCAAAAAGAACCATAAGCACTAAGCTTACGGCAACGGCGCGGAATATTTTTCTCCCTTTCAAAACAAGACACTCCCAGCTTGCTTTTCACTTTGCAGACGGCGAACGCCCCCGCAATTTGATGATAGCATATTTTTATTGCAAGATCAATATACCGGTTCAAAAATTATGTAAAGAATTGTCGGTTTCCGACCGTTTTTCCACGACATGCCGCCGGAATACTTGCGCGCACGGACACATATCTATATAGCAAAAAGACAAGGAGGACAAAAACATGGCTGTCTATAAACCGGAAGGCCGCATGCCGGCGCACGCAGAGGACGCCGCGCAGTGGACCGAGCTCGACCTGCAGCGGGCGATGATACAGGGAACGATCCTGGAGGGGCGCGCGGTTCTGTGCGACAAGGACCACAATCTGCTCGGACAGGTGGGCGGATTCACCGGGTTCATGCCCCGCAAAAAGGAGGCGGCTATGGGCATCCGGGAGGGGACGGCGCGGGAAATCGCCATCATCTCGCGGGTCAACAAGCCGGTGGCTTTCCGCATTATAGACATTGCAAGGGACGGACAGGACGTTGTGCCCATCCTTTCCCGCGCGCAGGTGCAGGAGGAATGCCTCTCCTACTGCCTCAGCCACCTCTCGCCGGGCGACGTGACCGAGGCCCGGGTGACACACCTTGAGCCGTTCGGCGCGTTTGTGGACATCGGCTGCGGCGTGACGTCGCTGATCACCATAGACAATATTTCCATTTCGCGAATCGCCCATCCCGCGGACCGCTTTGCGGTGGGACAGGGATTCTGGCCGTTGTCAAGGAGATCGACTTTGATCTGCGCCGCATTTCGCTCTCGCACAAGGAGCTGCTGGGGACCTGGGAGGAAAACGCAGCCCTGTTTACGCCGGGGCAGACCGTTTCGGGCATTATCCGCAGCGTGGAGAGCTACGGCACTTTTATTGAGCTCACCCCAACCTCGCGGGACTGGCGGAGCCTTCCGACACGCTGACGCAGGGGGCACACTGCGGCGGTTTACATAAAAATATTATTCCGGAGAAGATGAAAGTCAAGCTCTCGGTGA
>VOFB01000523.1_pt1 | contig 28001 bp, 56 predicted proteins | sample 5384141 | NCBI WGS metagenome assembly VOFB01 (sample SAMN12384721, study PRJNA508395) | human gut metagenome | isolation source: healthy gut A | host: Homo sapiens | reverse complement strand
CATTCATTATATGTATCTGTATCTAGAATCACATTTATTTTTTGTTTTTTCCTGTTTTGGATACTTGCTAGAAATTTTATAATATTTTTCTTTCCATGTTGACACTCTATTTAATGGTAAATCATTTTGGTTAAATCTAGTATTCATAGTATATGTTTCTATTCCCTCATTAATTAAGTTAATACATGTTTCGATACTATCTTCAATCATTATATCTATATTATTTTTTAGGCATATCTCTGCTTTTTCATGTTTGTTATAATGCATTTGTTAATATTATTTTATCATATATAATATCGTATTTTTTTCTAGCCATTCTTCAGTTAATTTATATGGATTTCTATATTCTCCATTCTCTCTTCCCGATATTATATATATTTCATTTCCATCTTGTTTCAATTTTTTTATATAATATTCAGCATCTTTAATTGGCTTAAAATCATTCGCCCATTTTTTCTATATTGCTATAGTAAAAATCTTTTTCCTCTTCCTCTGACCAGTCAAACATTCCTCGTCTAAATACTTTCGCTTTATCATTTATAATTCCTGTATTTCTTAATTGTTTATCATGTTGTAAATATGCTTCCACTATTGTATCATTAAAATTTGAAATTACATTATCTATGTCTATACCTATTTTCATATATCCTACTCCTGCTATATTAATTCTTTTATAAATTAATTTCTTCGAAATCTTCTAAAACTTTAATTCCCTCTATGCTACTATTTTTCTTTTATATATTGTCTTGTTTCATCTCTTAAATGTGTACATATAATTAATTTACCATATTTAGTATTTAGATATTGTAAATTATCAACTCCCCATATGACATTTGTCTCCATTTATCAATGAAGAATCTGCTATTATTATTTTGGATTGTTTTACTATTTGTTCCACTCCATCACAAATTCCTGTATCTCCTGTTAATCCAAGTTGGTTATTTATTACATATCCTAAAGCTGGTTTTTCTTCTCCATGTGATACTATATATGATTTTATTTCATATCCATTTACATTTATCTTATCTTCTAATACTTCAATGAATTTTAGATTAAAATACTTACTAATTTCTTCTTCATTTTTTCAAAATTATATGCATTAAATAACTCTATGATTTTTCTTTTTATTCCATTTGGTCCTATTATTGTTATTTCTCTACTGTCTTTTATTCCATTAAATATGTGTTTTAAAAAAATGGAACATCTGCTGTATGATCTCCATGTTTATGTGTAATAAGAATTGTTTTTATATTTTTACAATCAATTTCCTTTTTTAATAATTGCTTTAATGTTCCATTTGGCATATCTACTATTAACGTGTTATCCACTAAAGTACATGCTCCATTATATTTTGTATATATTGCACCTGTTCCTACTAATTTTACATTCATTTCTATTCCCCTTTTTATCTACATTTTAATTTCAGACTTCTTACTATTTTTTGAAAATCCTAATACTTTCAAACCTTTTTGAACATAGTCATTTCTCATAAAATAATTCCATATAGTCCCATTCAAATAATTTTCTATCATTATCGCTTCAATGCCCTTATCAATGCCAATATATTCCTTTGCAAACCACGGTTTTACATCTTCTAAATTATATCCATCTTTAAACCCATATTTCCCCCATAAATTAGGATAATTGTTGTAATAATATTCCATTGCACTTATACTTTCTTTCGGAGTAAACACTATTGAACCAATTGCACCACATGGAGTTACTGTTCCATCATTTTCTATATTCAAATCCACGCCACATGGTTTAGCACCACAACTTATATATCCTTTTTGGAGATAAACATGCCGTTAGTCCCCACGAGTTTTCATTATATGTCTTAAATTTGTCTTTATTATCTATGCAATATTGTCTATTAGCTTTTTGTTGCTTTAATTGAATTCTTAAACCAATCAACATTATTCTCATCTTTTAAATCTTTTAAATTTATCCATGCATGTGAAAATTGATATGTAAATAAAGTACCACAATATGTGTATATTATATCCTTTATATTTTTATAATCTTCTTTGTTTCTCTTAAAATCATAATACATTGATTTATCTATAGAAAATGTTGGAGAGCCAGCTCCTAAAACATATAACATTAATTGTTCAGCATACATGTCCCAATGTCCCCAAAAACCTTTTTCTGGTGTATATCCCATATAAAAATAATTTGTTTCTTTATTTCTATACCATTCCCAATTAATTTTTTTATATAATATGTCTGCTTTTATGTTTTATATTTCCTCCAAAATATTCCCCGGCAGTTATTGCACCACATATAAATATTGCTGTATCTATTATTGATATTTCACAATTCCATTCTCTTTTTTCCGTTTTGTATATTTACAAAATGATAATAAAAACCATTTTTACCTTCAACATAATTTATAAATGTATCCAATGTTTTTGTATTCTTTCATATGCTTTTCTATAATCAATCCATTTATGCTCTACTCCAATTATTAATGCTCCTAAACCGTATCCTACTGAAGCAATACTTGCTACATCATTAGCTAATATTGTTTTGTCTCTTATTAATCCATATCCAATACTATTTTTATTAGTATTAGCTTCTTTAATAAAAAATTTATAACTACTTTTTCAATTCTTTTAGTATAAGTTTTTTCCATAACATTTAATTAATCTCATAAGCATAACACATCCTCTATGCTTATTATATAAGATTTCTGCCATTAAAATCAATAGCTAATTATGGTAAAAACTAACCATTTTGAAATATACTTAAAATTTTATTCCAAATTTTCTTAAATATTGATTTATTATATTGTGTCATTGCTACTTCATTTGAAATCTTTTCACTAGAATCTGTTACTTTTTTATCTTTATTTTCAAAGATATCATCTGGATTATATTTAATTCTTTTATATTCTTTCAGAATCATTATGTGCTTGTTTTTCTAATCGCATTAATTGTTCTCTTTCTTCTTCGTCTGATAAATAATTTCTATACAATGCATACATAATATACTCTGTTTCTTTTAATAATTTTTTATTTTCAAAATCGTCTTTGATTGTATTTCAAATACATATTCTTTATCGCTTTTTTTCCTGAAATTGGTCAATCAGTTTCTGTGGTATTTTCTAATATTCACTATCTGGTAAATACTCTATAATTTTTAAAATTTCATTATATGCCTTAGCATAATTTTCTATTTTAATCATTAGTATCCCTCCAGTCTTTTGAAATTAATCTAGTGGATTTTTTAACCTCATTAATGTAGCTTCTATATCATCTATATTTCTTTGTGATGGTCTTGCCATCCTTCTTTCAAAACTTTTTCTACTTATTGGCTGTTCTATTTGGATTCCTTTACATTGATTCTTACATCATTCTCATTTAATATCGGTAATTCATTAGTATTATAATGCTGTATTACATCCATTAAAGTAGCATCACTTTTTTCTAATTTTTATTATAAAATTGTTGCACTGCTTCACCTAGTAATTGGTCTATTTGATATCTAATTTTTTCTACTTTTTTATCTTTTTCTAAAAAATTCACTTTTTGTCATCCATAACTCTGTTTAGTTGAACTTCTAAATCTTTAATTGCACTACTTGTTTCAATTCTATTACTCTTTAATAAAGCTATCATAGATTCTGTAATTGGTATAATACTTCCTAATGCTGGATTTCCTATAACAGAACAATTTCTAATTGATTTTGATTGTGTTCTTGAATTAATAATAATTCCAGCTATATTATCTTTTTTATACTTTTATAAACAAATCCTTCATCCACAAATCCAGAATCATGTGCTGTATTACCAGCTAAAATATAATCTACATCTTTAATATAAAAAGATATGCCTCCATCTAATATGTACACCCCTCAAAGCTCCATAATTATCATCATGTGGAATAGCAACTGATATATTATCTTTACCATTATAGTGTCCAGAACTATTAACAGAAAATCCTTCAATCTTTGTACCTTCACTTTCTGATACAATTCCATTATTCATAATACTTTCATATCTAAGTAAGTTTTCTCCAATTCCATGATAGCAAAATTTTTGTTTCATTATTTTATCCTTTCATTTTTAATTTAAATTCATATATCTCTGTTTTCCACATACTTTTTATGAATTGGATTCGAAATTAAAACCTTATACATCTTATCCTCGTCATAATTATATTATCATAAAAATTTCTTTAGTATTCAATAACTTTTATTTTAAATACTCACTAACAACAATACTCTGATTATTTGCATTTATTATTACTTCTGCACCAATAGGAATAATACTATTAGCATGCATATGTCCAAAGTCATTTGTTTTTACTACAGGAACACCTGAATTTATTTTTCTTAATTCATCTACAATCATCTTCTCATTTTCTTCTATTTGTTGAAGTTGATATATGTAACCAAAAACTATTGCCTTATTAAAAGCATTCATTTGATTATATTGTTCTAACATTGCATTCCATTGTATAATATTTGAATGAAACCCTTCTAAAAATAGCACTGCATCTTCTAAGTCTGGCATAAATGGTGTTCCTAACAATTTTAATAAACATCTAACATTAGTTCCATATATTTTACCTTTTAACTTCTTCTTTATTAAATTCATAAAATTTTTTTTCTCCATATGGATTAATTTTTTTATTCCCATTAAATAATTTTTTCGATAATCTCATTTTTATCATAATCTGTAACTTCATCTTTTCCAAACCAAACATAGTCTTGGCAATGAAAAGTTACAAGTCCTGTCATTTTATTTATTGCACAAAGTAAAACTGTAATATCACTCATTCCTAAAAAATATTTTAGGATTATCTTTTATATTCTCAAAATCTATGTATGGCAATATTCCATTTACCATATCTCCACCTTTTACAGTGAATATTGCTTTAATTTCCTTATCACTGAACATATCATTTAAGTCTTTTGTTCTTTCCTTTGGTGTCCCTGCACAATAATTATCTTCTGAAAATAAATATTTTCCATATTTTACTTTTTAACCCTAAACTTTCAAAATACTTAGTTGCATTTTCTAAATATTTTATATCTTTATTTTTTAATGCTTTATCTGGAGCAATAACACCTATTGTATCTCCAATTTTTAATTTGTTTGCTAACATTTTATCCTCCCAATTTATATTTTAGCATCTGTTATAATCTGATATATTTCTTTATATCTCTTTTCTACACCATCAAGTATTGAACTAGGAATGTTATTTATTACATCTTCAGATAATCCATTTTCTTCAATATATCTTTTTAATTCTTCTCTATCATAATTTTGTTGGCAATGTCCTATTTTATAGTTTTTCTTATTCCAAAATCTACTACAATCTGGTGTCAATATCTCATCAGCTAAAATCAGTTTATTATCATCATCAATCCCAAATTCCATTTTGTATCTGCTAATATAATTCCTTTAGTTAGTAAAATTCATGTGCATTGCTATATATCTTTATTGCTATTTTTTAATTTCTTCAGCTATTTCTTTACCAACTATACTACAAAAATCATCATAACTAATGTTAGTATCCCTACCATCTATTTCCTTCGTTGTTGGTGTAAAAATAGGTTCTTCAAGTTTTCAGACTCCTTTAAACCTTCTGGTAATCTAATTCCACATATATCATTTCCTTTTTTGTATTCTTCCCAACACGATCCTGTTATATATCCTCTTACTATTATTTCAAACGGAAACATTTTAACTTTTTTAGACAACATACATCTATCCTCATATTCATCACTTTGAAATTGCTTTGGCATTAATTTATTATCTGTAGTTATCATATGATTTCCTATAATATCTTTATATTTTTCAAACCAAAATTCTGCAATTTTGTTTAGTACAATTCCTTTATCCTTAATCAAATATGGTAAAACTTTATGTATAGATATTCTATCTGTTGCAACAATCACTATTTCTTTATCATTTATTTGGTAAATATCTCTTGATTTCCCTTCATATATTTTTTATTCATTTCTCATTTCCTCCAAATACTTTTCATAATGTGTTGGTATTGCTATTTTAGGTTTTATTTCATTTATTAAATATGCTGCTTCTTTAAAATCCATTGTATAAGTTCCTCCAACTGGAACAAAAGCAACATCACATTTAACTTTTTTGTTTTCTTCAGTAATATCTGTATCTCCTGCTATATAATATCTAATACCTTTTATTTCAATGATGTAACCAACCCATTCATTTTCTTTTTGGATGGAATTGTTTATTTGTGTTATATGCTGGTACAGTTTCAAATTTTATGCCTTCTGTTATATATTCTTTGTTTGGCTCTACTGTAATTATATGGTCTTGCCTAAATCCTTTTCTTAATAGTTTTGTTAATAATTCTTCTGGTGCTATTATTACAGTATCTTCTTTTTTACTTTGTCTATATCTTCTTCTGAATAATGGTCATAGTGATCGTGTGTTATAAATATTAAATCTGCATCATTATATTTTTTTTTCGATTTTATATGGATCTATATAAATTATTTTTCTTTATTAATTCTAATGCTACTATGGCATAATAATTCTATATTATCTAACATATTTAGTAGCCTCCTTATTTTTTTGTTTCTCATAGGCATTATAGCATAAAAATTTTAAAAAAACACAAAAAAAAAAGCCAAAATAATCTACATTTTATTGTAAATTATTTTGGCTTTAAATTTTTTATATAAACTATTCTTAATATGCTTGAGTCCCATAACCTAAAATATCTAAACTATTTATTTCATAATCTCGTCTGCAACAACTATCACTTGATTATAACTCCTGCTTTTAGGACTAAAATCTCTATCTTTCCATAGTCCACAAGTTTTAAAAACCAATCTACTCCTTCACTTTGACAACCTGCAAATTTAGGAATAATTCCCGCTTCTATATAGCCACATTCATTTGCACACCAACTTACAAAGCAAGCACACCATTCGACTCTGGAACTAAATCCATACCAACTCCAATAAGGTTGTCCTCCAACATTTCCTATTTGTGCAACTGCTACTGCAACAATATCATTACTTCCTACTGATGAACCATATATTACTGACGACCACATACTCGCATATTTTTCGTTTGTTAATTCTGCTAATTGTTCTCTTTGTGCTTGATTAAAGTTGTATTTATCTGCCATTTCGTTTGTTGTTTTTCCTGTTACTTTAATATGCAATTTGACTTTTGTTACTGTTTTTGTTTCCGTTCCTGTCAATATATTATATGTTGTTTCTTGGTATGTTTCTTCATCTTTGGTAAATGATACCTCGTTCATTTCCCAGAAGATTTGTTTTAATAAATTTACTTTTTCATCATTCAAAGTAATAACGTCTGCTTCATTGTTTCCGTTACTTAATTTCACCGAATAAATTGCTAAAATATCTTTCCATTCAGCTCTATTAGAATTTATATCATATTCATCATAAAGGTTATCTTTTTATTTGTGTTATTTTATTCATAAATTCTGTATTTAAGTCTGATATAACTTGATTCATTGTAACTACTTGTTGTTGACCTTTGTACATTGCTGTAATTGGTATTACTTCATTTCCATAGAGTGGTAAATTTACAGTACAGAACATTCCTGGTTGTAGATTATTTAGATAATCTATTGCTTCTTGTTTTTCCAATTTGCATTTTCCTTTCTTATTTTTAACAACAAAAGCCAATCTATTGATTAGCTTTTTTGTTTATGTATTCAATTATTTTTACTTAATTTTATTATTAGTTCATTTACTGGTTCTACTGGTTTATTTTCTTTTATTTGATTATTTCTCTTTTCAACTACTAATGCTTTCATAATTTTATATTTTGAGTTGAAAAGGGCCTAAAAAAGATCGTATTATCAAAGTTTTGTACAATCTGAATGGAGAAAATTGAACCCTTTCAAGGTCCTAAGTTTAAATTATAATAATAAAAAATTTTTGCAAGTTAAATTAAAAACAAACATTGAAATTTGAATTAACAAATGTTCGTTTTAAAAATTATATAAATTTAAAATCTTTAAAAGGCTCTTCCCCCTAATGTTTAAAAACTTCATCTAAAAATATGTTTTGTTTAATTTTATATCATCTAAACCCTGTTGTAATTTATTTTTTAAAATCTTCCTTATCTTTAATTATTATACTTTCTGGAGCACTCTCATAATCTAACATATTATTTACCTCCAATTTTATTCATCATTCAAAAAATTCAACACTAAATCTATAATTATATCTTTTCTTTTGGATTTGATTCAGCAATTAGCAAAGTAAGAGCTGTTAATGTATTATTATCAATTACTTGTTTTCCGTTTTTATATAATATTCCATAAAAATTCAAAAATATATAAATAAGGTTGCTGCAATCCTTTTGTTTCCATCGGCAAATACATGATTTTTTACTATTAAATATAAGAAATTTGCTCCTTTTTCTTCTATACATTTGTAGATATCCTGTCCGTGCAAAACTTTGATAAATGTTACCAATAATTGATTCCAATCCTTTATCTCTTTCAACTGCAAAAAGCGAACTTTCTTCATTAAATCTTAACTTATTAATTATGTTTATGCATTCTTGGTATTCAATTTTCCTATCGTCTATATTTCCTTCAAATTTCTTTAAAGTTCTATGATCATAATCATCTAATAAGTTTAATGCTTTTGAATATCCTCCAATTACCTTCAATATTTCTTTTGCATCATTTCCTTCTAGTTTTTCATCAATGCGGTTTGCAATATCTATTAATTTTATAGTTTTTTCTAAGTATTCTAATCTTTTTTGATTTATTGCATAACCTTTTAGTATATAATCTTTTAATACACTAGTAGCCCACTTTCTAAACAAAATACCATTTTGTGATTTTACACGATACCCAACAGAAATTATCATATCAAGATTGTAATATTGTACATTATATTTTTTACCATCTTCAGCAGTATGCTCAAACAATGAGCATACTGAACTTTCTACATAATTCTTCATCTTTATAAATATTTTGAATATGGCGAGTGATTGTTCTTCTATCTTTTCCAAATAATTCTGCCATTTGTTTTTGTGTAAGCCACACAGTTTCATCTTTTAGGTTTACTTAATCTTACTCCTTGATTTTCAAATAAAATAATTTCATTCTTTTTTTCGTCCATAAGAACACATCCTTTATTATATAAAATTTAATTCTTAGTATATTTGTTGGTACTTATATATTACAATTTTTAGTATTTTTGAACTATTGTACATATTTTATAATAAGAACAAATATTTGTCTATACTTCACGACAAAATTATTGATTATTTTTATTTAAAACTGTCGCGGCATCAAAGTTTTGTGCAATAAGAGATAGGAGTAAATATATAGACTATGATTATAGTTTTACCCCCAGTCATTTCAGTACTTTCAAGCCTCTGGCTTTAATGTATTTACTTATTATATAATTATTTTACTTTTGCATATTTAATATTATTTAATGTTATCCAATTACTTATATAATCTTATTTATTATTCTATTCCAAGTGCTTTATATACTGCATCTTCTGGTGTATTGTAAAATGCAATATTAAATTTTGAAAATAGTTCACTTGGTACTTGTGTATCTTTTGATGGGCCTGTACCTTGTAGGTCTTGTATGTGTAGTAAATAATCTATTGTTTCTGTATTTATGCTTGAACTTATGCTTTTTTTATTTGCTTTAAAATAATTGAATGATGTACTTAATGCTTCTCTTTTTCTCTATCTGAGCCAACACCTGTTGTTTCAAATTTTCCATGTCCTACTGGAGATTCAACTTCTATTTTATATGTTCCTATTCTTCCTGAGTTTCCTAATCCTACATAATAAGTTTGTCCTGCTTTTAGCATACCTTCAGGTATTAGTTTTCCTCCACCGATTTCTGGTACTGATACAAATTTTTCTTCCATTGTTTCATTGTCTATGTATGAAAAATGTACATCATAAAATTCCATTCCACCAATTTTCTTTAATTGTTCTTTTACTCTTCTTCTTCCAACTAAAGCATATTCTAATATTTCTTCAAGTTCTTTTTTTTGTAAATTCTCCATCTGGATATAATACTTTTACAAGTCCAGAGACAGTCTTTCTAACAGCGATAACATCTCTTTGGTTTAGATTATTTCCTAATCTAAAATATTTGTCGATTGAATCTGAGAATGTACGTTTTCTCATTTCTCTAAAGAATTCTGATATATAGTCTGTTATAAATCCGTATTCATCTGTTATTAGTTCAGGTCTCATTTTTTGGAATTTCCCAACCAGGTAAATAATAGTGCATTCTATCAAAAAATGCTGAATCATTTGCCATTTCTGGTGGGAATGGTTCAAATAAATGTGATGTTTTTAGTAACACTTCTACACTTTGATTTATATTTCCTACAAATACCATTGAAGCATTTGCATTTTTTTCTTCTTTTCCTCTTGCAAAAAGATCCAGAAGCCATATAGTCTTTCATTATTTGAATACCATCTTTATCTTTTTGAAATGTATTCCTGCAACTTCATCAAAAGCTACGCAATCCCACATTCCAACAAGTCCAATTTTCTTTTGCTCCCATATTGTAAAATAAGTTTGCAACAGTTGTTTGTCCACCTGATACTAATATGCTGTTTGGAGATATTTCTTTATATATATGTGATTTTCCTGTTCCTCTTGGTCCTAATTCACACATATTGTAATTGTTTTCTACTAATGGTACTATTCTTTCTAAGAAGTGCCATTTTTGATTTTGTTTTAGTTGAGATGGTTCTATTCCCATTGATCTAATTAAAATATCCATCCATTCATCTTTAGTAAAGTGCTTTCTTCCTTCAAATAGACCTTCTATATCCATATTCGGTAATTGGATTGGATTTAATGACTCAATACAAAAGGCATTTTTTATTTTCTTCAAAGTCATATTTAATTTTTATTATACTCCAAATACCACCAACTAATAATTTGTCAAATTTCTTTACAAAACTTTCATCTATTGCAACGTCTTTTATTCCTAAATTTGATAATTCTGCAACATATAAATCTATTTTTTCATTAAGTTTTACAGATACTTTATCAATTATTGTATAAATTCCTCTTTCTTTTATTTTTGATTTAACTTTTCAGCTTCATCAGGTCTTACAAAGTTATCTGCTAGTATATTTTTTACTTGCTCTACCCCATCTTCTATTGCTTTTCATCATCTGTAGCACAATACATACCTAGGAGGTATTCAAGTACATAAACTGGTACATTTGCACCCTCTTTTATTTTTTTTTAGTTAAGTCTTTTCTTACTACTTTTCCTGGAAAATATCTATTTAACTTTTCACTAAGTTCTTCCACTTTTTAACCTCCTAAAAATCAAAGTTATTTACAATTGCAATATCAATATAGAATTTCACTCTAGGAAGTTCTATTCCTGTTTCTTCGTCTGTTATTACTAAATAATAAGGTTTAGTTCTATCATATTCTATATTTTTAAATACAAACTTTTCTTTGAAAAATCTATCTTTACTTCTGTATTTTCATAATTAGCAATTATAGTACATTCATCAGACACTTTATTTCCGTTTTCATCTTCAAAGTGTAATAAGTATCTGCATGGCTTATTATTTTCGTCTACATTTGAATCTTGTAAGAATTCAAGATATGTTATTGCATTTGTTATTTTTGCAGTTAGACCACTATATGTTATTCCAACCTTTTAGATTCTTCACTTGTTCTTGTTGATTTAAAATCTATTACTGGAATAATAACTTCATGTGGTAATATTCCACCATGAACATAGTTTATGCCACTTCCTTGTCTTGCATATATCATATTTCCTTTTGGTACATTGACATATCCACTATTTTGACCAAATAAATAGTCTAATTTTAGTGATAATACACCTTCTTCATTAGATGGTATATTTGTATATGAATATCTTGTTTTTGTTTTGTTGCATTTGCTTCTTTTGATGTTTTTCATAACTTTCAATTTTTTCCTCTTTTATAGAAGAATCCATGATCAGCTGTTATGAATACATTTACACCACTAAATGTTGTATGTAAATCTCTAACTAGCTTCTCTATTTCATCAATAGCATCTTGACATGCTTCAAATATTTTAGATTCATTATGTTCTCCAGCATTATCTACAGTGTCGTGGTATATATACACAACTTTCTTTCCTGTAAATAGCTTTTTCCATTCTGATTTTGTCATTTCATACATATCATCATATTTTATTGCTACAGAGTTTGATTTTCTTTTTTGAAGTATCAATTCTCTGTCTTTTTTACAGAACTTGATGTACAGCCATCCACTAATATGTCATCACTATTTTTACTCTTGATAATTCTTTATGTGGTAGTAATGAAGCCATACCTAATTTTGTGTATGATGGAACCAGTCCTAACATATAATTAATTTCTGATTTATTACTAAATACCTTTAATTTGTCTGTTAGTTCTCTAGCACATTCATATCTGAAAGCATCTGATATAATTACTATTATTCTATCTTTTTTATCGTTATATGGTTCAATATACGTGTTATAGCACTTGTTCTGCATTGTCATTCTATTAGAGTCATAACTTGTCATACTTTCAATAGTATCACTCCACTTTATTGATAATTCACTAATAAAACTATTTACATATCTATTTTCAATTCTGTTCTTTAAATATATAAACATATCTTTGTCTTCAATATTATCAAAGTAATAATAACTTTTTCTGTACAATGTATCAATTATATATAACTTATCTACATATTCTTTTGCAATTGATCTATATCTAATGTTTTTATATTGTTTTCTATTTTTTCAATTTCTTCAAAGAATTTTAATGCTACTTTTAAGAAAGCATACTCATTTTTATAACTATCATACCAGTATTTGTTTTGTCTGATATCTAGATATTCATTATATTTTATACTCCCCTATTCCGTTAAATAGCTTGTCTGTAACATAGTCTAAAATATATTTATCAATACATTTAAAAGCATCACTTGTTTTATATTCTTCTATATCCATATTTTTAATAAGTTCATCTATTCCAAATTCTTTTTTCAATTTCAAAAGATAATCTATCAAAATATTCTTTTGTAGTTTTATCTCTCATTAAAGAATTTATAAATATATACACATTTGTAGCTTTTTCTTTTAGTACATATTTGCTGAATCTTCCTATTTTGTTTTTGTCAGGTATACTAGAAGCAAAGTATGTAAATACAAGAGCTTTATATACCTCTGAAGCTCTTTAGAGCTTTTTATAAAGCTTCCAAATGTATGATTGAATAAGTTTATTATAAATTCTTCATTTCCAAATTTGAATAGATTTTCGTATTTTTTAGAGTCTTCAAAAATATAATTTTATTATGCCCTTTAGTATGTCATCTTCACTAATTGATTTAATTTCTAACAATATTGCAGTAATTATATAATCGATATTGTCTGGTGTTTTTTCTTCAACATCAAATGCTTTAAAATCACTTTCTCTTTTTTGTTATTGAAAAATTTGCTGTAATTTTTAATTATATTTCTGCAATCTTCTGTTAGTTCAAGATTTTTAATCTCATTGTTGTAGCATCAGGATTGAAAAGTAAATCGCTATTTGAACTTTCTATGTCTAATAGTTCATTATCTGTTCCTTTTTAGTCTTTCAAAAGGAAGATAAATAACTATGTTTTTGGTTAGTTCTTCTTTTTCAATATGATACCTTATCCAGAAACTATTATTGTCATATACAATTATTTCTGTATTTTCTATATTCAATTCATTTATTAATTCTCTATATTCTTCTTTTGGATCATACCAGAATATTATTTTTTCTAGTTCTCTTTTTTTCGTTATCTCTTGAAAATTCTCCGTTTATTGTATCCAAAAGAAGTTGTGTAACTTCATCAAACATTTTTGTCCTCCACATTAAAATATTTTCTAAAATATTTCATATAAGTTTCTTCACTACAAATTTCATCAGAATACTTTTTTTATTTTTCTTGCATTTTGTTCTTTTGTAATTTTTTTCTCTTACCTTTACTACACAAAATAATCTTTAACTGCTTTTTTTATTTTCATCACTAACATCCACAGATTTGCAAATATCATATTTTAGAAATTCTGTTATGCTAGATGATTCTTTTCTATATTAACAATTAAGTTCTTACTCCAATTATATAATTCTTCATCAAATAATGCTCGTATTTTATTATTTAACAAAAATAAATCTTTAATAACTTCATTGGTCTTATTATTAAAATCTTCTATATATTTACTCTGATATAGTCTAATATCTATTGGCATGGCTAATTGTTTACTCATAAAACATAAGTCATTGTACGTTTTTAGTCTTTCTTCCAATAGTTGTATTTGTGTATTATTTTTCTGTCTTTTCGAGCTGTATATAAGGATACCAGTAACCCAATGTCGTTGCAGCAAGTGCGAGGATTTCTACTATATTTCCTAATTCAAAATTAACTAAAAAATAACATTTTACTTTATTCTCCCTAATATATCTTTAAATTTTTCATAATTTGCTTTTACACCATCATCCAAGTCAATACTAATTTCTCTGATTTGCAATATGAGCAATTTTTCATCATATTCCTTAATTTCTTGAAGCTTTGCATTTAAGTCTGCTTGTCTTTTTTTGCATCTTTTTTATCTACCATTGATAAATCTGTTGTTAGTTTATAATTAACATCTAATAATAGTTTTTCATAAGTAGTTTGTACTCTATGTAAATAATCAAGTCTTGCTTTTGAATTAAATTCTCATTGTATCTGTGCATATAAATTAAAGCTTTAAATCCATTTTTCTTGCCACTATCTAATAACCAATATATAGGTCTTTTTGATACATCTTAACATGATCATTGAAGAAATCATTTACAAAGTATCTTCTTATAGTTTCTTCACTTGTTTCAATTTCTTTTTTACCTAATGTTTCAGCAATAAAGTCCATATTCTCATTAAATGTATTATCACCATATACCGTTTTTTATGAATGTTTTAAATCTTTCAACAATGTCATCACTAAAATATGCTTCATCAGTAATTGAATGATATTGTCATTATCAACTTCAAAAAGATAATTCTATTTCATTTCCATTATCGTTTAGATATTTATAATTAGATATACTAGAACCAGCCCAGCCACCATCTGCTTTCTTACATTTTTGATAAACCTTGTCAAAATCCCCCCCTGCATATATAAGACCATTTTTATCTAATGAATATCTACCAAACATACACCCAACTGCATAACTTATAAAAGACTTAATATCTCTTATGTTATCTTCTTTTCTTATAGTTATATCCTTATCATCTACCGTTGGAGTCAATTCATCATTTAATCCATATATGTCAATAAATATCTTGTTAAGTTCTTCTTCATTGTTTTTAATTCACTTCTTTGTTGATAAGTATAAGTATTCCAATTTGCTAACGAATCTCTTATATTCGAAACTTTTGACATTGATTTTAATAATGGATGTTTTGTAAAATTCCAACTTGTTTCAAAAGAATCCCAATCATCTTTTCAATTTGAATATTTTCCTTAACTACCTTTTTCAACATTATCGTTATCTGACAAAATTATAGGTATTTGTTCTAAAACTCCAACTTCAAAATTTAAAGTTTGTGATAATGATTTAACCAATCTTTCAATTACTATTGAATTTAAGATTCCCATAATTGGTAATAAAGAAACTTTTTCATTAAATAATCCATATCCAGCACCCGTAATTATATTGCCCTGATTTGTTATTCTTAAAGATAATTTTTTGCTCGTTAGTGCAGACCAAGTAATCCCCTCTTTAAAATAATATTGCATATTTTGAGGACGTGATTTTAACTTTCCATTAGGATTATATAAATTACGTATTTCATATCCATCATCATACCACCATACTACATCATTCTGATTTCCGTACCACTTTCTATACTCACCACCATTAGAAGCAGGAAACCACTTTTTTTCTGACTTAGCTGAATCTTCTCTGCTTTTTATATTAAATCCAATGTCATTAAAATCAACTTCAAACCAATTTTTACATATTTTTCTGTTATGCCAGTTTTAAGTCCACATTTTGGAATAGCAAATTCTGATAATTTTGCTGTATTTTTGAATAAACCAAATAATTTCTCATCATTTTGAAAGGCCAGTTGTTTACCATTCATACTATTAAATAAATCTGTTTTTCTATAATATTTATAATTGACCTTTTCATTTATAGCTTTTATAAAGTATTCTTCTTGAACTTTCATTCCTCCTGTAAATTCACTTAAATCAAAAATACACCATCATTATTTTTTTTTCATTATTTAAAACAAAAGAACATATAGGAACGGTTGCTTCTTCCAATGCAGAATATTCCATTTGTATAAAAGTTTCTATATTAGTATTATCTATAATAAACTTTCTTAAATCTTCATAGGATGAAATAAACATCCACACATAAGGTGTCATAAAGCCTAAATATGCATTACTTTTTTCCAAAATTATAATTTCTTAGAATAAATGATGAAAAACATCACTCTTAACACTATCATAATTTTTCTACTATATAGTCTTTTAGATGAACAGACATTACACTATTGTTCATATACGGTGGGTTAGTCACAACTATATCATATTTATTCATCAATATGTTTGCTATCTGTATAATAGGCAATAATTTTTTTCTTAATTCTATTCCAAATATAGTATTATCATCTATTAGTTCTTGCTTTAAATTTGTATAATTGTTATTGTTTAAGATTAATAACGATCCAATCTCCTTTGCATTTTTAAAGGTATCGATTAAATATTTTGCATATTCTTTATTATTTTCACTTTGTATATTATCAAGAAGTACATCACTAATTAAATTTGATTCCTGAATACTCATTATATTAAGTTTCCAAACTATTTCTTTATTAAATATATTTTTATCATATTCTCTTGCTTTTAGTATTACTGACAAAACAGATAATTGTCCTGCTCTGTCATCTATATCTAATCCGTACAAATTATTTTTTAAAATTAGTTCAGGTATCTCACTTTTATTATACCCTGCCTCTAGATATATTTGATAAAAAACCTCAAAGGCATATACAAGTATGTGTCCACTACCACAACAAGGGTCTATAAAAAGTAATATCTGTTGGATTTAATTTATCACCGTTGTTTTCAATATTATCTTTGATAAAGTATTTCCAATTATCACATAATTCATCATTTTCATTATGTTCAATCCAATATTTACCTAAAGTATTTTCAACCATATATTTTACTATCCAGTCTGGAGTAAATAGTTGCGTAGCATAAGGAATTTCATTTTTCTTGTAGGTTTTCTTTGAAGATATAACTCTATCTTTTTCTGTTTGATTATAATATTGATATAACCAACCTATAATTTCTACTTGTTCATAATTTTCTACAGGAACTTCTGTAACAATTTTATTTATAAATCCAGATTCATTTAATAAATTATCTGGTACGAGAATATCAATATAATCTGTAACTCCATCAAACACCTGGGGAATTACTCTTCCAAGTTTTCTACACACTAAAAGCAAAATATATTTAAACTTTTCATTATCATCCTTTAGTTCAACGTATTTCTCTTTCTTAAAGTTAATATCTAATTCAGGATTTATTAAGTTTGTGAATTTCATTATTTCAGGATCTGTAGTATTATCTTTTGATGATAATACTCTTATTCCTAAACTTTGATTATCTTTTTGTTAATGGTAAATAATCATGAATTTCCATATATCTTATTGCAATTATTCTATTAAACCAAGTATATGCAGCTTCTTCTATAACTTGGTCTAATCCTAATTCATCAATTCTTTTTATAAGAAGTTCTCTTTTTGTATATTCTTCTTTTGACAAATTTAAGCTATGTTTACTATTAGCAAGAATATAAACATCTCCACTCTGTTGTTTTGAAAAATTTTCATCAATATAGAATGCTTTTATTTTATTTTCCATTCTTTGCATTAGATCTTGTCTTGATTCTATTGCAAATTTTTTCAATACAGCTTTATCCAATATTCTCTCTCCTATCTAATTGTTAAATTATTATTTTTATCAAATTCTTTTAACAATTTTGATTTTAATTCTTCTACATATCTGTCTATATCTTCTCTTGAATTAATTTCATAAGAACGATTCATAAGCACATCTGTTCTTATAACTTTTCTTGGTACAATTACTACTTTTCTACTTCTGGTTCTTTTCCTGTTTCTTCAATTATTTTTTGCTTTACTCTTTTCGTATTCTAAAAGCATTTATAAATCTGTCTTTTAGTTGATCTATTCTTGTTTGTTGAGCATATATATCTTTTAATTCATTAGAATGTTCTAATGTATTTATAACATCTTTACATGTTTTTATATAACTTGAACCAAAATCTTCTCTAACTTCTGCATTTTTTTACTTCGTTTTCAATATAGGCAATAGTATCGTTTATCATATTGATTATTGGTTCGGATTTTGCATCATACATTTTGCTTAATAAATCAGTTAAGTCTTTTTCTTAACATTGGTAAATTATGAATTTCACTATAAGGTTCTTCACTATTTAGTATTTCTGTAATTTTATCTACAACACTTTTTAATTCATCTGTTTTATCTGCAAAATCTTTATTATTATCATATATCAATAATGTTTTTCTCGCATTATCAAATTGTTCTCTTTTGCATACCTTTGAAAAAGTCTAATACCATTTCTGTTTTTGGAGATATTTCATTAATTTCATCTTTTTTCTCTGTAACAACTTTGAAAAATTCTGACACATCTCTTACTTTTAATAAATCACTATATAAACCAATTGCTCTTTCAACTACATCTTTTCCTGGATATTGATATATTCTTGCTCCATATCCGTAATTTGCCAAAATATTTCTTAATCTATTTAATGTATCTGTTAGACAATTTGCTTTGAAGTCTGCAACCATTCCATCCTCATCATCTCTTAGATTAATTACATTAAATGAACTTCTTGCAACTGACTTTAAGTTATTTATTAATTCTAATGATATTTTTTGTCTAATTTTTACAATTGTTCTATCATAATATTCTCTTTTTAATATTTTTGTAAGTGTTTCTTCAGCTGTTACATTTTGAACTTCGTTTCCGTAGATTAGTGATATTACTTCATCTTTTAATAATCTTGTTAATAAATAAAGTATATCTTCATCTAAAATCCATAAGGTGCTGCACTAAAATCTTGTAATATTGTTCTGATTGTCATTGTCATACTAAAAGCATTTTTTCTTCACAATATTCTTTCATTGCATCATAAGCTTTTTTATTTACAAATTCAACTTCATTTCCAATTGTCATTTGCATATTTTGATGGAATAGTTCTTTTATGTCCTGTGTTGTATAATTATGCTTAATATAAGTGAATTTTGTATAAATATTATTTATCAATATCTCTAGTGCTTCATTTATTCTTGTTTTTGCTTCTTTTGAATTTATGTTTTGTCTATCCCCAGCTATAATTATTTCAGCATTATTTAGATTTTCTTTTACATTATCTCTAATTCTTACTTCTGCGTTATCTATTTCTCTTTTGTTTTGCTCTAATAATGTCCTCAACTTGTTGTGTTTGGGAAATACCACTTTTACTCCTTCTATATTCCTCGACTTGTAAAAAGTTTGTTATTTCATCATATGTTAATGTCGAAATTTCTAGTTTTACAAATACATATTTGTTTTCTCTTGCTGACTGCATTATTATTTCTGTATCATCTTTCTCAGGAGATGTTGTAACAACTTTAATTCCGATTTCATTTTCTATAGAATATTTTATATTATCTACATATTTTGTTAGTGAAAAATTTTTACTTTTATAAGTAAATTTACTATCTGTATAAATATAATCAAACACTATTTTTTTTAGGTAATCTGTAATTCTGTTTTGATCTATTACTATTTGTTTAATTTCTCTATTTATTTCCTGTTCTTCGTCTGTTAAGAATTTGTATTCATCATTATTTCTTTGTATTAATGTTTGGGCTTCAAGTCTTCTCAAAGAGTCTGTTATTTCTTTCTTAATTGAAATCTTATCATCTTTTATATTTGAAACATATAAAGTTGCTAGGTTATCAATGTTAGCTGGTATTTCTTTAATATTTTTTAGCATAAATAACATTTTTAATACTTTTACATCAATGTCCTTTAATTCTCCACTTTGAACTGTGTCCATAGCTGTTTTTATAACAATTTTTATTTGATGTTCTAGAAATTGTTCTATTGTGTCATAAAAAGCATAAAATGGAATTATTGTTCCAATTTCACTATCTGCAAATCTTTTGGCTGTTTCTTGGAATGCACCTAATAATGATCTTTCTCCACTTGATAAGTGCTTTCCTGCATATCCATGTTTTCTTATATCTGTAAATACATCTTGTAATAGTTTAAACTGATATGGAATAAATGGATATGTATCAGCAAAGTCTTTGCGTCTTCATATACTTTTTGGTATGATGCATTTTTGAATGTCAATAAATTTCTTATTATTGATTCTTCTTTTTCATATATTAATTCAAGGCTCTTCTCTGCTTCTTCTGTTTTGCCTAAAATTCTCTTCTTAATAACTTCGTCAATATCAGATGATGATAAAAAGATAACTTTGTATCAAATCTTCCTTGAATTTTAGAAAAATCATTTCCTTGTACTTTTACAACATCATCAATGGCTTCTTGGCTAGTTACTATAACCCATGCTTTTCCACCACATTCTAGTCCTAAATCTTCAACTATTGTCTGTAAATTTAACATTAAAGATCTGTCATCTCAATATATTGTCCTATTTCATCAACTAGAAATATTACATGATGGTTATTTTCTTTTGATTTTATATAATCTCTTACTCTTTCAGCAAATTTTTCAACTGATAAAGAATAATTTTTTCTGTTCTATCAATTACTTCGTTTGCTTCTTCTATTGTTTTCCAAGTACATTAGAATATGCTTTGCTAAATTCGTCTTGAACGAATTGAATACCATCTCTCATCTCTTCCCAAGGTTGTCCACAAATATTTTTAAATTCGTCTTTGAACTCTTCGTATTTTCCTTGACTAATTATAAATCTTTCAATTTCAGCTACGAAAGGCGTTATGGATAATCCCATTTTCTCATTAAATACTTTTTCAAATACATCTAATATTTTATCTTTCATTCCATTTGTGTTTTCTGTTTTGGAGTCGATATTAAATAAAATAACATCTGTAGGAATACTTCCTGCTCTTTTTTTTATATCTGCAAGTAACATTTTATCTTGAATTTTGTCATCAAAGTAGTCAACGGCTGGTTTCCATTTACAATTTTATTTTCTAATAGATAAGAAATAATTTTTAAGAAGTGTGATTTACCACTACCAAAGAAACCTGAAATCAAACTCCCATTTTTTCTGTATTAGAGTTTTATTCCAGTATTATATGCTTCAAAAAGCTGTTGAAGTGTTTTAGTAATTCATCTGTTACTACATATTCTTCTAATTCTTGACTTATATAGCTTTCATCATCTACTTTTATAACTCCTTGTATTTCTCTGTCTATGTCTTTTGCATAAATTCTTTTTAAATTTTCCATTTCATTATTCCCCTATTATATATCAATTTAAAAATCATATGATATTATTTACTAAATATTATAAACCTCTTTTGTTATAGTTGATATTTCATCATCGATTAGATATGGATCTTTATATTCTCCATCTTGTATATATGTATGAGTTTTTATAATTTTATCGAATGTTCCATCAAAGGTAAGTGATACAAAATAATTTGCTCGTTTCTCGCCTTTATTATCATCTATGTAATCAAATACCCATGTCCTATTTCATGTGTTAATACCTTATCAAAGATTATACTATTTAATTCAAAGCTATCTCTAATGCCGCATCCTTTAAATTCAGAGAATTTTTCAATGCAGAATTTTTGTATTAATTCTGGACATATTAAAATAAAGTTATTACATTCTTTTATTTTTCTAATCTATCATCACTCGCACCTATATTTGCTTCTAACATTTTAAATGTTCTTTCATTATAGTGGCAATACATTCCCAAAGCATCTAATATTGCTCCTTCATCGCTAATTTTATTATTTATTCCCATTTTATATTTTCTTATCTTTAACATTTCATCTTCTGTTAATTCAAAAATATTATCAAAATTATAGGTCCCTATATAATTTATTAATGCCATTTTTAACATGTCATTATAATCCTTTGAATTTACAATTACTTTTTTAATATTTAAAATATCATCAACAAAACTCGTAAACTCTCTTTTTCTTTAATAATTATTTTCTTTACAGCATTAACTAAATTTAATAATTGTCTATAATACTTATTTCTGATTAATTCTACTTTAAAACTAAAATCTTTATTCAATTTCATTCTTTTTTTATCAAATATTATTCTAATTTCGTTATTATCCTCAATATCATTTTTTATATCTTTTATTTTATAATTTTCGAATTTTTTCTTTAACTCATTTATTTTTCCCTCATCTAAAAGTCTTAATTTCAATTATCATTTCCATAAATTATTTCTCCCTCATCTATATACTTTTGGCATTCATCTAAAGCATTTTTGTATGAATTGTTAATATCTATATTTAAAATTTATTGTACAATTTCTCGTAATTTTATCCTTAATTTTATACAATAAAGATAATTTAGCAATATATTCAATTCCATCACTAAATATAAAATAGTACTCTCTATCATCTTCATTTTTTATAAGGCCTTCCATAAGGTTTAGATATGCTTCTGTTTCGGCTACTATATTATCAATTGTGTTCTTTACATTATTAGTCACATTATTAAATAATATATTGTATTCTAGAGAATCAGCTCCAAAGAATTCTCATAGCTTCTTTAAATTCGTAGACTTTATTTTTTTTCAGATGTGTTATCTTTATACATCATATAATTTAATACCATTGAGTTGACTTCAGTTTTTCTCTGCTCATGTCAGAGAAAAATTTAGTACCTATAGAAAGTAATTTATTTATTCTAGATGGAAAGAAGCAAGTAGCAATATTAAAGTCAATCTCATTTCTATTGAATTTTTAAGCATACAATTAACCCATTACTGTTATTTACTATATTAACAGATTCGTGTTGCTTTTATATATTGTACATCATATTTTCCTGTAGGAATTAAACTAAATTTTTTGGCTAAATCTGTACTAACGTTGTAATATGAATAAGATATTGTTTTTTTATTCTCATAATTTATTGTGGAATTCCACTTTCCTGTATACTTTTCATTAATTGGGTGGTGCTCAACATGATATTCAAACGAGTCCTTATATCCATTATAATTATGTATATCTTGCCACTTAAAATTTCTTTGGTATCTTAACACTTTATTAATTTTTTCTATCATATCTCTCATAAAAATCACCATTTCTACTTTCTACTAACAAATTGAAATGCCCTATAATAATTATCATTTTCTAATCTATTGAATAGTTTGAAACTTTGTCCATCATAACTACCTGATAAAACATTATCAATGGATTATTTGTTATAATACTATGTAAATTATTTAAAATTGTATGTCCTCTCACAATTCCATAACATTTACCTATTCCTGTTATTAGTATTATTTGATCAGGTTGTACCTCTTCCCTAATTTTTTTCATAATCAAATCATTGTTAGAGCCTATGCCTAATGTTTTTGATATTATTTCATTTATATATTTTGTTCCTTTGTTTTTTTCAAATGCAAATACTTTTTTCTAAGAATCCTTTTCTTTTAAAATATCTATTATTATGTCATATATATCAAATACTTTTATATTCAACTTTTCTTTTTTTTAACAAGTAATTTTCAAGATATTCTCTAACAATATATTCGTCTTCAGGATCATAATCAAATACATGAAAATTTATTTCATTACCAAGTCCATTGATTCAAATAAATCTTTACTGCTTAACTTCTTTGTCATTTCGTCTAATCTTGCATTTATACTTTTCATAATAGCCCCCCATTGCTTTTGCATATTCTAAGTCCCCATTTTTATTTAACATACTTATATATTTTTCTTTTAATAATGGTCTTACAATTTTAAATCTTGTTTTTCTTTTTATCACTAATCCAGAATCTTGCATAATTTTCATTATTACTTGTTTTAATTTTGCTGATGTTGTTTCTCTTCTCTCTTTTAGGGTATTACTTAATATACATTTTTCTTCATACCAATTATCTATATCAAACTTTTCTATATATTCTTTTCTCATCATCAATTTATCTTTATAAACTTCCATTATAAAATCTCTTACAAGTTTATCTGTTTTCATTATTGCGTATAAAAGTATGTGTTTGCTATTTTCTATATCAGAATACACAAAATCTTCAAGCATTTCTTTATCCATAGCATCTAGTCTTCTAAATATTGAGAATTCACTCGCACAATGCTTTTTTAGTGATTTATATTTGATTAAATTTTCTTCTATATTTCTTTTGCGAAGTTTCTCTTCTTCTTCTCCATCAAGCAAAAATTTTTGCAATTGTTTTTGTTTCGTTATATAAGAAAGGCTCTGCTGTTAATTTTGCACTATAATCTTCCATACTCTTCTTACTCCTAACTATATTATAAAATTTGCTTACATTTTATCATATATTGTCAAAAATATCCACAAATTTCATCAAAAAATAAAAAAATGCAAATATTCGCAAGACTTTTATGAAAATCTTACAAATATTCGCAACTTTTTGATTATTTTCTTAAAAATTAATTTTATAAAAGTTCATATTTTACTTGTATACTTTAACTCTGATTGAGAAGACATTCTACTTATAGCCCTAAATACTCCCAAGTCATAAGCTTGTCTAAATATTCCTCCTGTATCTCATGTAACTAGAACATAAGATTAGATATTATCGTGAATTAAATAATTATTCATATCAAGGTTTATCAGACAAACTTATGCTTCACGGAATTGATATTCATAAATTTGATTTTGTATAATAAACTATATTAAAATAAATATTTAAAAATTTGTTCTGGATATAAAGTTAACTCTTTATCTTTAAATCTATTAATATCTATCCACATTGCTTCTGTTTCTGAATCATCATCTATTACAGAATATTTTTCTCGATAATCTTTATCATCAATATAAGCATCATAAAACAATACTAATTCATGTGCATTTTACCTTTATAATTAAATATATTTTCAGAAATGCCTAAAAATTTTCCAACCTTTATATCTATGTTGAGTTCTTCTTTAAATTCCCTTTTTAATGCATCTTCGCTTTTCTCCAAAATTCTATTCCACCACCCAAGCATCGATAAAATTCCTGTTCTTTTAATTTATCATATCCCTTACTAACTAACAGTTTATTACCATTTCTAACTAATCCAAGCACTATAGGTCTAATTTCTTTAAATTTATCCATATAAAATTTCGTTCCTTTCTACTAATATATGTATAATTATACCATTTTATCTATAATATTACAATTATTCTTCAAACTCTTTTTTCGTATTCCTTATTAATTTATTAATTTTTAATTATTATTCTATCTTATGTAATATATTTTCTATGTGAATTTTTAACATTAGTTTGATTAACCATTGCATATTCCATTGTTGTATCTATTTTAATATGTCCCAATAATTTTTGTACTAAAATAAACTTCTCTTTCACTATTGCCTTTACCTAAAACAATACAACTTCTTTCTTGAAAATTCATATCTAATATATTTAGTCTTGTGATTTTTCCAACTCTCATACCAGCTTTTGAATTGCTTTTATAATCAGCTAAATAGTTTTTAATATTTCAGTAGTAATTTCACCTATTGGAAGATTTATTGTATCTAACATTTTGGTTATATTATCTTTATAGTAATTTAAAGTTCTTGTTGAGCAACCTTCAATTTCTTTTTTTCTGTAAGTATTTATTTTAATTTTATTCTTTTGTCATTGTCTAAAAAACTTTCTGTTGTATCAATTTAATTTTTACGAAAACAGTTAGCAAAATGCCCAAATCATAAGTTGTCGCTCTATTTGTTTTCAATTAAATTGGTATAATATATAATTTCTTTTCCTAGTTTTTTGCATAATCTATTTCTACTTTTGTACTATCCCCAATATAATTATTTATATTTACTACTAATATAGCATCTGATAATTCTATTCTTTTAAAATGTGCATCTTTCAATTTTATTAATTGCTCTTTAGTTATCTCAATTTTCTCTGATACAGAATATACTGGGGTAAGAATACAATAACCTTCTAATGCCAATTTTTCTGCAACTGTCATCATCTCTTTTTGAAATTTTAAACTTCCACATAATGTTACTATTTTCACATCAATACCTCCATACATTCTAATATTTATCAATATCTGTTCCACTTCTCAAATAAACTTTTATCTGTCTTATTATATGTGGTATATTATAGTTTCCTGCAAATTTAGAATTATCCAATAATTCTTCGTTTATAGTTACCCATTCTAATTTATTTTTTCTTCTACCAAAGTTACTTCATGCTTTAAAATTCCATAGTAAACTTGTAAATTATTTTCATATTTAAAATAATTTAAATCCATAAAATGATCTAGTTTTATATCTTTTGTTGATATTCCTGTTTCCTCATATAATTCTCTATATGCTGCATCATCATTAGACTCATTTCTTTCTACTTTACCACCCACAAAATTATATAATCCCTTATATGGTTCTTTTGCTCTAATGCAAAAAGAGTTTTGGTCAAATCTTCATTAAATACAACTATTAAATTAAATTTTCGCATAATTTTATCTCCCTTATTTTATTAGATATGTTTAATAATTCCATCTTTTTCATTTTATCAATTATTTTTGCATAAACTCTATCTCGTACCCATGGTTCAGATGATGACTCAATATTTTATTAATTGGTATCCACCTTACTCCACTATTTTCATCTTCTTTTATATGTATTTCTTCATTTCATCTGCTTCCAATAAATATGTAACATTAAGATGAACATGTGAACCTACATATTTTTCTCTTTTCTCATGACCATTTACATTAATTAATTCTAGCGAATAAATATCTTTAGAAATTAGGGGCAACCTTTTTTATTCCTGTTTCTTCTTTTGCTTCTTTCATAGCAACATATAAAAGATCACTATCTCCATCACTATGTCCTCCTACCCATGCCCAAGAATTATATATTCTATGATATGCCATTAAATTTTTGATCTGTCTTTATTAAGTACAAATGCTGAACTAGTGAAATGTCCATATTCGTTTTGTCTAGTTAATACATCATCAAAATCTTTAATATAATTTAGCATTATTTTCTTATCAACTTCTTCTTGTTCATTATATGGAATAAATTTTTTCAATATTATTCCTTAAACTATCTACATTAATTTTTATTTTAATGCCTAAAACTCCATATTCTTTCTCTTTTTCGTGTGAATAGTATTTTCCATTGATTTAGTTCTTCTATTTATTTCATATTTATCAGTATATAGTTCTCTAAACAGATTTTCAAAAGTATCTTCTCTATATAATTCAGTAACATCAACTAACAACTTTTCCTGTAAATCTGGTAATTTTGAAAATTCTATCTGGTCTCCAATTTTTATTTGTTGTATTTTTTCATCATATAATCTAAATTCAATTGTTTTTGTTCCATTTTTTATTCTTTCAAATGGGCTTTCATTTAATTTTATTTTATGTATCATATATGTCTCTCCTTTATTTTTTACTTGTATTTTGTTTAAAAATTAAAATTCAATCTCAGCGACAAATGGTGCTTCTTTTTCTTTCTATCTTGGGTTCCAAATTATTTAATTCGAAATCAATTTGTTCTAAGAATTTAGAATTTAAATCTTCATAATTTATACACATTAAGGATTCTGAGCATATAACATCAAATCTTCCATTTTATTGTTTTCTAATCATATTTAAATGTCTAAATCCGTCCCTTAAAGTTTTTAAATGCGATTTTCCATTTCTCTTATCTTTATAAAAATTTATTGGAATTTCTTTTATTTTCAACTTTTCTTTTTTGAGCTTTAATAATCATTTCTGTTGCATATTCCATACCTTCAG
>VOFB01000313.1_pt1 | contig 28001 bp, 27 predicted proteins | sample 5384141 | NCBI WGS metagenome assembly VOFB01 (sample SAMN12384721, study PRJNA508395) | human gut metagenome | isolation source: healthy gut A | host: Homo sapiens | reverse complement strand
TAGAGCTTGTTGCCGTCGACACGGTTGATACGGAAGCCTTGCAGGCGTCCTTGCTCATCGATATAACAAACACCGTCACCGTTGTTGAATGATTTCAATCCGGCTACTGTGAGGTAGTTTCCGCGTTGTTCCTTCATGGTGCCCATCTCTTCACCGAGGGATTTCGGAGTATCGAAAGAGAAGATTTCCTTATCACGGCCATGCAGAAAATAATGGGTAAATCCCCGACTGAAACTCTTGTCGAGTTGCGGCCGGAAGTCAAAGCGGCAAGTCCCTGAAGAGGCCCGTACATATTCCTGACGACGGGCAAAGATAGCATCCAGCTTTTGGCGGTAAGCAGCCGTGACATTCTTTACGTAAGAAACATCTTTCAGACGGACCTTCTATCTTAAATGAGGAAGCTCCCGCATCCAACAACTGTTCCAACTCATCACTCTGGTTCAAGTCTTTTAATGAGAGCAGGTGTTTATCCTTGACCATCACTTTTCCGTCGGCATCTACCAGACTGAAAGGCAAACGACAGAATTGTGCACATTCTCCCCCGGTTGGCACTACGTCCGAAACAAGCCTGGCTGACATAACATTGCCCGCTATAACTAACGCAAAGTGCTCCATGTACAAATACTTCCAACGGCACTTCCGGACAAGCTTTATGAATATGGCTTTTTTCCTCTCACGGAAAATTCCCGAGCCAAACCACCTGACGGAAACCGGCCTTTCAAAAAACTTAACCTTCTCCGGCGTGCGATTATCCATTTGTACGTACTGGAATAATTTAAATCTAAAAGAAAATGGCTTACGTAATTAGTGACGATTGTATTGCTTGCGGAACTTGTATCGACGAGTGTCCGGTTGGCGCTATCTCTGAAGGTGATATCTATCATATCGACCCTGAGACTTGCACAGCGATATAATTGATATGTTCGTAAATCTCGTCAGCAAGCACTATCACCTGAGGATGTTTTGCCAATACAGCAGCCAGTCCTGCCAATTCTTCCTTACTATATACAGACCCTGTCGGATTCGACGGAGAGCAAAGAATCAATGCCTTTGTCTTCGGAGTAATAGCAGCTTCCAATTGTTCCGGTGTAATTTTGAAATCCTGTTCGATGCCGGCAGAAACAATCACGGGAGTACCTTCCGCCAGTTTCACCATTTCAGGATAACTCACCCAATAAGGAGCCGGCACAATTACTTCGTCACCCGGATTAACCAGTACGAGGATTGCGTTACAAACTGATTGTTTTGCACCATTCGCACATGAAATCTGAGCAGCTGTATATTCCAGACCGTTCTCTTTTTTCAGTTTCTCAACAATAGCATTGCGCAAAGCCGGATAACCCGGTACCGGAGAATAACGAGAAAAGTTATCATCAACGGCTTTTTTTAGCAGCTTCCTTGATGTGGTCAGGAGTATTGAAATCCGGTTCTCCTACACTTAAGTTAATAACATCAACGCCTTGTGCCTTAAGCTCATTGCTCTTTTGCGACATGGCAAGCGTCGCCGAGGGCGACAAGCTGTTCAAACGATCTGATAATTGATTCATTTTGTATCTATTTTATTGTTGTTGAGTGAAATTCGCTGCAAAATAAGCGATTATATTTGATATATGAAAACGAAATGGCAATTTACTTATTAAAATGTAATGTATGCCCCATTCTTTCTTTCTTTGTTCTCAAGTATCGTTCATTATACGGGTTAGGAACTGTTTCAACAGGTACATTTTCTACTATTTCCAATCCATAGGCTTCCAGCCCTACACGTTTCACCGGATTATTTGTCAAAAGTCTCATCTTATGTACCCCCAGTTCGCGAAGAATCTGCGCACCTACTCCATAATCGCGCTCATCAGCAAGGTGTCCCAAGCAAATATTAGCGTCAACGGTATCCATGCCGTCTTCTTGAAGTTTATAGGCTTTCATCTTTTCCATTAAACCGATACCACGGCCTTCCTGGTTCAGATAAACAACGACACCTTTTCCTTCTTTTTCAATCATCTCCATTGCTTTATGCAACTGCTCACCACAGTCACAGCGCTGTGAACCGAGAATATCTCCGGTAGCACAGGACGAATGGACACGCACCAAGATCGGTTCATCTTCATTCCATGTACCTTTAAATATAGCCATATGCTCCAGTCCATTCGATTTCTGACGGAAAGGAATCAGACGGAACGCTCCGTGTTCGGTAGGCATATTTACTTCTACCCCTTTTTCTACAATTGATTCCTGCTTCAGACGGTAAACTATCAGGTCGTGAATAGAAATCAGTTTCAATCCGTGTTCGTCCGCCATTGCGCGAAGTTCGGGAAGACGGGCCATTGTGCCGTCATCGCTCATGATTTCCATTAGAGCACCTGCCGGATAAAGGCCGGCCAAACGTGCCATGTCAACCGTTGCCTCTGTATGCCCGGCACGGCGAAGTACTCCTTTTTCCTGTGCGTACAACGGATTGATATGTCCGGGACGTCCGAAAGTGGCCGGTGTAGAAGCAGGATCAGCCAATGCCTGAATCGTAGCGGCACGGTCAGCAGCAGACACTCCCGTTGAACAGCCTTCCAACTTATCAATCGTAACCGTAAAAGGAGTTCCCAATACAGAAGTATTGTCGCTCACCTGATGCGGCAAATCCAGTTCCTTGCAACGGGATACTGTGACAGGTGCGCAAAGTACTCCACGTGCGTGTTTCAACATAAAGTTAACTTTCTCGGGAGTTATTTTTTCAGCGGCAATAATCAGGTCACCCTCATTTTCGCGGTCTTCATCATCTACTACTATAACAAACTTGCCTTCTTTGAAGTCAGCAATCGCATCTTCTATTCTATCCATTTTAATTTCTTCCATAACACTCTTATTTATTAATTTTCTGTATGATGAATTGAACTTGTTCATTGTTTTTTATAATCCGTTCCATGTCTTTATCCAGACGAATGCGGAATGCCCAGATACGGAAATAGAAAAATAGCCCGACAGGAAAAATAATCCCGGCTACCAAATTCAGCCAATAGATATGGAACGGACGTATATGAGCAGAAACGGGAATGACCGGATAATTGTTTAATGCTCCTATCAAAGTGGCCGACTTAGTGTTAGACATTTCTTCCACCAATACCTCCAGTTTTTCATTGATAGCCATTACCTCATCATCCTTCTCAGTAGACATCCACAATTTGAAGTAATTCGGTGCTTTTGTCAAACGATTTTTGGTAATATATGCCCTACACTCTGCTGTGAGCGATTCCAAATCACCAGGGATACGCTCATAATCAGGATCATTTATAATAACTTCTTTCTTAAATAGATGACGTACACTGCGGATTCCCAAAACCTTTTTAAACCAGTTAACATACGCATCGGCATTCAACACCACAGAATCCTTATTGGATTTATAAGTCAGAAAGATGCCTAATGGAGCAAGCACGGCACTACTTGTCCACATCCCCATCCACACGATCCATTTACCGTCACGTGCCATTTTATATCCCGTATTGTCAATGATATAATAGATGATAAATACCAATACCGATACAATGACAGGCATTCCCAAGCCTCCCTTACGAATAATACCTCCCAACGGAGCCCCGATAAAGAAGAACAACAGACAAGAAAGAGAAATCGTTATCTTCTTATGCCACTCCGTCTTATGTTTCCGGATAGCGTAGTCATTAGTCTCCATCGTATAGCTCTTGAAAGTCAAATCGCTAGCCATGTTTTCCGCACGGCTAACAGCGGAAGATATCACCTTTTGTTTTTGCATTAAAGGCGACACTTCATAAAGACTATCCACATTGTATTCCTGAATATCCGCCTTTTCTATTTTGGCGGTGTCTTCTTTTGTCAATCCGTAAGACGCACGGAAATTTCCTTCGGCCACTTCCTTATAATACTGTCTTCCGATACTATCTCCTAGTACTTTCATAGAGTCAATGGAACTTTGCAATTGCGCCATATCCTTAGCACTGGATTGCCGCCCCATGATATCACCGTCAACCATATTAAAATCGGAGTCAAACTCAATAATCGTGTGCTTCTCCCTGAACGACTCACGGCGGTAAGGCACATTCTGAGATTTCATACTCTGTGCTTTCAAATTCTCGAATAAGTCTCCGCTATATAGATGCAACCAAAGATGCTGTTTGTCCGCAGTCATTTCCAGACGTCCGGAATCTGCATAAATAACACGTGCTTTCTCAAACCCTTCTTTCAGATCATAGATAAGCACATCATACAACATACCCGTTTTCCGGTTTTTCTTGGCAATTTTCAGATTATAATCGGGAATTTCGGAATAGAAAACTCCTTCCGGAATATCCAATTCCGGAGATTTTTGTTTCATAGAAAGAATCAGGGTTCCCAGTTTGGCTTGGGCAATGGGACCTACCACATTCTGAAAATAGAAAGAAACGCCCACCAAACCACAGACAAAAAAGACAAGCGGACGCATAATTTTGAGCAGGGAAATACCCGCAGCCTTCATTGCGAGTAACTCGTATCGTTCGCCGAAGTTACCGAAAGTAATCAAAGAAGCCAGTAGCACCGCCAACGGCAACGATACTGGCACTAATGTCAATGCGGAATAAAAGAAGAACTGAGCCATTACGCTCATCTCCAATCCCTTTCCGACCAATTCGTCCACATATCTCCACAGGAACTGCATCATAAAAATGAACAGACAAATGAAGAATGTGCCCACAAAGAGCATCATGAAGCTCTTTACGATGAATATATCTAATTTCTTTATGCGTAGCATCTTAATAGGTTCGTGCATTTAAGACGCAAAATTAGCACAAAAAAAGGAGCATCGAAAATTTTTAGTTGAAAGTTAACTAAAAACCACAAGTTCTTCTCAATTTAGCCACTTGCGACTCCCACAATTCTTTCATATCATCCACTTCATCCGGCTCCGCAAAATCAGTGATTTCTAATACGTAGTCACTTGTCAACTCATTATAAGTCATCTTAATTTCAAAGTAATCGCGCTCGTTCTCGTCATCCTCCCAACGGAAGCGGATAAAAGAGAAAGAACGTATCGCCGTAATTTCAGCCTTTCTCTGCTCAGTCTTTCCCCAATGAAACTCTACAATCTTATCATCGGATATCACTTTGTCTGCAAACCAGTCCTCCAACCCGGTAGGTGTACTAATGGCTGCCCAAAGAATATTTTTAGATGTCGCATTCAGCAAATACTCCAAATGAATTTTTTCCTTTTTCATAGCAATTTCAATTGTTTTTACGTGTGCCAAGATAAATACTTTTTTCTAAATACATGGCATAAATCCTACACTTTATTTAATTATTCTTTCATTTTCAAGTCTCAAACTCCCTGTTTATAGAGAAAATTAAAAACCTTCTTAAAGAAAAAACACAAAAAAGTTATGAATTGTTTTGGAGATTACAGAAAAACATCTATCTTTGCACCCGCAATCGAGAAACGATGGCGGGATAGCTCAGCTGGTTAGAGCGCATGATTCATAATCATGAGGTCCCCGGTTCAATCCCGGGTCCCGCTACTAAGCCGAAAGGCTTGTAAATTAGGCAATTAGGAGGCTTCCACTCTTGGTTGTCTTTTTTTGTTTATAAGGGTATTTGCACAGATTTTGCACGGATTTTAATATAAAACACGGATCAACGTAAGAATCTGAGGGATTTTCATTTTATGCATATAATTTAGCGAGTCTATACAAGAAAAATGCTTTATCTCTTACTCCTCTGAACTGTGCCCTGAACGCTTTGATTTTAGCATTAAATGATTCTGCTGCTGCATTGGTAGCCCTTCTTTCAAAGAAGTTTATTATATTCAGATAGTGCGTTTGTATCGAGCGCGCTACCCTTCCAAAGGTGAGAAACCCCGCTTTGTCTACTTCATCATACCACCTTGCAAGCCTTGTCAAAGCTATATCTTTAAACTTACACTGATGATAGATTGATCCTAACCGCATGGCCATATAATATCCTTTCTTTATATCGGGATATTCTTTAAATAGAATCTCGGCCCGTATCCTTTGAGACTGAGTCCATAGAGATTCTTTTTTTGTAAAGCAGATAAATACTCCTTGCCAGCAACTGTTTTCTTGTATCTCCATTGGCGAAAACGGGCGCATGATACATCTTTCCGCAGGTCTTGGCGTAAGCTATCTGTATGGACTCTTCGTCCAAAGCCTCCCAGCGAGCTTTCACCCGCATCTCCTGAACCGCTTCATACGCTAATTTCTGTACATGGAAACGATCCGTAACCCGTTTGGCAGCAGGGAAGCAAGTCCGGGCAATCTGTTCCATATTGGGAGCCATATCCAATGTTATCTCACGCACCTGGTAGCGGCGACGACGCGAAAGTTTAAGCAGGACAGAGGTAACCGTGCAAACATCCGTACCTTTAATGATACCAATAATACTGCCTTTACCACCGTGAGTCTTTTATTAATCAACACTGTATAGAGTTCTCCACGGGAAAGAGCCACTTCGTCAATACAGACGTAGGCACCAATGTTCTTCTCAAACAGGAGCCAGTTCTCTGCGTGAGCAAGCTGATCCCAGTGTAGGTAATTACTTAAATGGTTGCGGTATTGACGTTCCAACAAATCCCCGTCAACGCCATATAAAGTACCCAATAACTTGCAACTGATCGGATAATTATCAATATAGTTCTTTTAAAAAGACGCAAAGTCTTGCGTCAAACGAGTACCCTCAGCCACCATACGCCAATTGCGGGAAATATACTCATTGCTGCTTTTCAAAATCCAACGGCGACGACGGAGGTTCAAAAAGACTTTCTTGCCACGAAGAGGAAAGTCTTGAACAACAACAGGCTCATAAAACCCTTTTACTCTCTGTTTCTTGACCAGCATACTTCTCGGGGAGCTGATTCTTCTCCTCAAGGTAAATGATAACTTCATTCATGCTTTCCTTCACATCAACAAGATCAAAGTAATCCAAAGTTCCTTCAGGAAGAAGAAGGTGATAACCATTTAACTTCATAAGCTATTAATTTGGAGACAAAGATAACAATTTATATATTTAACCCTCAGGGTTATTCATTGATCCATTTTATCGGGTCAGTTTGAGTAAGAAAATATATAAAGTACTATTTATATCGCTTCTTTACATACAAAGTAATACGTTTATATGCCAAAGCGATGTGTTCATTCACCGTACTTTCACTTATGGATAATAATTCTGCTATCTCTCTGTTTTTTAACTTATCCGACAGTACTAGCCTAAATACTTCTTTACATTTAGGAGGTAATGAATTTATAGCTTCCTGAATAAGCAACTCATATTCATTATCTTCCATAAGACTTTCAGGATCATTACTTTCAGGTATTAACTCCACTTCATATAAAGAAACATACGTTTTATCAGGAGAGTAATTTCGGCGAAGATAATGAAGTGCCTGATTTTTTGGTAGATGTATATAAGTATTGCTCAATAGTTTTGATATGCCCTAAAGATTCCCTTTTCTTCCAAACAGTCGTAAATACATCCAGCACAGCCTCCTCAGCCGGTTCCTTTGCTTGTAAATAGTAATAAGCCACATGATACAATCTTTGCGAATATTGTTCAAACAATTGCCGCAAAGCATTTTCATCACCGGTGATGATCTTATTTAGTAAACCTTCCGGATTCATTTCATTTTACATATTTTAGATAGACTTTAGGGTTTAAATATACATTGCTCCCGTATACGCTTGGCAAATGTAGGAATATATAAAAAATAATCAAGTATAAACCCGTAGTTTTTATTTGTTGCTGTCATCTATATATAAAAACAGCACAATGAAAGAAGATTATAACATAAAAGACCCTAAGGTTGATGATTTAATTAATCGTCTTCGCTTCAAACTACCGGAGTATGACACTATTTCGAACTACAAACGACTACAAGAACGGATTAACACTCCGGTAATATCGTTAAGTAAGAATATCTCTCCGGCATGGAAGTGGTTTTCCATTGCTGCCTCTTTTGCTCTTTTGGTTGTTTCAGCCTTTCACTTTATTGACTTAAGCCGTCCGGAATTAGTATGGTATGAAGTCGCAGCAGTTCCGGATGCAAAAACAAAGATTGTACTTCCGGATAGCAGTACTGTATGGCTTAATGCCAATGCCCGCCTTGTTTACCCCCGTTCTTTTGAGGATGTAAACAGGAAAGTCAGTATTTCGGGAGAAGCTTTTTTCCAAGTTCGCAAAGACAAGAATCATCCCTTTATTGTAGATATTGGGAAATTGCAGGTCGAAGTATTGGGAACCTCTTTTAATGTAATGACAGATACATACAATGATGAAATAAGAATATCCTTACTTGAAGGAAAAGTGGCTTTATATGAAAAAGGGCAATCTTCTAAATCTGCCAAAATTCTTATGCCCAACCAAGAAGCTAAATATTCACCGTCAAATGGTGAAATTATGATTTCTCCTATCCGCATGGACAATGTCATGTCATGGATTACAGGGAAATTTAGCTTTGAGGATAACACTTTGGCTGAAATCGGAGAAGAATTAGAGCGGGCATTTCACGTTAAGATACATATTGAAAACGAGGCTATACGCAAAAAGACTTTTAATGCAACGTTTGAAGATAAAGAAACTCTGGACGAAATACTCTCTATTCTCCAGATTTCAGCAAAATATAAAATGGAGAAAAAACGCGGAGAAATCTATATTTATTAATTGTAAAACCCTATAAAATAATACTATGAACAGCTCTTGAACCCTAAAAAACATTTGGGAATGCGCCAACATCCCCAAACGTAATCGTTAACCGGCAGCCCACTACAACTGCCAAGTATCAAATATTTAATATACAAAAATATGAATAATAAATTATTTATTAGCCATAAAAACACCCATTTAAGATTCTATAACTTTATTCTTTCTACCAAGAAAAGTTATTCCGTATTCTTAATAAGTTGCATCTGCTTTTTCTTTTCAACTAATCCGCTGATAGCACAATCTGTCTCGTTGAATTTCAACAACGCGTCATACGAACAGATCTTTAATACGATTGAGCAAAAAACCGGATATAAATTTGTTTATAACACACAAGAAATCAACAAACACAGTTTACGCTCTATCACTATAAAAGACAAAAACATCGAAACTGTATTAAATGAACTCTTTAAAAATACAGATATATCTTATCGTATATCCAATAAACATATCGCTCTGTTCAAACAAGTAACCAGAAAAATAACGGGGACGGTAACTGATCAGACTGGCGAACCTATTATCGGAGCAAATGTTCTTGTGAAAGGAGCCAAAACCGGAGTCATTACAGATTTCGAGGGTAAATTTACGTTGTCGGTAACCGACAATAGCATACTAATCATATCATACTTGGGGTATGTTACTCAAAACGTCTCAGTAAAAGGTCAGACACATTTTAAAATCACATTGAAAGAAGACACACAAAGTCTGGATGAGGTAGTTGTGGTAGGTTATGGCGTTCAAAAAAAACGCGACCTTACCGGAGCCATATCCTCAGTGAAAATGTCTGACACTCCTATAGGTACATTCTCCACAACTGCTCATGCATTAGCAGGTAAAGCAGCCGGTTTACAGGTAACTCAAAGCAGTGCCCAAGTGGGTGGTGGAGCCAAGTTCCGCATTCGTGGTGAAACTTCAATCAATGCCGGAAACGATCCCCTGTTCATCATTGACGGTTTTCCGGTTTCTGCCTCTTCAACACTCGACTCGGAGAAGAATTTTTATAAAACAGGTACAGTTGACAACATATTATCGTCTATCAACCCCAATGACATAGAGTCGATTGAAGTATTGAAAGACGCCAGTGCAACAGCTATCTACGGCTCACGTGCAGGACATGGCGTTATTATCATTACTACTAAAAGAGGTAAAACCGGAAAAGCCAAAGTAACCTATTCCGGCAATCTCTCTGTGCAAACCATTAAGAACAACTATAAAATGTTGAATGGGAAACAATACAGAATACATAGAAATATGTACCTTTATGAAAAATGGTTGAAAGAGACCGGACAAGGCATATATGCCGATTATATAACCGACACTTCTTCGAAAACTTATACTCCCAGATATACAGATGAAGAAATTGCAACCGCCCAAACCACAGACTGGCTGGACGAGGTAACCCGTACCGGAATGCAGCAATCTCACAATGTTTCATTGACAGGCGGTTCTGAGAAAACACAATATGCAGCCTCTCTAAACTATTTTACACAAAAAGGGGTGGTAAAAAACAATGCAATGGACCGGTTCACAATGAAAGTCAATCTGGATCAGGAACTATCAAAATATATCAAAACAGGTTTCTCCCTTCATTTAAGTCGCAACCAATATGACAACTCATCATTGGGAGACAATGATTTTGAAAACGCAGGTATTATTTCGTCAGCTTTGCGCTTCGACCCCAGTGTCCCCGTCCGTGATGAAAATGGCGATTATTCAATCTTCCCGGATATGGCACAATACCCCAATCCGATATCGCTGCTCGAAGTTACTGATAAAACAACAAGCGACAGAGTTCTGGTTAATGGCTATTTACAAGCAGAGCCAATAAAAGGGTTGACTTTAAAAGCTAACCTGGGAGTTGACCGCAGATATGATAAAAACAAAAGCTATGTACCTAACACTACCGTAGCCGGAGCTGCAAAGGGGGGGATAGCCAACATCCTTCAACGTGATAATATAGATTATCTCATGGAACTGACGGCAAACTATACTAAAGATTTCGGGAATCATAGCCTGACAGCGCTAGTCGGTTATTCTTATCAACAGTTTAATCAAGAAAGCGTATATGCCGGCAACGAAGACTTCTCTACAGATGGGTTTCTTTACAACAATCTGCAGGCCGGAGCCGGAACTAAGCCTTATGTAAACTCCTCAGCCAGGAAAAGTGCTTTAGGCTCATACTTTGCCAGAGCAAACTATTCTTATTTAGGAAAGTATCTGCTGACAGTTACCGTTCGTGCCGATGGTGAATCAAACTTCCACCCGGACTACCGTTGGGGATATTTCCCTTCAGTGTCTGCCGGCTGGAGGTTCAGTGATGAAGAATTCATGAAACCTTTGTCAAGCATTCTTTCTAATGGTAAATTGAGAGCCAGTTACGGACAAACCGGTAATTCAAACATAGGGAACTATATGACCGACTCTTACGGAGTAGTTTCCGGCTGGGTATTCGGCAATGACGGTTATATGGGTACTGCAATAACCAAAAGAGGAAACAAAAAGTTAACTTGGGAAACTACAAGTGAATTCAACATCGGTCTGGATCTGGGTTTCTTTGATAACCGGATTTCACTATCCATGGAATATTACAACCGAATTATTTCTGATTTGTTGGTAAGTAATAAAAGTCTGCCCGCCTATAATGAAATTAATACCATAGCAGCCAACATCGGTAAAACCCAGGGACGCGGGTTTGAGCTAACACTGAGTACCGTAAATATCATGAATAAAGACTGGACATGGAGTACTGATTTTACGTTCTATACTTTTAAAGACAACTGGTATGAACGAGATCCTAATTGGAAGCCAGCCGCATACGAATCAAAAAAAGATCCGATCCGTTCTTACTACTCATATGTATCTGATGGCTTGTTACAAGTAGGTGAAAAAGCACCGGCATGGCAACCCACTTTAGTACCCGGCCAAATTAAACTGAAGAATCTATACGATACGGGAACCTCACCTAATGTATTAGATCAATATGATAAAGTCAATCTTGGATCGCAAGATCCTAAATGCACTTTAGGTCTTAACAATACGCTTAGATACAAAAACCTCGACTTTAATATTTACTTCTATGGCGAAATTGGCCGCTTACGCGGAGCCAGCTATTATGATGCCTGGATAGTAGGTCTTGGAAACAGTCTGACAAATGTATCACAACAATCATTGCACTCATACACCAATGCAAATCAAAATACAACGGTTCCGAACCTCATTGAGAGTGCATACGATTTCGGAGACTATTATCACAAAAAGATTAATTACCTGAGATGTAGAAACATCACCCTCGGATATACGATTCCTGTTTCCAAATCAATAGCTAACAGCGTACGTATCTCTGCAAACGTCAGCAATCCGTTTGTATTTACAAACTGGAACGGCGTTGATCCCGAAACTGACACAGGAAATTTCTCTTATCCAAACGTAACTTCTTTTAGTTTCGGTATAGATATTTCATTCTAATAACTGAAAAAACATGAAAATGAAAAAATTAAATATATATATCATTGGACTTTTGACTCTCATGTTGTGTGGGATACAAAGTTGTGCGTTAGAATCAGAGGTATTCGATGAGATCACCCCCTCGATATACCCCCAAACAGAACGTGATGTCCGCGACCTGGTTACGGGAAATGCTTATTCTCCATTCCAGAATTACGATTACGGAGGTTTGTATAATGTAGCTAATGGAGTTATGCTTATTTCGGACATGGCTACCGAATATGGTTTCTGCTCATGGGGCGGATGGATTTGGGAACCTCTGGAATTTGCTCGTTGGACCCCCAGTGACGAAGATCGCATTGCTTATCCTTGGACAAACTACCTGAAAGGGATAAGTAAAATGACACTTACCATCGACCGAATAACAAACGTAAACATGAATAAAGACCTTTTGAACCAATATATAGCAGAGTTACGTTGTGCCCGCGGTTTTCTGGCCTTTTTATTATACGACCTGTACGGTCCTATTATTGTAGCCGATCTAGAGACGCTCAAGAATGCAGAAGATGAAATAATCCTTCCACGTTTAAGTGAAGAGGAAACACACAATTTCATCGTCACCGAGCTGACCGAAGCTGCAAAAGTTTTACCATATAGTTACGATAAAAGTAGTTCGGATTACGGAAGATTTACAAAAGGGTTATGCCACATGGTATTACTTAAATTCTATATGCAAACGAAACAGTGGGATAAAGCTATCACCGAAGCTCGTGAATTGCAGAAGCCCGAATATAAATACGCATTGGTGACAGACAAAGGGGCCGAGAGGTCAGCTTATGCCAATATCTTTACATACGCCAATGAAAAGAACTCGGAAACAATCTGGTCTGTAAACTGTCTTACAGGTTATCAGGTTCATTTATGGTATCCCCATGTTATGCCAAGTAACCTCAAGGCATCCGATGCCGGAAGATTTGATGGTGGCTGGGGAGGTTATAAAATGACATGGAAATTCTTTAAAACATACGAAGATGGAGATGAGCGTAAACAAACTATCATCTCCGAGTATGATACATGGGAAGGTACTACCCTTAACGAAACCAACAAGGGAGTGGGAAGTAACTCCTTACAGGACGGTGTCATTCCATTAAAATATAAAATAGAAAGTAATAATGCAGGAAATCAGTGTCAGACAGATTGGATTGTATACCGCTATGCCGATGTGTTGACTCTATTGGCAGAAGCCATTGTCAGAGAAGGAAATACAGTTACAACAGAAGCCATTAATTTACTGAATCAAGTCAGAACACGTGCCGGTTTAATTGCATATACAGCTTCTTCTTTCAGCAGTGCTCGTGATTTCCTTGATAAATTATTGATAGAACGTGCACACGAGTTTTATTTCGAAGGGTGCCGCCGTCAGGATCTTATCCGCGATGGTTCTTATGTAGCAACCATGAAACAAAAATGTACCGATTACGGACAAGTGTCTATTGTAAACGAAAACTATCATCGTTTCCCAATACCGGAATCAGCTATTATTGCGGGACAAGGGATTATTAAACAGAATCCGGGATATTAGTCATCACATATTTTTAAATTAAAAGAGGAGGTAGTACATCAACACTACTTCAAAGTGGATATTTTGATGTACACTCCTCAGCTAATCATCTACCATGAAATATATTGTTCTTTTTTCAGCATCTCCAGTTGAAGAACATAGGGCTAGTCTTACTATGCTCCTTTATGTTTTCCAACCTGCTATACTCCCAATCGACGAGAGAAGTCATCAACTTCGATCACGGCTGGCTATTCAACAGATACGGTCTACAGCCTGAAGGTAAACGAATAGATGAGCCTTTTGGGAATGGCAGTCCGGATTCTCCATCTCCTAAAGAGTTAGCCTTTAATGACAAAGACTGGAGGAAATTGGATGTCCCTCACGACTGGAGCATTGAAGGACCTTTCAGGGAAAATCTGGATGGCTATACAGGTAAGCTACCTTGGCGGGGAATCGGATGGTATCGTAAACGCTTCAACATCAAAAATATAGATAAAGATAAAATGCTTTTTCTTGATTTTGATGGCGTGATGGCCAATGCGGAGGTATATCTTAACGGAAAGAAGATAGGAGAACGTCCCTATGGCTACATTTCCTTCAGGGTAAATCTTACGCCCTATATTCGCTTTGATTCGGAAAATATCATTGCAGTCAGAGTGGATACGGAGAAACTGGGTTCTCGTTGGTATCCCGGAGCAGGTATTTACCGGCATGTCAGATTGGTCAAAACCAACAAGCTTCATATTCCCCAATGGGGTGTGTTTATTTCTACGCCCGAAATCAATAGCCAATATGCCACCGCATCCGTGATGGTTCAGTTGGCTAATGGAAAGAAAAAAACGGCTAGAAGCAGTTACACAATTGAAATATTCAAATTAGATAAAGCAAACATTCCCCGAGAAAGAGTTGCAGTGGGAGCTAAAGAGAATATCAAAATTGCAGCAAACGCCATCGACAGTAGCTTAGTATCTCTGAAAGTGGAGAAACCACAATTATGGGATTTGGAAAATACGAACCTCTATCTAGCCAAGGTATCAGTATATGATAGAAAGACGTTGACAGATGTATACGATGTGCCGTTCGGTTTCCGGACTTTGAAATTCACACATAACAATGGATTCCTGTTAAATGGGAAAAGAGTTCAATTGAAGGGAGTATGTATGCATCATGATTTAGGTGCATTAGGTACAGCAATCAACAAGAGTGCCATAGAACGCCAAATCAACATATTGAAGAGTTTTGGCACTAATGCTATACGTACCTCTCACAACCCACCCGCACCCGAGTTGTTAGAACTTGCTGACAAAATGGGAATACTTATTCTCGATGAAGTATTTGACTGTTGGGCTAGTGGTAAAAACGAAAATGACTACGCTGTTCATTATTCCGAATGGCATAAAAAGGACATTGAAGCACTTGTTTGCAGAGACAGAAATCATCCTTCCGTCATTATGTGGAGTTTGGGAAATGAAGTAGAAGAACAGTATCATCCCGAAAAAGGAGTAGTAGCATATCTCAGGGATATTGTGCGGCTTTACGACTCAACTCGCCCCGTCACTTTCGGTGCCTCATATCCCAGTAAAAGTGCTATCAATGGTACAGAACTCCAAGTAGATGTCCATGGCATGAACTATCCTTCGGGGGTTTATGGCGGTCCTGATTTTTATGAAACATTTCTCAACTATCCGGGGCATGAACACTTATCAGGCTTTGCCAGTGAATCCAGTTCAACAATAAGTTCACGCGGAGTTTATTTTCCAAAAGGTTATCAAGTTACTTCATATGACTTGAAAGCCCCTGGTTGGGCATCTCTTGCCGATGCCGAATTTACTGCATTAGACAAATATCCGGCTATTTGTGGTGAATTTGTCTGGACGGGATTTGACTATCTAGGCGAACCGACTCCTTTCAATAGCGATATGAGCGTCTTACTCAACCATGCCGCGCTCAGTGAAGAAGAACTGGTTAAAGCAAAAGAGGAACTAAAGAGAATAGAAAAAGAGCGTCCTTCCTCTCGTAGCAGCTATTTTGGTATTGTCGATCTAGCGGGTTTTCCAAAAGATCGTTATTACTTGTATAAAGCACATTGGATGCCCGATGAGCCTATGGCACATATTCTCCCCCATTGGAATTTTCCGGATAGGATAGGTAAAATAACTCCTGTGTTTGTGTATTCTTCGGGTGATGAAGTTGAACTCTTTCTGAATGGTGAATCTTTGGGTAGGAAAAAGAAAGAACAGTATCAATATAGATTCAAATGGGAGAATGTTATATACACTCCCGGAGAATTAAAGGCCATTGCCTACAAAAATGGCAAACTCTGGGCAACAGAAAGCGTAAGAACCACAGGAGAACCGGCTTTGTTACAAGTCTCCGCCTATAAAGACAAGATAAAAGTAGCTGACAATGAACTGGCTTTTATCACAGTCTCCATCCGTGACAAAACAGGAAGTGTTGTACCAACGGCCAATCATAAGATTAAATGCAAATTAGAAGGTGAAGGTAAGATTGTAGCAACGGATAATGGTGATCCAACTTCACTCATCTCTTTTTCAGCGACAGAGCGCGAAACTTTTAACGGATTCATGTTAGTTGTTATAAAGGCTCATCAAGGAGCAAAAGGAAAACTACGTCTAATTGTGGAATCCGAGAATTTGAAAAGTGCCTCTGTGGATATTAACCTATTATAAATCATTCTTATTTGAACATCATGACAACAAAATTATTAAATATAAAAACAAGACTTTTCAGATCATTGACCAATTTGGGTATGATGATTATTTTATTTTCTTGCAGTTCGTCATCTATCGGAGAAGAACCGATAAACCCTCCTGCTCCTCCTGCTTCATCCGTAGAAAAGAGTGAGTATTATGTTTCCACAACCGGTAATGATGAGAATCCCGGAACACTTACATCACCCTGGCGTACCATTCAAAAAGCTGTCACCACAGTTACCCCGGGATGTGTAGTAAATATTATGGGGGGAACATACTATGAAGAAATAAAAGTAACTGTATCCGGAACTACTGACAAATACATCGTAATCAAAAATTATAATGACGAGGAAGTTATTATAAGCGGCGACAATAAACCCAGAGAACTAATGAATCTCAATGGCGTGAGTTATATAAAGGTAAAAGGGTTAACCTTCGCCGATTGCTTGGGATCATATTCTGTGGGAATAAAAATATCCACTACATCCGACGAGGCTTCTCATCATATTGAGATAGAATCGAATACAATCAGAAACTTATATGCAAATGCCACCGCAACAGTTTATCCGCCGAATGTATATGCCGGAGGAATAACAGTAGCCGGCTATCTGGACTCAAAAGCCATTCACGACATTATAATAAGAGAAAACACAGTAAAAGACTGTCGGACAGGTTGGACAGAAGCCATTTCAGTAACAGGAAACGTAGATGGTTTTCTGATTACTAAGAACGTAGTGACTAATACAGGAAACATCGGTATAGATGCGTCAGGGCATTGGGGTATTTCGAAAAATCCTGCCACTGATTTCGCCAGAAACGGAGTCATCTCTGAGAATCATGTTTCATACTGCAAAAGTCCTGTTGAGGGAGGTGCAGGTATTTATTTGGATGGAAGTTCAAATATCCTTGTTGAGAAAAACATTTCGCACAACAATGTTTATGGTATTACCGTAGGGTGTGAAAGGGCAAACAATTTTGTAACTAATAATATAATCAGAAATAACATCTGTTATCACAATGAAGGGTTTGGAATCGGACTAATGGGCTGGTCCCCTGAAGGCAGAATCATAAAAAACTGCCAAGTTGTTAATAACACAACCTTTGGAAATGCGAAAGACAGATTGGGAGAAATAGCCATATACAGCACGGAAAATACTACGATTAAAAACAATATATTTTATTCAACTCACGCAAACTCAAATCTATTATATGTAGATGATAGTCACCTCAATCTCGATATGAATTTTAATCATTATTATTCCAGTTCTCCCGATGTTAAGTTTTACTGGAAGGGTAGCATATTTTCAACTTTCGAACAATATAAACAGAACACAGGCTGTGATTTAGCTTCGGCTTTCAGTAATCCTTTATTCATTGATACAGAAGTATTCGATTTTCAGTTACAATCCACATCTCCGTGTATAGATACAGGTGATCCCGCCTATACACCCGCAGAGAATGAACTGGACTTTAATCATAACCCTAGGAAAGTTGGAGCTTGTATTGATAAAGGCGCTTATGAAAAGCAATAATAAAAAAGCGGTTTACTAATATCGAACCTCATACAACAAATCCTCCCCGAAAGTTTTCAATACCAACCTTCGAGGAGGATTTTATTTCATTCTTTTATTCCCATTCTATGGTCGCATTGGGTTTAGGCGACATATCGTAGCAAACACGATTCACATGTTTTACTTCTTTCAGGATACGATCCGTAATTTTCATCAGGACAGGCCAGTCTACCGGTTCAATAGTAGCGGTCATCGCGTCAACTGTATTGACAGCACGGATGATAACCGGCCAATCGAAAGAACGGGCATTATCACGTACACCAACAGATTTGAAATCGGGCACTACCGTGAAATATTGCCATACTTTCTTTATCCAATCCGGCAATCTGGAATTCCTCACGCAGGATAGCGTCGGATTCACGCACGGCTTCCAGACGGTCACGTGTGATAGCACCCAGACAACGTACACCCAAACCGGGACCGGGGAAAGGCTGACGGTAAACCATTTCATAAGGTAATCCCAGCTCCAGACCACAGGCACGAACTTCATCCTTGAACAGTTGACGCAAAGGCTCTACAAGTTGGAATTTGAGATCTTCGGGCAACCCACCTACGTTATGATGAGATTTCACCATCTTGGCCGTTTTCGTTCCGCTTTCCACAATATCAGGGTAGATAGTTCCCTGGCCTAAGAAGTCGATACCGTCCAGTTTACGCGCTTCTTCTTCGAATACGCGGATAAACTCTCTACCGATAATCTTGCGTTTCTGTTCGGGATCTTCCACACCTGCCAATTTATCCAGGAAGCGGTCGGTCACATCAAGATAAATAAGGTTTGCCTTCAACTGGTTGCTGAATACTTCAACGACATCCTCAGACTCCCCTTTACGCATCAAACCATGATTCACATGTACACACACCAGATTATCACCGATTGCTTTCAGAAGCAAAGCAGCAACAACAGAGCTATCAACTCCACCCGACAGGGCCAACAATACTTTCTTATCGCCCACCTGACGCTTAATCAATTCTATCTGGTCATTGACAAAGTTCTTCATGTTCCAGTTAGCTTCAGCTTTACAAGTATCGAAAACGAAAGCCTTCACAGCATTCTTAATAGCTTCAATATCATCTGTGAATTCAGCTAGCTTCACTTCACAAGCCGCTTTGTCATGGCCGGCAGCCATAACGGGAATCCCCATTGCATAGATAGCCGGATTTACATCAATAGCCACACCATCAATGACATTGTTCGGGCCGCCATTGATAATAATACCCTTCACGTTAGGTAATGCTTTCAATTCTTCCACTGTGATGTCGTGAGGATAAATCTCACTGTAAACTCCTAATGCACGGATGGCGCGAGCCAATACCGTATTCTCATGACTACCCAAGTCAAGGATAACAATCATGTCCTGTTTCATCTGATTCTGTTTTTTTTATTATGTTATTGTCAATAGTTTCTTTAGTTTCAACTTATCCGCAAATATAAATATTTTAAAAGACAAAACAAGACACTTTGCTTTATGCCTTCAGCCGTATCACAAACCGGCTTCCTTTGCCTAATTCGCTTTCCACCGTCAGCGTACCGCCATGAGCTTCCACAAAATCTCTCGAAATAGACAGCCCCAGCCCGCTACCTTGCACTTTCGTTCCGGGTACACGGAAATAACGGTCAAAGATACTTTTGTGATAACGAGGATCAATCCCTTTACCAAAATCCTGAACATACAACTCAATGATATTATCTTCTTGCTTGGCACCAATCACTACACGACCGTTTTCTTTGGAATAACGGATAGCATTACTCAATAAGTTAGTCAATACCCAAGCAATCTTTTCACTATCGACAAAGAGTTTACCGATCTTTTCCTCCGGATATTCCACTTCTATCTGAATATTGAACTTATCCGCTTGTACTTGATTAGCTTTAATCGCATACTCTATCAGTTCAATCGGTTTGGTGATCTTGGGCATTAATTGCAGTTTTCCGGCTTCCACCTGAGTCATATTGAGCAATTCTCCGGTGATACCAAGCAAGCGTTCACTATTTTCCTTGATGCTCTTTGAAAGTTGCTCCTGTTCATCATTCAATGCACCGACACGCTTATCCTCCAACAGTTGAAGACTCATCATAATAGCAGCAATCGGAGTTTTCAACTCATGAGAAATAGTAGAGATAAATGTAGTCTTGGCAGAGTCCAGTTCCTTAAATTCCGTAATATTTTTCAGCAAAATGACATCTCCCAGTTTACGAGATTCATCTTTTTCCGCTTCTGTATTAATGATAGGAACGTAGGACGCTTTGAAATAGCTTTCTTTATTATCAGCATATATTTTCAAAGGTTCCTTTTGTTCGCTTGGTGTCACCAGTTCACGAATCAACCGACGGAGCAGATCATTCTTCAAAGCAAGTTCTTCCGCTGACTTACGAATCACATTTTCACGCTTCAAATTCAGCACATTCAATGCCTCCTCATTAATAAACAGAATCTGCCGGTCCATATTTAAACCGATCACCGGATCATCTATGCTGTTCACAATCGCTTCGATAAATTTCTTGGCGGAAAGAATATCCGAAAGAGTGCTGGCACGATATTCGGTCAACCGTTCCGCCATTCGATTAAAGCTATCGGCAACTTCGCGAAATTCCTCATTCTTATCCATATTCAAGCGCTTTTCGTAATTATGATCGGCTATTTCAAGAATCCCCTCTTTCAGTTCTTTTATCGGTTTACTAATGCTCCGGGGAAGCCAATAAAGCAACACAAGTCCGGTCAGGATACAGATGCTGCCGGTAATGGAAATCCATAGTAACGCACGTTCCAGTCCGGGCATAGCAGCAGGGCTATCCGGTTCCGTTGCCGTTAGAATTTGAAGATTTACAACCGAAAGTGTTACCAGCAAAATTATCATTCCTGCCAGCATCCCAATGCCTAGCACCAGTTTCGTTTTAATATTCATAACTTTCATACGGATTAATATTATGCAAGTATAATCAAATCTACATTAGCTCGTGACAAATTATTCAAAAACTTTCGATATCCCAGTATGGAACAGATAGCATACGGCAATTTCAGGTCAGGGCTACCCATACATACAGTGGATATCTGCTTCTCTTTACAAATCTCCACAATGCTCCCCAGAATATCTCTAGACTGTACCTGCACCACTTCTCCCTCCCAACTCTGTCACCAGTTTAAAATGATTCAGCAGATAACGCTGTCTCGCCAGACCAATTCTATCCATGCTCTCTTTCGGTGTCTGAACATACAGGGCGATAAAAGTAGTATTGTACCGGGTTGCCAACTTTGCCGCCTTCCTGATAATTCTCCGCGGTGTTTTCTCATGACTACTGATACAAGCCAAAAATTTTTCATGTCTCAACCCGACAGCTACTCCCATTACAACTTCATTCTCCACCTTCTTCTCCACCCTCAATGCAACTTCCTTCAAAGCCAACTCGCGCAATTGCAGAATATTCTCAGTTCGAAAGAAATTGTCCAATGCTGTCTGAATCTTTTCCGGACGATATATCTTTCCCGCTTTCAAACGAGTGATCAGTCCTCTGCTGTCAAATCAATATTCACCACCTCATCCGCTTCCTGAATCACACTGTCGGGTACCCGTTCTTTCACTTCGATACCTGTAATCTCCTGTACTTCTTCGTTCACACTCTCAATGTGTTGAATATTAATTGCCGAAATCACATTGATTCCTTCGTCCAGCAATGCCATTACATCTTGCCAACGCTTTTCGTTCAGACTCCCTCCACATTCGTGTGTGCTAACTCGTCCACAATGACAATTTCGGGATGAAGACGGATAATTGTATCTAGGTCCATCTCTTCCAACTCCTTTCCCTTGTAGAAGATCTTACGTCGCGAAATGACAGGGAGTCCTTGTAGCATCGCTTCCGTCCCGACGCGTCCATGAGTCTCGACATAGCCGATTTGCACGTCCACACCATTCTCCAGCAGTTCATGCGCCTCCTGAAGCATACGATATGACTTTCCCACTCCGGCTATCATACCAATGTAAATTTTAAATTTACCCCGGTGGGATCTCTTTATCAGATCCAGAAATGCTGTACACTTTGTTCTCTATCATCCATATTTAACTGTTATTTAAACATTCCAACCCGTAGTAATCATCACGATCACTACGGGTTTCACTAAAAATTCATGAGTTTAATTTATGGCCTTAAAGTTACGCCAAATACTAAATGAGCGTCCTCCAAACGTGGATTCCATATAGCCTGTACAAATATAGGCAATGAAAACTCTCTCATTAAAATTCATTGCTTTCGTTGCTTTCAAAGCGAGGTTAGTCACGGCAAAACCATTCACATAGTACTGTGGAGTCTCATAAGGAACCATACCACACGTAGCATTCAGATCAACCCCTTTCACGCTAAACGGATAATTCAACTCCACATACGAAGAATACGCCTGTTTATCTTCGCCTTTATCATTTATCTTTCTGTCGGCACCCGCAAACATTGTATACCACGCAATGGACAAGGGGAATTTTTCAACAGGAAGCGTATAAGCTAATCCCGCTTCAAAATGATGTCCTGTATCTCCACTCTTGAAATGGAAATAGTTACCGGCCCCCTGTCCATCCCACCAAAGAGTCGCTACAGAAAGCGTCCGGTCCTGTTTCACCGAACTTATAAGCTGCAGTCAGGTCAATTTCTTTATTGCTCTCACTCAAACTAGTTGATCCCCATGCAGTAAGCGAGAAATTGCCCACGCTAAATCCTAAAGTCGGCTGGAAGGAGGCTGCGCCACCCTGATAGATACCACGCCATACATACGAACTTACAAAATCACCTTGTATGGTAAACTCCTGTGCCTTCACACTAGTTGCTCCCAACATACATACGGCTGCCACAGCCATTGTTCTCAAAAACTTTTCATATCCACTTTTTTTATTTACCATTACTAATATATAAAAAAAGCGCCCATACTTTTATTATCTAATCCAGATTCTCACTTACTTACCACTTTTTTCTTCCAACGCTATGTTTAATTTCAACACATTCACTTTTTCTGTCCCCAAAAATCCCAATAACGGTTTTTCTATACTCTCGTCAACTATTGACTTCACCTGTTCCTCCCTCAATCCACGAGCCTGTGCAACTCTTTTCACCTGTACATACGCACATTGGGGAGTGATATTCGGGTCGAGTCCTGAACCACTTGCCGTCACCATTTCCGCCGGTACCTCTTTACGACTCAAATAAGGATGATGAACGAGGAACGTATCGATACGCGCTTTTACTTCGTCCAAGTATTCCTGATTCGTAGGTCCTTTGTTGCTACCGGCTGAACTTGTCGCATCATATCCGTCGCCCGCACAGGAAGGGCGTCCCCAGAAGTAAATATCCTTTGTAAACATCTGACCGACATTCGCCGCTCCCACTACTTTTCCGTTTAGTGTGACTACTTCGGCATTTCCCTTGTTAGGACCTGCAACCTGTGCAAACAGCCACAAGATAAGGATATAGAACAGGAGAAAAAGATGCAAAAAAGCAATTGTTATTTTAAATGATTTCAAAAAGTTTTCATTTTATCCAAGTTTTAAAAAAACAGACTAAACCTATCATAAATCAATCAATTTGATGCCGACAAACGGAACAATGACGCCACCCACACCATAAATCAACAGATTGCGACGAAGTAGCGCACTGGCACCGATCGGCTTATACTGAACACCTTTCAAAAGCCAACGGAATCAAGATAGGAATAATGATAGCGTTGAATATGACAGCCGAGAGAATGGCCGTTTCAGGGCTATGCAGTCCCATAATGTTCAGAGGAGCCAACTGAGGGATGGCTACCATAAACAAAGCAGGGATAATAGCAAAGTACTTGGCAACGTCGTTCGCAATGGAGAAGGTAGTCAACGTACCGCGTGTCATTAACAACTGTTTGCCAATCTCCACAATTTCAATCAGCTTCGTCGGATCGTTGTCAAGGTCCACCATGTTACCAGCTTCTTTGGCTGCCTGCGTACCGCTGTTCATTGCCACACCCACATTAGCTTGTGCAAGGGCGGGAGCGTCGTTTGTACCGTCACCCATCATAGCCACCAGCTTACCGGCCTGCTGTTCTTTTTTGATATATTCCATCTTGTCTTCCGGCTTGGCTTCAGCAATGAAATCATCTACTCCAGCTTTCTCTGCAATATATTTGGCTGTCAAAGGGTTGTCACCGGTCACCATCACAGTTTTCACACCCATCCTGCGAAGACGTTCAAAACGTTCCTGAATGCCCGGTTTGATAATATCCTGCAACTCAATTACCCCAGTAACTTTCTGATTGACACATACCACCAGCGGAGTTCCACCGTTGCTGGTAATTACAGCAATCACCTCTTCAATCTCTTTCGGGAACTTGTTTCCGGCATTTTCCACAATCTTGCGAATAGCGTCGAATGCGCCTTTACGTATCTGAGTACCATCCTGCAAATCCACACCCGAACATTTTGTTTCGGCTGTAAACTTAATCATATGAGCACCGGTAGTATTCAAATCACGCATACGATGACCGTTTTCACGTCCCAGTTCAATGATAGACTTACCCTCCGGAGTCTCGTCAGAAAGTGAGGACAACAAGCAAGCCTCTACGAACAAATTCTCGTCAACACCCGAAGCCGAATGAAACTTAGTAGCTTTACGGTTACCGATTGTAATGGTGCCAGTCTTGTCTAGCAACAAGGTATCAATGTCACCGGCTGTTTCTACCGCCTTACCGGATTTTGTAATTACATTAGCGCGCAAAGCACGGTCCATCCCAGCAATGCCGATGGCAGAAAGCAGTCCGCCGATAGTAGTCGGTATCAAGCAGACAAACAAAGATATGATGGCTGCAATGGAGATATAAGTTCCCGGATGGTCAATATTCGTATAATCAGCCATAGGAATCAATGTTACACATACAATAACGAATACCAAAGTGAAACCAGCCAGAAGAATAGTCAATGCTATTTCGTTCGGAGTCTTCTGGCGAGTAGCGCCTTCTACCAAAGCAATCATCTTGTCAAGAAAGCTCTCACCCGGTTGCTGCGTCACCAATACCTTGATTTTATCAGAAAGAACTTTTGTACCACCAGTTACGGAACTCTTGTCACCACCGGCCTCACGGATAACCGGAGCAGATTCACCGGTAATGGCACTTTCGTCAATGGAGGCCAAACCTTCCACAATCTCACCGTCGGCAGGAATCGTATCTCCTGCTTCACAAATAAAATAGTCACCTTTCTTCAAACGTGAACTGCTAACGGTATGGATTTTACCATCAACCAACACTTTAGCAGGAGTCTCTTCACGGGTTTTACGCAAACTGTCAGCTTGGGCCTTACCACGAGCTTCAGCGATGGCTTCAGCAAAATTAGCAAACAGTAACGTCACAAACAAGATGATGAATACCAATAAATTATATCCGAATGCTCCATATTCCGAAGTACCCAATGAAAGGAAACAGACAATCAGCATGACAACCGTTACGACTTCCACCGTAAACATAATCGGATTCTTTATCATCACCCGTGGATTTAGCTTCACGAATGATTGCTTCAAACTTTCCATTACTTGCTCCTTCTGAAACAGAGAAGCTGATTTATTATCTTTCATACCTATGAAATTACTTTTTACAAACTACTATTACAAACTGAAATGTTCAGCAATCGTACTCAATGCATGTGCCGGGAAGAATGACAAGGCAGCCACAATAAAGATAACGGCAAAAGTCATCACACCGAAAGTTACTGTATCTGTCTTCAGCGTACCGGCACTCTCCGGAACATATTTCTTTCCGGCCAACAGACCAGCAATGGCTACCTGACCTACGATAGGCAGGAAACGTCCTAAAATCAGCGTCCAGCCGGTAGTATAGTTCCAGAAGTAAGTATTGTCGCCCAATCCTTCGAAGCCAGAACCATTATTGGCCGCAGCCGAAGTATATTCATAAAGCTGCTCACTCAGTCCGTGGAAACTGGGATTATTCAACCAGCCGCCCTCACCTGCCACAAATTCAGGATAATGAGCGAACAAAAAGCAAGAAAGTGCCACACCGCCCAAGATGATAAGCGGATGAAGCAGTGCCACAATGGTAGCAATCTTCATTTCACGCGCCTCTACCTTCTTACCGAGAAATTCCGGAGTACGTCCCACCATCAGTCCACTGATGAATACGGCGATAATGATGAATGTATAATAGTTCATGAAACCTACACCCACACCTCCAAACCACGTATTAATCTGCATGTTCAGCATTTCCATCATACCGGAAAGAGGCATCGTTGAATCATGCATACCATTCACAGAGCCATTGGAAGTAACTGTAGTCACAATACTCCAAAGAGCAGTAGCAGCAGACCCTAAACGGACTTCTTTACCTTCCATTGCTCCATTGTCTTGGGCAATTCCCATCTCATCAATGCGCGGATTACCTCCCATCTCCTGCGAAACATTGATGCAAACACCGACAAGAAAAGCAAAAAGCATTACGCTATAGATAGAGTAAGCCATCTTCTTACGTTTGATGTAAAAGCCGAGTGCAATCACCATAGACATTGGTATAATTAGGATAGACCAACATTCTGCAATATCTGTCAAGTAAGTAGGATTTTCCAACGGATGTGAAGAGTTACATCCAAAGTAACCGCCACCGTTCGTACCCAATTGCTTGATAGGAACAATCGCTGCCGTAGGACCTTGTGAAACCAACTGGGTTTGTCCTTCCATCGTCTGAACTTCCAGCTTACCATCAAATCCCATCGGAGTACCTTGTAGAATGAGGATGAAGCCCACAATCAACGAAAGCGGTAATAATACACGTGTACAGCTCAAAACCAAGAACTTCCAGAAGTTACCGATAGTCTTCGTCGATTTAGCAGCCATACCCTTCATGATACCTGCCATAGCTGCCATACCGGTAGCGGCGGTAATGAATTGGAACAACATAATGACGAACAACTGTGTAAAATATGTCAGTCCGCTTTCACCGGAATAATGCTGCAAATTACAGTTCACCATAAAACTGATACATGTATTGAATGCCAGGTCCGCTATCCTTACAAGAAACCCTTCCATTTTGAAAAAGGCATTCTATTTTGAAAAGGTTAGTACTTTTCGGCAATTTCTGAAAGAGAAAAAACAAAGGATTTTTCAAATTGGAAGGTTATTTCCATTTTGGGAAGGTAGAATATATAAGAAGCTTTTTATAACCTACTGAAAACAAGCGGCTAACCACTCTTATACAATAATTGGTATACGCTTTGCCTATAAACAGATATGAAACTTTATATTATTGCAAACAGATTACCTGTCAAAGTAGCCGGCACAAACGGTAAATTCGCATTTTCGCGTAGCGAAGGCGGACTGGCAACAGGTTTGGATTCTCTTCAGACTTCTTATGAGAAGCACTGGATAGGGTGGCCCGGCGTATGTACAGACAACGAAAAAGACCGTCAAGAAATGAATGAGAAGTTACAGGAAATGAATTTTCATCCGGTCTTCTTGTCGGAAAAGCAAATTGAAAATTACTACGAAGGATACAGTAACAGTACTATCTGGCCTTTATGCCATTACTTTTATGCTTATACCTTATATAAGAAATGTTTTTGGCAATCCTACCAGCAAGTCAACCGTCTTTTCTGTGAGGAGATTTGCCGACTGGTACGTCCCGGCGACAAAGTATGGATACAGGATTATCAGTTGATGCTACTTCCGGGAATGTTGAGGAAAATATATCCGGAACTCTGTATCGGATATTTCCATCATATCCCGTTCCCTTCCTACGAACTTTTTCGTATTCTGCCGGAACGTGCCGAAATACTGAAAGGATTGTTGGGTGCAGATTTTATCGCATTTCATACACATGACTATATGCGTCACTTCGTTAGCACCGTAGAACGTGTCCTTCATCTTGACTTCAATCTGGATGAACTACAAAGCGGTAATCGTGTAGTGAGAGTAGACGCACTACCAATGGGGATTAACTATGAGCTTTACCATAAAGCCTCGGAAAACGAAAAGGTACACCAAGCTATTGACCGCACC
>VOFB01000173.1_pt1 | contig 28001 bp, 34 predicted proteins | sample 5384141 | NCBI WGS metagenome assembly VOFB01 (sample SAMN12384721, study PRJNA508395) | human gut metagenome | isolation source: healthy gut A | host: Homo sapiens | reverse complement strand
TTGCAGGCGGCGCTGCCGTGGCGGGCTGCTGCGCCCAGATGGTGGGCTTTGCCGTGATGAGCTATAAGGAAAACGGTGTGGGCGGCCTTGTCAGTCAGGGCCTGGGCACCAGTATGCTGCAGATGGGCAACATCATCAAGAACCCCCGCATCTGGATCGCCCCCACGCTGGCCAGTGCCATCACCGGCCCGCTGGCGGCTGGGGTCCGGCTTTTCCTCCGCACGCTTTGCCGTCTGGGCGGCGTCCGGGTCGATGCGCACCAGATCCCATTCCTGGTTGCCGCCGGCCACATAGGTCCAGATCTGGGCCTGGGCACCGTTTGCGGTGTTCATGCCCACCAGGTCAATGTATTTGTCCGCCAGCACATTCCGGATGCGGGTGTGACCGCTGCGGGTGGGTTCCAGCGTCCAGCACTGGCTCCAGCCGTTGGTGCGGCTCCACTGGTGCAGCCAGGTGCCCTCCACCACGCCGCCCAGGGCCAGATCCATCATCTTTCCGGTAAAGCGGTTGCAGATGCGCCAGCGGCCCTCGCCTGCGTCCACGAACTGCCACTGCTGCCACGGATGGCCCGCATAGCTCCACAGCTGGATGGCCGCGCCGTTCTCGGTATTGAAGTTCTTTACTTCCAGCACCTTCCCATTGGGGGCTTTGATGATATAAAATTCATTTTCCAGAATGACTGCCTGCGATGCCTTTGCCATAGAGCACGACTCCTTTCCTTCCTGGTAGCCCTATTATAACGTATCGGCCGCGCGGCAACAAGGATGCTTTTCCATAATCTTTTTTCAATTTCTTGTGCATTTTGCATCTTTTTCCGAGAGTTCCGGCCACTTTGCACTCTGCCGTGGAATGTGGTACAATAAACTTATCCGATCACAGGAGGGAAATTGCCATGACCAATGAGACCATTCAGACCATCCGGAGCCGCCGCAGCTGCCGCGCCTACAAACCGGAGCAGATCACCAACGAAGAACTGGAAGCCGTTCTGGGTGCCGGCACCTATGCTGCCAGCGCCATGGGCAAGCAGAGCGCCAAGATCGTGGTGGTGCAGGACGCCGCCACGCGGGAAAAAGCTCTCCCGCATGAACGCCGCCATCATGGGCAAGGACTGCGACCCCATGTACGGCGCGCCCACCATTCTGGTGGTGCTGGCCGATGCCAACGCCAAGTGCGCTGTGCAGGACGGCAGCCTTGTCATGGGCAACCTGATGCTGGCCGCCGCCTCGCTGGGGCTGGGCAGCTGCTGGATCAACCGCGCCAAAGAAGAGTTTGAGAGCGAAGAGGGCAAAGCCCTGCTGAAGAAGTGGGGCATCGAGGGCGAGTGGATCGGCGTCGGCCACTGCATCCTGGGCTACCCCGCCGGGGACCCTCAGCCCGCCGCGCCCCGCAAATCGGATTACATCCTCAAGGTGTGATCCCCGACAAAAGTAGGAGCACTATGAAACCCGATTACAAACTGGTCGCCAAGGCCAAATACATCCACACCACCGCCGACCTTGCCAGCGAGATCTGGCACGAGGTCTACAAACGCTATTACCCCGGCAAGCAGCTGGACACCCTTGTGGAGGAGCTGCAGAGCGCAGACGCCATCGAAGCAGACATCGACAACGATGTGAACTATTTTCTGGTCGTTCTGGGCGGCAAGACCATCGGCTACTTTGCGTGGAAGATGGAGAACACTGCCCTGCACCTGATGCACCTGTACCTCAAGCCCGAATACCGCGGCAAGGCACTGGGCCGGGACATCGTGCTCTCCTGCGAGCGGCTGGCCCGCGGCGAGGGCAAGGGCCGCATGTGGTGCACCGTGCATGCCAAGGCCCTGCCCGTGCAGCAGTTCTTCAAGGCCCTGCGCTACCGCAGCCTGAAGCCCGCCGAGCAGGAAACCGGCACCGTGCCCCGCAATGAGCTGGTGTTTGAGCACACCCTGTAAGGCTGTGCCCGGTTTGCCGCAAAAGGCATTGAAATTTCTCCCGGTTTGTACTACACTGGTGTAGTGCAATGAAGTAGCGGCACCCGCCGCCGGACAGAAAAAAGGAGAACGCGCATGGCAAAAGATCATCCTCCCGGCCAGTCCGGTCTGTATCAGGCATTTTTGCAGCTCAAGACCCCGGAACAGTGCTACCGTTTTCTGCAGGACGTCCGCAGCTATTCCGAGCTGAGTGCAATGGAACAGCGCTTCAACATCGCGGAGATGCTGGCAGACAAGCGCATCTATACCGAGATCATGGACAAGACCGGCGCGTCCAGTGCCATCATCAGCCGGGTCAGCCGGGTACTGAGCGCAGACGGCAGCGTCCTGCGCGAATTGCTGGAAGCCGACAAGAATACGCACTGATTTTTTCACCGCGTGCCGCTTTGCGGTGCGCGGCGTTCTTATTTTTAAGGAGGTTTTATCCCAATGAGCAAAGCTGTTGTATTTTTGCCGAGGGCACCGAAGAATGTGAAGCCCTGCTGGTGGTCGATCTGCTGCGCCGCGCCAAGGTGGAGGTGACCGTGGCGAGCGCATCCGGCAGCCGCGAGATCGTGAGCAGCCACAAGGTGCATATCACCGCCGACGCACTGGCCGAAGAGGTGGATTATTCGGATGTGGACATGGTGGTGCTGCCCGGCGGCATCCCCGGCACGCCGAATCTGGCCGCCAACAAGACCGTGACCGACACCTGCACCGCCTTTGCAAAATCCGGCAAAAAGGTGGCCGCCATCTGCGCCGCACCCAGCGTGCTGGCATCTCTGGGCCTGCTGGAAGGCAAAAATGCCACGGCCCACGCCGGATTTCAGGACAAGCTGGCCGGTGCCCATGTGCTGGACACCGAGGTCGTGGTGGACGGCAGCATCACCACCAGCTACGGTCTGGGTGGTGCCATCCCGTTTGCACTGGAGCTGGTGCGCCAGCTGGCCGGGCAGGCCGAGGCCGACCGCATCCGGAACGCCATCGCCTACCGGCACTGAAAGGAGGCCTGTTCCATGCGTTTTGTCACCTGCCTTGGCCCGGATGGTGTGGAGGAGCCCGCCGTCCTCTCTGCCGACGGCACCGCCGTCACCCCGCTGCGCTGGCTGGGCCTGCCCTGCGACACCCTGACCGAGGCCATCCCGCAATTGACCCCCGCCGTGCGGGCCGGGCTGGCGCTGGCCCTGTCGGCCATCCCGTCGGTCCCGCTGGATGCCGTGCAGCTGCAAAGCCCTATTCCCTGCCCGGCGCAGGATGTCATGTGTCTGGGCATCAACTACATGGCCCACTCCGACGAAGCCGAGAAATACTCTGCCGACGCTTTTGCTACCAAACATCAGGACGCCATCTACTTTTCCAAGCGGGTCACCCGGGCCGTGCCGGACGGCGGCTTCATCGAGGCCCATACCGACCTCGTGAAAAAGCTGGACTACGAGTGTGAACTGGCCGTGGTGCTGGGCCGGGATGCCAAAGACGTGCCCGCCGGGCAGACCCGGGACTATGTGTTCGGCTACACCATCCTGAACGACGTTTCCGCCCGCGATGTGCAGACGGCCCACAAGCAGTGGTACTTTGGCAAAAAGTCTGGACGGCTTTACCCCCATCGGCCCCTGCATCGTGACGACAGATGAGTTTGAAGCCTACCCGCCGCAGCTGGGCATCCGCAGCTTTGTCAACGGCGAAAAGCGGCAGGACTCGAACACCGGCCTGCAAATTTTTGACATCGACCACGTGATCCACGAGCTGACGCAGGGCATGACCCTGAAGGCCGGAACCATCATCGCCACCGGCACCCCCGCCGGTGTGGGCATGGGCATGGATCCGCCGCAGTTCCTGCAGCCGGGCGACACGGTGCGCTGCGAGATCGACGGCATTGGCAGCCTGACCAACACGGTGCGGTGAGCTGTTGTAAAACTGTCCAAATTCTGTGCAGCATTTCCGTCTGATTGTATGAAAAGCTGCTGCGGCTCTGCTTTTTGCAGAGCGCTGTGTTATACTGGAAGTCAACAAAATACGGCAGCCTCCGGGCTGCAGCAAAGGGGTAAATGAGATTATGAAGGAATACGCATTTGGCATCGACCTGGGCGGCACCACCGCCAAGATCGGTCTGTTCACCACCTCCGGCGCTCTGCTGGAAAAGTGGGAGGTGCCCACCGACACCTCCAATGCCGGCGAGCACATCCTGGAAAATCTGGCTGCGGCCATCATGGGCAAAATGCAGGAAAAGGCCATTCCCGCCGAGCAGGTAGAGGGCGTGGGCATTGGCGTGCCCGGCCCGGTGCTGGACTCCAGCATCGTCCCCATCGTCTGCGCCAACCTCGGCGGCTGGGGCGAGCGGAATGTTTCCGCCCAGCTGTCCGGCCTGCTGGACGGCATGAAAGTTCTGGTGGGCAACGACGCCAACGTGGCTGCTCTGGGTGAGATCTGGATGGGTACCGCCAAGGGCTGCCGCAGCGCAGTCATGGTCACGCTGGGCACCGGCGTCGGCGGCGGCGTCATCGTCAACGGCAAGGTCATCGACGGCGCACACGGTGCCGGCGGCGAGATCGGCCACATCACCGTCAACCGTCACGAGACGGCCACCTGCGGCTGCGGCAAGCACGGCTGCCTGGAACAGTATTCCAGCGCCACCGGCGTGGTCCGCTGCATGAAGAAGCTGCTGGACGAGAACCCGGACACCCCCTGCGTGCTCCGCGGCACCGAGTTTGCCGCCAAGGACGTCTTTGATGCCGCCCGCAGCGGCGACGCCCTCGCTGCCCGCGAGGTGGACGAGATGACCGACACCCTCGGCATGGCTCTGGCCAACATTGCCGCCACCACCGACCCCGAGATGTTCATGGTCGGCGGCGGCGTGGCCCGCGCAGGTGACGTCCTCTTTGCCCCGCTGGTGGAGCACTTCAAGGTCTATGCCTTCAAGTCCTGCAACGAGACGCCCATCAAGCCCGCCAGCCTTGGCAACGACGCCGGCATCTACGGCGCCGTGCGCCTGATCGTGGGCGAATAAAACATACCTGATCGCAAAAAGAGGCGCTGCCATCCGGCAGCGCCTCTTTTCTTATCCTTTACAGTGTATCTTCCCCCGGCAGCTGGTTCCACAGGCGGTAGTAGACGCCCTGCTTTGCCAGCAGCTGGTCATGGGTGCCGGATTCCACGATGCCCTCTTCGCCCAGCACCAGGATGCGGTCGTAATCCTTGATGGTGGTCAGGCGGTGGGCGATGGTCAGGGTGGTGCGGCCATGGGCCAGCTTTTCCAGGCTCTGGCCCACCAGGATCTCGCTTTCGTTGTCCAGGGCGCTGGTGGCCTCGTCCAGAATGAGGATGGGCGGGTTCTTCAAAAATACACGCGCGATGGAGATGCGTTGCTTCTGGCCGCCGGAAAGCTTGACGCCGCGCTCTCCGACGTAGGTGTCAAAGCCATCCTTCAGGGCCAGAATGAACTTTTCGGCCCCGGCCAGACGCGCCGCTTCCATAATCTCTTCGCGGGTAGCGCCGGGCATGCCGTAGGCGATGTTCTGGGCCACCGTGCCGCTGAACAGGTACACGTCCTGCTGCACGATGCCGATGTCCTGCCGCAGGCTCTTCAGGGTGACATGGCGGATATCCTGCCCATCGATCAGGATGCGGCCGCTGGTCACTTCGTAGAAGCGGGGGATGAGGTTGCACAGGGTGGTCTTGCCGCCGCCCGAGGGGCCGACCAGCGCCAGCCGTTCGCCCGCCCGGATATCCAGACTGACGTTGTGCAGGACCTTGTTGTGGTCGTCCGGGTACTCAAAGCTGACGTTCTCGAACCGGATCGCGCCGGGGCCGGGCTGCAGGGGCACGGCGTCCGGGGCATCCTGAATGGCCACCGGGGTGTCCATGATCTCGGCAAAGCGCTCGATGCCGGTCATACCGCGCTGGAACTGCTCGGCAAACTCCACGATGCGCCGGATGGTGGCAATGAGGGTGGTGACGTACAGCATGTAGGCCACCAGATCACCGGCGGTGATCCTGCCGTATACCAGCGACAGGCCGCCCGCCAGAATGACCACCAGATACATCAGGCCGTCGAACAGGCGGGTGGAGGTGTTGAAGGCACCCATGGCGTAGTAACCAAGGGTCTTGATCTGCTCAAAATCCTTGTTGCCCTTGGCAAATTTTTTCCGCTCTTCGTCCTCGGCGGCAAACGCCTTGACCACGCCCTGCCCCAGCAGGCTGTCCTCGATGGTGGAGCTCAGTTCACCGATCTGCACCCGCTGCTGGCGGAACCGTGCCCGCAGCCAGCCGTTCAGGTACACCGACACCACCCCCATCAGGGGCACGCAGGCAAACACCGCCAGCGTCAGCGGGATGCTGGCCTGACACAGGATGACGAAGGACACCACGATCTTGATGGCCGCGATGAAAAATTCCTCCGGGCAGTGGTGGGCGAACTCGGTCACATCGAACAGGTCGTTGGTGATGCGGCCCATGATGGTGCCCACCTTGGTGTTGTTGTAATAGGTGTGGTCCAGCAGCAGCAGATGGTCAAAGGCGTCACGGCGCATATCCGTCTCGATGTGCACACCCATGATGTGGCCGATGCTGGACATATAGTAGCTGGCCGCGCCGTCGATGATGCGCAGCACGAAGTACACCGCCGCCAGCCGCAGCACGATGCCTGCCGTCAGAGTGATGCCCACGCCCATGGCGGCGTTGGTGATAGTGCTCATGATCTTGGGCAGCACGATGTCACACAGGGTGGTCAGCGCGGCACAGAACAGGTCCAGGAACAGGTCTTTTTGTACTTGACCAGATAGGGCAGGAAGCGCCGGATCAGCGCGCCGCTGCTGGCGTGATGTGCCCCGGGGTCCTTTATCTTATTTTTTGCCATGGTTCCTCCGTTTTGTTGATTTTTTATCAGGCTTTTACGATTCAGGGTATTGCAGATATTTTTCAGCAGGCTCGCCCTCTCCGTCACGGCTCTGCCGTGCCACCTCTCCCAAAGGGAGAGGCATTGGCAAAGAGATGAAGTTTGCGTGGACTGCCAAGGGCTCCCCCCCCTCGGGGGGGAGCTGGCGCAATAGCGCCTGAGAGGGCGAGGCCGCTACCCTGAAGCCGTTTTTCTCTTATTTTTGCTGTAATCCCGCTCGCCGTAAATGGCGGTGCCAATGCGCACCAGCGTGGCACCCTCGCGGATGGCGTTTTCAAAGTCGCCGCTCATGCCCATGGAAAGGGTCTCCATGGCCACGTTCTGGTAGCCGCGCTCCCCGGCCTGCACGAACAGCTTGTACACCTGGGCCAGATACCGGCGGTTCTGGGCGTCATCGTCGTTCACGGGCGGGATGGCCATCAGGCCCTTCACCCGGATGTGTTCCTGTGCGGCAGCCGCATCCAACAGGGGCCAGAGGGCTTCCGGTGCCACACCGGTCTTGCTCTCCTCGCCGCCGATGTTCACCTCCAGCAGCACATTCTGCACGATGCCGGCCTTAGCGGCTTCCTTTTCAATGGCGGCCAGCAGGTGTTCGCTGTCCACGCTCTGGATGAGGCTGGCGCGGCCCAGCACCTTTTTGATCTTGTTGGTCTGCAGGTGGCCGATAAAATGGCTGGGCTTGCCGCAATAGGCCCCGGCGTCAAAGTTTGCGCACAGCTCCTGCACATGGTTCTCGCCAAACACGTCAATGGGCAGCGCGGCACTGGCGGCCACCGTCTCAGCGGTGCGGGTCTTGCAGGCGGCGCACAGCTGCACCTGCGCCGGGTCCCGGCCTGCTTCCCGGGCAGCAGCGGCCATCTTTGCGCGGATCTCCTCCACGGCTTCCCGCATTTGCTCCAAAGTCTTTTCTGCCATGGTATCTCAATCCTCCTCGGTATACTTGGCGCGCTCGCCGCCAATGAGCTTCGGGCGGGTGCGGGCGCACAGGATATTTGCTTCGCCGATCTTGGAAAGGCTCAGCCGCACCGGCACGGCCACCCGCTTCAGGTGCATGCCGATGAGGGTGCCGCCGATGTCGATGCCCGCGTGGGCGCGGATCTCCTCCACGGCCACCGGGTCCCGGAAGTTCTTCCAGCAGGTAGTGGCCCAGCTGCCGCCGGCATGGGGCCGGGGCACCACGCACACTTCCTCCCAGCCGTATTTTTCCGCAGCCTCCCGCTCGATGATAATGGCACGGTTCAGATGCTCACAGCACTGCGCTGCCAGCCAGATGCCGTTTTCGGCCAGCACCGGGGCAATGCCTGCATACACGGCGCGGGCCGCTTCCAGGCTGGAATCCTTGCCGATGTGCCCGCCCACGATCTCGCTGGACGAGCAGCCTACCACGAACACATCGCCTTTTTTCAGCTTTGCTTCGGCCAGCAGTTCGGTCACGGCCTGCCGGGCCTCCTGTTCGATCTGTTTCTGAAATGCTTCTGTCATATCAAAACACCTCGGTCTTTAAATGCGTGCCGACAGCACCTGTGCGCTGTCCGCCGCGTCAAAATACACTTTGCTGCCCACCGGGCACACCGCCGTGCAGCTGCTGCCGCCGGTGAACGTCCGCTTCCAGCTGCCGTCGGCGGTGCTCACCGCCTCCGCGCAGGGAGCGTCGAACGGCAGGCCGAACAGCTTTTCCTGCAGATTCTGACCCGCCCGCAGGGCGATGCCCCGCAACAGGGTGCTGTCGGCGTTCTTTTCCAGCCAGCCGCTGCGGGCCCAGCGGTAGCTGATGTACAGGGTACCGTCGGCTTCCATGGCCAGTGCACCGGGGTAGCCCGGCAGGCCGGAAAAGGCACTTTGGCAGTTTTTGCCGCCCGCCGTCAGTTCCCGGGTGTCAGCGTCCATGCTCCATACACAGCGATTGCCCAGATCCGAAACATACAGGGTCCTGCCGTCCGGGCTCAGGGCCAGGCCGGATGCCCCGGCCACGCCGCCGACCACCCGCTGCACCGACCGGTCCGCCGGGTCGTACACATACACCCAGCCGGTGCCGGTGTGGGCCAGCAGCTCGGTGCGCAGGGCCGCTTCCAGCCCATTGTCCACGGCTTCCCCGCCCGCCACGGCAAAGTACACCTTGCCGTCCGGGCCGGCCTCCACCGCAGAGACGGCCCCCAGCGGGGCCCCGTCGATCTGGGTGACCACCTGTTCCACGGCCGCGCCCCAGCTGTCGTGTCTTGCACGGCACAGGGCCCCGCCGCCGGGGGTGAGGACGGTCAGCCACAGGTCCCCGTCTGCATCAAAAGCAAAGCCGGTCAGCTCTCCGTCCACGCTCAGGATGGCCGAAAAGCTGCCGCCATCGGTGCGCACAAGGTCACTCTTCCGCTTTTCAGGGTCGCGCCGTTGTACGCAGCCGCATACACAAAGCCGTCCTGCTCACGGATGCAGTCCACACCCTGATAGTCTCCCAGTGCCAGCACATCCCGGCTGTCGGCAGAAAGGGCTGTCTGCACGGCGCCGGTGCTCTGGCGCACATCCGGCGCGGTGTAGGCCTGCGGCGGGGTGTCGATGGGCCGGAACACCAGCGCATACACCAGTGCCAGCAGGATGCCCACCCCGAACACGGTGCTGGCGGTACGGAACCGCTTGAGCAGCGCATCCCGCTCGGCCGCCATCTGGGCCGCATATTCGGCCCGGCGGCGCGCTGCGCGGGCGTTGGCACGGTTGGCCCGCCGCACCCAGCGGTCCACGAACAAAGCCGCCTGCGGCCCCACCGTGAGGGACGCAATGGCAAGGATCAGCAAAAATTCAACCAGTCCGATTCGCATGCAAAAATTTCCTTTGTCTGTCTGAAAATGATGGAACTCCCATCTTGCGCTAGTATAGCATTCCCGCGCGCAAAGGGCAAGCGGGACAAAAAAAGAACTGCCACACAGCATCGTGCAGCAGCTCCGGTTTTCAGGTTCTCTTTCTCAGCCGTCCCTCGATCCGGCCACGCAGAGGGCAGTACCATGTATAATAGTGCTTCTTCAGCAGCCGCTGCAAAATGCGGCTGACCGCGCTGGGCTTCGGCTTCCAGCTTTCGGCATAGCGGTGGATGGAGTAGGTCTTGGGCGTTACCCGAAGCTCCCGGCTGTAAAGATCCATCGGGCAGAAATACTCTGCCGGAAAGATCTCCATTTCCGCGATGCTCTGCCTTGTTCCGTCCTTGCGCACGCCCAGTGCCTGCAACACCCTTGTGTTCCGCTCCGGGCAGGGTGTCAGGTCCGCGCTGCCGTCCGCCTTTAAAAAATCCAGTGCATCGTAATCCCGCAGCAGCGCCTGCACCACCGAGTTGCCCTTGCGTGCCCCGAACCCCAGCCCGGTGGCTACCTCGTTATTGGTCTGAAACCCCATAAACCCGGGCAGCTCCAGCAGCTCGTCCAGCGGGCGCACCAGCTCCACGTCCGTGTCCAGATAGATGCCGCCGTACTCGTACAGCACCGCCAGCCGCACATAGTCCGATACAAAGGCGTATTTCTTTGCCTCGTAGGCCTGCTGCGCGTAGCGGTTTTGGCTGATATCAAAGTTCTGCTCGTTCCACGCCATGATCTTGTAATCCGGGCAGTATTTTTCCAGCTTTCCATGCATTTGCGGTTCTCCGGGCTGATGGCCCCGCCGCCGAACCAGCAGTAATGGATGATCTTGGGAATGCTCATGCCTGTTTCTCCTATTTTGTCGCAAGTGCTCTGCTCTCTACGACCTTATTACGACCTTATTTTACAAAAAGCCCTGTTTTCTTTGTCAAGTTTCCCCAGCGTATTTTTCCGTGCCTTCCTGTAAAAAGATTGCCGCTTCGGCGCCCGGTGTGGTATACTGGGTGCAGACGGTTTTGTTTTTCCAAACCATTCACTTAAAATTCACAGCTTTTTCCAATTCTTGCATTAAAATAAAGTCGTATACTGAACTATGATAGGGAGGAGTTCTGTTTTATGGCAAAGATCCTGATCGTTGATGATGAGCCCCGTATCCGGGAGCTTCTCCGTGAAAATTTACAGTATGCCGGCTACGCCTGTGAAGAAGCCGGTGACGGCTCCGCCGCTTTGTCGCTGCTGTCCGGCGGCGGGTTCGACCTGGTGATCCTGGACCTGATGATGCCCTTCATGGACGGTATGACCTGCCTGCGTGAGATGCGCACCCGCCACATCAACACCCCCGTGATCATCCTCACCGCCCGCAGCGAGGAATACGACAAGCTTGCGGGCCTGGAGGGCGGCGCGGACGATTATGTGGTCAAGCCGTTCTCCCCCCGGGAGCTGGTGGCCCGCGTGCGTGCCGTGCTCAACCGCACCATGCCCCGGGCGGAAACTTCTTCCGCCACCATGACCTTCGGCGGACCTGACCATCGACACCGCCAGCCACACCGTGCGGGTGGCCGGGGAGGATGTGGCCCTGACCCCCAAGGAGTTCGACCTGCTGGTGTTCCTTGCTTCCAACAAGGGCATCGCCCTCAGCCGTGAAAAGATCCTGCAGAAGGTGTGGAACTACGACTACTTCGGCGAGGACCGCACGGTGGATACCCATGTCAAAATGCTGCGGGGCCATCTGGGCAAGTGCCGCAGCTATATCGCCACCGTGTGGGGCATCGGCTACAAGTTCGACCCCGACGCCGTGCGGTAAACGGAGGCTGTGCAGTTCATGCGGCGAACAAACAATGCCCGGCGCGGGCTTGGCATCCGTGGGCAGCTGATGTTCTTTTTGTGCTTCATCTGCCTGTTTCTGCTGGTGCTGTTCTGGATCCTGTCCACCCAGCTGCTGGAACCGCTGTATACCCGGCACATCGAGCGGCAGCTGACCACCCAGGCCGAAAACGTGGTGTCCCAGCTGGACGACGCCCTGGCCGAGGGCACCACTCTTTCTTCCTGGTCCTTCGGACGGCTGTATGTCAACACCGGCTTTTTTTTGACAAGCTGGCCATGGACCTGTATTCCAAGGGAGCGCTGAGCAGCTTCTGTGTGGACATTTCCGACTCCACCCTGCGGCAGATCTACAAGATCGAGAACCAGTCCTACTGCAACTTACATGAGACGTATCTTTCGGACGCATCCAGCAATGAGGTGGTGAACACCGCCATTGCCATGCGCAAGAAGTGCCGCACCTCGCCGGGCGGCTTCAAGCAGACGCTCAACCCGCCCCGCCTGTCCGGCTCGGCCCAGCTTCTGGTGGGCCGCACCACAGCCGACGGCAGCTACACCGTGCTTGTCACCACCAGTCTTGTGCATGTGGCCGAGGCCAGCAACGTGCTGAGCACCCTGCTGCCGCTGGCGGCGGCACTGATCTTTGTCTTTGCCATGTCGGCGGCGTGGCTGTTCAGTGAGTGGTTCACAAAGCCCCTGCGGCAGCTGTCCCGCGCCGCCCGCCAGATGGCCAAGGGCAACTACGCCGTGCAGGTGGAGAGCCGCCGCAGCGACGAGCTGGGCGACCTTGCACAGGACTTCAACCATATGGCAGAGGAGGTGCAGCGGGCGGCCCAGATGCAGCGGGACCTGCTGGCCAACGTCTCCCACGACCTGCGCACCCCGCTGACCCTGATTAAGGGCTACGCCGAGACGGTGCGCGACCTGACCGGCGATGACAAGGCCCACCGCGACGAACAAATGAACATCATCGTGGACGAGACCGACCGCCTGACCGCGCTGGTATCCAGCGTGATGGAGCTGAGCAAAGTGTCCAGCGGTGCCGACAAATGCGATCGCGTGCACTTTGATATGGGCCAGCTGTGCGACGAGGTGAGCGAACGGTACGATGCCATCTGCGCCCAGAACGGCTGGCAGCTCCAGCTGGAGCTGCCGGACGAGGAACTGCCCGTTTACGCAGACCCCAACATGATGCAGCGCGCACTGCATAACCTGCTGGGCAACGCCATGCACCACATCGGCAAAGACGGCATCTTCATCCTGCGGGCCCAGCGCTGCACCGAGGGCGTGCGGATCGAGGTGGAGGACCACGGCCCCGGCATCTCTGCCGACGACCTGCCCTATATCTTTGATCGGTACTACCGCTCCCGCTCCGATGCCGGAAAGCAGGGCACCGGTCTGGGCCTTTCCATCACCAAGGCCATCTTCCAGCAGCACGGCTTCCGCTTTGGTGTGCAGAGTGCCATTGGCATGGGCACTACGTTCTGGTTCATCATGAACGACCTGCCCGCCAGCGGACAGGCCGCCGCCCTTTTGATTTTACAGCAACAAAAAAGCAGCGCATCTTCGCTCAGAAGATGCGCTGCTTTTTTCAGGTCGAGCTTGCACTGCGGTAAATGCCGAAGGTGTTGTCCGGTGCGGGCATCTCCACGCGGGAGGCCCGGTCGTTCACCTTCCACATCAGGGCCCCCATGGCCCCCAGAACCGCCAGCACGATAAGCCATTTGACGGCATTCGGAAGTTTATTCATATGTACGTCCTTTTTTATTGTTATTCCGAGCAGCACCGCCTGCGTGCAGCGCACAGCAGCGCCCCGGCCTGTGTTTCGTCCAGTGCCTGCACCCACGGCCCGCGCGGGCAGGCCCCTGCGCCAGTGTTGCCGGCCTCGGCAAACCGGGCAAGGTCCGAGTCGGTGCGGTCGTTCCAGCCCGCAAAGCCCTCCGGGGCAATGTGGGCCCCAGACGGCTGGCCAGCACCGCCGTTTTCCCGGTGGGCCGCCAGGGCCGCCCCAGATACACGGTGCCCTGCGGGCAGCTATCCGACACAAAGTCGCAGGCCCAGAACACAAAGCCCAGGCCCTCCGCGCTGCCGGACGGTGCCGTGACCCAGCTGTGGGGCAGGCCGTTGTTCACCGTGCGCAGCACGCACTGCTCAAACAGCGCATCCGCCCCGCCAAAGATGAAATCAATGTCTCCCGCGATCTCACAATCGTGGTAATACTGGGCGCTTGCCCGGCGCGGAGCAAGGCCGCGCGGGCCAAGGAAGCCGTCCTTCTCCCGCTCCTTCTCCGGCAGAGGGGCGCAGAACAGCGTATCCTGATTGCCCAGCAGCCGCACCTTCTCGAACACCGCATGGGCGCTGTCTACATAGGCCGCCACGGCCTGGCCCGCCTTTGCGCCGGGGCCGGCATCGTTCTTAATGGTCAGATCTTCCACCCGCAGCCGCTCACCGCTGAAAAACGCCGTGTAGCTGCGGAAGGTATGGGTGGGCCGCCCATCCGGGTGGGGCAGCTTGCCGCCGTCCCCCCACACGAGCCGGGTGCAGTCCGCCCCGGCCCCCTGCAGGGCGATGTCCTTTTTTCGCAGACCAGCTTTTCTCGGTAAATGCCCGCCCCGATGCGGATCTGGGCTGGGCAGTCGTAGGGAACGGCCAGCACCGCCTCGGAAATGGATGCAAAGTCCCCGCTGCCGTCCTGTGCCACCGTGATGCAAAGCATAGTTTCGTGTCCTCCTGCGTCTGGTTTTATAGCTTTATAGTATACCCCTCCTTCCCGCAAAAAGCAACGGGTCAGCCGCCGTTTTCCAGCCGCAGCACCGCCGCCGTAATGTCATCCGGGCGGCCGGTGCGCAGGGCCCGCGCCCGTGCCGTTTCCACCAGCGTCTTTGCCACCTGGGCCGGTGCTTCGCCTGCCGCAGCGGACAGCTCCAGCTGCTTTGCCACCCACGCGGTGCCGTCCACCAGCAGCCCGTCCGACACCAGCACCGCATAATCCCCGGCACACAGATGCACCACCCGGCTCTGGCCGTTCACCCCGCCCAGAATGCCCACCGGCAGGCTCCACATCCCCCACGGCCCGCGCCCTGCCGCCGTGCACCAGAAAAGCCCGGGGCTGCCCCGGCCTTGAACAGCCGTGCCGTGCCGGTGTACAGGTCCACACTGATCAGGTCCAGCGTTGCGCCGCTCTCTTCCTCGCTCTTAAGAGCCAGCGCCACGTTCACCAGCCTTGCCGCCAGTTCTGCCGGGATGCCCGCCTTCAGCAGCCGGGCCGTCAGCTCTGCCGCCAGATTGCCGTCCACCGCCGCCGGACGGCCGGTGCCCATGCCGTCGCACAGGATCATCTGGGCCGCTGTCGGGCTGCAGAACTGCTGCACCGCGTCGCCGGACACCTCCCCTGCGCCGCCGCGCCCGCCATGCCGAACACCGCCCGCAGCACCGGTCTTTCACTGAACAACAGGGTCGTCATGCCCTTGCAGGACAGCACCTGCGGCGTTTCCAACGTGCGGCGGCAGATGCGCCCCACCTCGCGGGCCAGCGCCGCCAGCTCCTGCGGGCCGAACCGGGTGCGCGGCAGGGTGACCGCCGCATGGGTGCGGCCCAGGTCATCCAGCGTGACCGCGCATTCCAGCGGCGGGCTGCCCAGTGAGGTGAAAAACGCCGCCACCCGGTCGGAGCGGTAGGGCTCCGGCTCGCCCGGACGGCCCAGCTGCTCCCCCAGCACGGCCAGCGCCTCGGCCACGGCACTGTACTGCTCGGTGAACACGGTGCGCATGGCCTCGGCGTGGAGACGGCTCTCCTTGCGGCTGCGGTACAGCGCAAAGGAGCGGTTTGCCGCTGCGCACAGCGCTGCCGGGTGGATGCACCGGGATAATTGCCCGGGCAATTGAGCCGTTTCCAGCCCGCCGCTGCTTTCCAGCAGAGGGCGCAGTGCTTCCATGCCCTCCAGCGTGGCGGCATACTCCTGCTTCCAGCACTGTTCTCGCCGCCCGCAGTTGAAGCACAGGCTGTCGTGGGTGTTGTCAATGACCCAGCGATAGCTCTCGCACCGGTGCGGCAGGGCATTGTACACGTCGTTCACCGTCTCGGCCAGCGACGAAAGGCTCTGGGCCACGGCTTCCAGCCGGGTGGCCGCCGCCGGGTAGCGGGCGCGCTCCACCGGCTGGGAACGGTCGGCCGGTGCGGCCACAGGAGCCAGCCAGCTTTTGGGCAGAGCCAGCACGCACAGGATGCCCGCCCCTGCGCTGAACAGCACTGCAAAGGCCTGCCCGGGCGGCTGGACGCAGAGCACCCCGTCACGCAGCCGCCCGCATAGGCCGCGGCCGCTTCCACCCGGCGGCCCGGGGCCAGAATGCAGGCGGCAGCCGCCCCTGCAGGCAAGCCCGGCGGCCCCACAGGCAAGGGCCGGGTCCGCGGCACAGAGGGCCGCGCCCAGCATCCCGCTGCAGGCCAGTGCCGCCCCCGGCTGTCCCCGGCTGCACAGCACCAGCTCCACCGCCGCGCACACCGCCACCCCGGGAAGAACCGTTCCAGCGGCAGGTTTCCCAGCGCCGCTGCCACGGCGGCCCCGGTGAGCAGGGTGCCAAAGCCTGGTTTTTCGGGCGGGCAACGCCGCAGTGCCAGCCCCAGCAGCCCCGCCAGCAGGGCGTCCGCCGTGCAGAACAGCGCCAGCTCCGCCCCGCCGCCGGTGCCCAGTGCAAAGCACAGGCCCATGGCGGCCAACGTACCGCAGCCCGCCAGCACAGCGGGCCGGAATCTGCCCGGCCAGACCCACCGCACAGCCACCGCAGCCCCCAGCGCACACAACAAACAGACGCTGCGCAGCGACAGCGCCCCGAAGCCATGCAGCAGCACCCCCAGCGCGGCCCCCGCCGCACAGGGAGCAAAGCAGTCCTCCGCAAGGCCCAGCACAAGGCCCAGCCCAAAGGGCATCAGCGCTCCGTACAGCACCGCCCAGCCCCCGGCAAACCCCAGGGCCACCGCTCCCAGCCGACGCACCGCCGGGCGCAATACCGCCCGCGCTTCCAGCGCCGGAGCCCCGCTGCGCCGGGCTTTTACCGTCAAAACACTCGTCCGCTCTGTCATCCAGAATTCCCCGCTTTCCGGCGGGGCGTTTTGGTTCTGTTCCCCGCACTGTGTGCATATACTGTAGCGCGGAGCGGCGGCAGTTTTTGCCGCAGGGCGCAGAACCGCCCCAAACCGGCCCAAAGACGCAAAAAAGCTCTGCAGCGTGCAAAAACGCTGCAGAGCTTTGTGTTTTTATGGAAAAGATCAGCCGTTCAGCTTTTCAATGGCCGCTTTGACGCGCTCCACGGTCTTTTCGCGGCCCATCATGCAGGCAAGGTCGGTGCCGCCGCCGGGGGTACGCTGCTTGCCGGACAGGGCGATGCCCAGCGGGTACAGCAGCCAGCCGTTCTTCTTGCCCAGCTCCTCAGCCTTGGCCTTGCAGGCGTTGAACACGCTGTCGCGGTCCGCAAAGTCCAGTGCCTCGTCGCTGAGCACAGGCAGCAGGGCTTCCAGTGCCTCCTTGGCGGTTTCCGGGTGGTCTTCTGCTTCTTGTTGGCGTACAGGCTCACATCGTAGTCGGGCATGGCGTCAAAGAAATCCAGCTGCTCCGGGATCTCGCCCAGCACCTCGCACCGGGGCTGCAGGTTTGCGCACAGCAGCTGCTTGTTGATGGGGCTGTGCACGGCGCTGTCGATCCAGGGCTCGGCCTTCTTCTGGAACTCCTCGGGGCTCAGGCGGCGGATGTACTCCGCGTTGATGGCCCGCAGCTTGAGGGGGTCAAAGATGGCGGGGGACTTGAGATGCCGTCCGGCGACCAGATCTTGACCAGCTCCGGCAGGGAGAAGATCTCCTGCTCGGCGTACTCGCCCCTGGGGCTCCAGCCCAGCAGGCAGATATAGTTCAGCACAGCCTCGGTCAGGTAGCCCTTGGCCACCAGGTCCTGATAGCTGGCATCGCCATTGCGCTTGGACAGCTTGTTCTGGGCATCCTTCATCACCGGGGGGCAGTGGATGTAGGTGGGGATCTCCCAGCCAAAGGCCTGATACAGCAGGTTGTACTTGGGGGTGGAGGACAGATACTCACTGCCGCGGATGACGTGGGTGATGCCCATCAGGTGGTCATCCACCACGTTGGCAAAGTTGTAGGTGGGCATGCCGTCGGTCTTGATGAGGATCTGGTCGTCCATCTCGCTGTTGTTTACCTCGATGTGGCCGTACACCACATCGTCAAAGCCGGTCACGCCCTCGCGGGGGATCTTTTGGCGGATGACATAGGGCTCCCCGGCAGCCAGACGCTTTTCCACTTCCTCCTTGGGCAGGTCGCGGCAGCAGCCGTCGTAGTGGGTCATCTCGCCGTTGGCGCGCTGCTCGGCGTGCAGGGCCTCCAGACGCTCCTCGGTGCAGAAGCAATAATATGCCTTGCCCTCAGCCACCAGCTGCTCGGCATACTGCTTGAACATGCCCATGCGCTCGCTCTGCACATAGGGGCCCACAGGGCCGCCAACGTCCGGGCCCTCGTCCCACAGCAGGCCGGTCTCGCGCAGAGTGTTGTAGATCACGTCCACAGCACCTTCCACATAGCGGCCCTGGTCGGTGTCCTCAATGCGCAGGATGAAGGTGCCACCCTCGTGCTTTGCCATTAAATAGGTATATAGCGCAGTGCGCAGGTTGCCCACATGCATATAGCCGGTGGGCGAGGGGGCAAAACGGGTGCGGACTTTGTTGCTCGGCATAGAAAAACGCTCCTTTTATACTCATGCAAAAAATGCGGATAGCTACGTCTTAGTTTACCTGTTCTGCTGCGATTTGTCAACGGAGGAACGTGTTTTGTGCGAAGCTGCGGTTTTTGTAGGACACAAGGCGGGACATTTTGTCGAAATCGCCCGCAATCATTGACGAAGGCTGTATTTTTTGTATACTAGTTTCAAACGGTGCTGGCACAATTTTCCTGTTGTGCCAGCTGCCTGCCTGTATGGAGAAAACGTTGAAGGAGAATGATACCTATGAAAAGCACCGGGATCGTCCGCGGCATCGACTCGCTTGGCCGCATCGTCCTGCCCAAGGAGCTGCGCACCACCCTGCATCTGGACGGGGACACCAAGCTGGAGATCTTTGTGGATGGCGACGCCATCGTGCTCAAGAAGCACCGCCCCGTCGGCAGCTGCGACTTCTGCGGCGACGTGGACGCCAACGCCATCCAGTTTGCTGCCCCGCCTGCCGCCGCAAGATCGGCGCGCTGTAAACCAGAACCAAAAAGGAGGCCTGCGTCCATGAGCCGCATGACCGATTTTACTGTCCCTTCCACCGTGCCCGGGCGCACCCTGCACGCGTTCTGCTGTGAGCCGGAGGGCGAAGTGCGGGCCGTGCTGCAGCTGTCCCACGGCATGGTGGAGTTCATCGACCGGTACAAGCCGCTGGCGGAGTATCTGGCCGGGCAGGGCATCGTGGTGGTCGGCCACGACCACCTGGGCCACGGCGGGTCCATCCGCACCAAGGCCGACTACGGCTACTTTGCCGAGCCGGACGGCAACCGTGCCGTGCTGGACGACCTGCACGCCATGACCCTGCGCACCAAGGAGCGCTACCCCGGTGTGCCGTACTTTCTGCTGGGGCACAGCATGGGCTCGTTCTATGCCCGGCAGTACCTGTGCGAATACGGGCAGGAACTGAGCGGTGCCATCATCATGGGCACCGGCCACCAGCCCAAAGCGCTGGTGCAGTTTGCCCGCAGCACCTGCCGGGCGCTGGCGGCCGTGCACGGCTGGCAGTACCGCAGCAAGCTGGTGGCCAACCTGTCCTTCATGGGCTACAACAAGGGGCTGGAGGGCCGCACCACCCACGACTGGCTCAACCGTGACGCCGCCGAGGTGGACAAGTACCTGGCCGACGAGCGCTGCACCTTTACCTTCACGCTGAACGCCTACTACAGCATGTTCAGCGGCATCCTGCGCCTGCACGACCCGGCTTTTCTGGCCCGGATGCCCAAGGACCTGCCCCTGCTGTTCCTGGCCGGCACCGCCGACCCGGTGGGCGACCGGGGCAAGGGCGTGCTGCGCGCCATCCAGAGCCTGAAGGCCGCAGGCGTGCAGAACATCCGCTGCAAGCTGTACCCCGGCGCCCGGCACGAACTGCTGGTGGAGACCAACCGGCAGGAAGTGTTTGCCGACATTGCCGCCTGGCTGAACGATCAGCTGGGCTGACCACACTGCACCGCACCTTCTTTGCATTTTTCAAAGCCGCTGCCCGGCACACCGGGCAGCGGCTTTTCTGCATTCTGCAACAAGAAATTTCAATGCGTATCAAGACTATTTCAGCAGCGCAACAATAGCGCACATTTCTCTCTGCATTCTGCGTAAAATCTTGCTGCGTTTTTTTGCAGTTTGCCAATTATCCGCGTGTTTTCGTAATCTTATTGACAGCGCAGCTAGAAAATGATATATCATAAACAGAGTTTATTGCTCTGTTTTATCTCCGTATAGATACAATTTATTGTATCTTTTGTGTGCAGAGCGAAAGGAGCGAATCATATGACGAACAAGAAATTCAAAAAAAGCCGCCATGGCTCTGGCCTTGACCGCCTGTGTTGCAGCCACCCCTCTGGCCGCCAATGCAGAGGCTCCGGAGGACGCAGCTCTGACCCCTGCCCCTGCCGCTGTAGACCAGGCAGCTACCGCCGATGACACCGTCGCCCCCAAGGCTGACGAGGCCCCCAAGGCTGACGAGGCCGACGAAGTCGACAAGGCTGACGAAGACAACAAGGCCGACGTGGACGACAAGGCCAACGAAGCCGACAAGGCTGACGAAGACAACAAGGCCGACGAAGACAACAAGGCCGACGAAGATGACAAGGCTGACGAAGATGACAAGGCTGACGTGGACGACAAGGCCAACGTGGACGACAAGGCCAACGTGGACGACAAGGCCGACGTGGACGACAAGGCCGACGTGGACGACAAGGCCGACGTGGACGACAAGGCCGACGAAGACAACAAGGCTGACGTGGACGACAAGGCCGACGTGGACAACAAGGTCGACGAAGACAACAAGGCCGACGAAGCCGACAAGGCCGACGTGGACGACAAGGCCGACGTGGACGACAAGGCTGACGTGGACGACAAGGCTGACGAGGCCGCTGACCCCAATGCTCCGGCCCTTCTGACCTCCCCCTGGAAAATGCCGCCCTGGAAGGGAGCGACCCGGAGGCAGGGATCTCTGCTCTGATGCCGGAGGGTGCCGCCCCGGCTGTGGAGGACACCACCGTTGCCAACGTGCTGGACAAGGATGGCAACATCCTCAAATCTTATGACAGCATCGACCAGGCCATCCAGGAGGCTGCCGATGGTGCCACCGTCCAGGTCATCAAGGACACCACCACCCAGGGCATCAACCTCAAAAAGAACCTGACCATTGAGGGCGTTGCAAGCACCACCAAAAAGCAGGACGCTGAGGGCAATGTGGTGGAGACCACCAAGAAGCCCCAGCTGACCTTTGAAAAGCAGGGTATCGCCCTGTGGAGCCAATCTCTGACCTTTAAGAATATGCAGGTCGTCATGAATAGCATCGGCTCCACACCCTACACCGCAGAATGGAACTGGTCCACCGTTTGCGCCAGCAAGGATTCCACCCTGACCCTGGATAACACCGACATGACGATGGACGGCACCGGCACTGCGGGCAATACTCACGGCATTTACTTCGACCAGGGCAATGGCACGCTGAACGTCCAGAAGGGCTCCGTTCTGACGATCAAGAACTATGGACAGGACGCCATTGAGTGTGGTACAGGGTCCAATTATAAAATCAACATCACTGATTCTACCGTAGACCTGGACCACAACCGCGCCGGTATCACCAACACGTTCACCGTTCTGGTGGACAACAGCACTCTGAACGTGATCAAAAGCACCGGAAACGGCTCCAACGGCTCCCACTTTGATATCAAGAACGACTCCACGGTCAATTTTAGCAACAACGGCGTCCACGGCCTGTCTGCCGGAAACCTGAACATTGAGGATTCCACCGTCACCGCCAACAACAACGGCTATAACGGCATCATCTTCACCGGAAAGGGAACCATCGGCAACTCGACCGTTACCATCACCGGCACCAAGGGCAAATCCTACTGGAACGCCGGTATGCGCCTGTTCAAGGGCAACGCCTCCATGGATATCACGAACAACAGCACCGTGACCATCAAGGACAACGATGTGAGCGGCATTTTCTGCGACAGCGGCAGCAAGCTGACCATTGATGACAGTTCCAACGTGACCGTCACGGGCAACAACGCCGCACAGGAAAACTGCTCTACCAAGAAAGACCTTGCCCAGAGTGGCGGCGGCCTGGTGGTGCGCAACAACGCAGAAGCCAAGCTGGGTGCCAAGACCACCATCAACAACAACCACGCTACCGTGGCCGGTGATGATATCTTTGTGGAAGAGGGCGGCAAGCTGACCTTCTCGGTGACCAATGCCGGCACCGGCGACACCCTGAACGACTGCGGCGACAAGATCGACGGCTGGTATACCGATGCCAACGGCCAGCGCTGGAACTTCCACGGGGAGGAGCCGTTCTTCCAGAACCTGCTGGACAGCGGTGCCGAACTCACCCAGAACGAAGATGGCACCTACACCATCACCGCCGGGGAAGGCGGCCTTGCCCTGAAGGCTGCCCACGCCGAGCTGCCCGCACCGGAACCGGATCCGGAACCCACCCCGGATCCCGACACCCCGGACACCCCCGTCAGCCCGGAGGACCCCACCACGCCTCCCGTGCAGGACGTCACTCCGGACGAAGCCGAGACGCCCGTGAACCCGGAGAACCCCACCAATCCTCCCGTGCAGGATGCCACCCCCGACAGCACCGTGGCCGCCCTGCCCAAGACCGGCGTGAACTGGTTCACCGCTCTGGCCATGGCTCTGAGCGGCATGGCCCTCACCGTAGCCGGTGCGTTCACCAGCCTGTTTGCCAAGAGCAAGCACTGATGCGCTGACAAGACCAACCCCCAGTGAGCCGTAAAAAGCTCGCTGTTCCTCACACAACAACAATGCCCCCGGAGAGTTCTCCGGGGGCATTGTTGTTTCTATCAGTTTTTATTTTCTCAGCCAGCCATCCACAGCCGACACCAGCGCCTTGCCGCGGCGGCCCAGCAGGCGGGGCAGCAGGATGCGGGCCATGGCCCACACGCCTGCAAAGTTGTACAGGATAACAGCCGCCGTGATCAGGCCGGTCCACAGACCGTAGACCGGCGTCTCGGCCAGCAGCACAAAGGCCTCGAACACCAGCAGACCCACGTTCAGCAGCACCCGGCCCGGATGCACATGCATATGGATCATGCGGTTTGCGTCGATGGAGCGCAGGGTGAACACCAGCGCCAGCCCCAGGAAGGAAGCGTATGTGGCACCGATGGGGCCCCACCACTTGATGAAGAAGTAGTTCATGATGCAGTTGCTCATAGCACCCGCCATCATGGTGACCATGCTGCGGGTGGATTTTTTGTTCACCACGTACACGCTGTTCATGAACTGGTTGAAGCAGCTGCAGGTGGAGGCCAGCACCAGGAAGGGCACAAAGTGCCAGGCGTAGTAGTAGTTGGACTTCATGACGTGCATCACCGGGCGGCACAGCCAGATGATGCCCGCCGCACAGCAGAACAGCACACTGGAATAGGTGCGGAAGATCTTGGTGAAGAACCGCGCCCGGCCCTCCTCCTCGGTGACAGCGGAAAGCTGCCAGGCGTCATAGAAGATCAGGCCCAGCGTAGTAAGGATGGTGGGCAGGAAATAGCCGGTGGAAAGCAGGCCGCTCCATGCATTGCCGTCGCGGCCGTCCAAGCCGTTGCACATCTCACGCACAAAGAACAGATCGGATGCGTTGATGATCCAGAAGCTGATCTGCGCCGGGATCATGGGCAGCGAGAAGCGCAGCATCTGCTTCCACAGATCCTTGTTGATGCCCTTCAGCTCCACATAGTTCCACAGCTTACCGGTGAACATCAGGAACAGCACGCTGACAAGGTCGCCGCTGATGATGGCCAGCAGGTAGCCGTTGGCACCCCACTTAAAGCCCACCAGGTACAGCACATAGAACGCCATGGTGGCCACGGTGCACAGCACGCCGTCCACAGCCACCAGCTTGTTCCACTGGCGGCTGCGCACGAACTGGGTGCACAGGGTGCGCAGGCAGCTCATGAGCACATAGAGGTAAATGAGCAGGCCGTACTGGGCCATGTCGGGCAGGAACCGTGCAATGGGCCAGCACAGGACCAGGATGCCAAAGCCGCCCAGAATGGTGAGCAGGCCGTTGGTGAACACCTGCTTTTCGCTGTTGCCCTTGTCCAGACCAAAGCGGATGATCGCGTTGGACATGCCCATGGAGACAAAGGGGATGAGCAGGTTGGCGTACTGGCTCAGGATCTTGGCCAGGCCCAGATCGGAGATCTCGGCCATGGCGTAGGTCAAAAACGGCTGGACGATCAGCGTCAGCAGCTTGGACGAAAAGCTGGAGATGGCAAAGATCAGGGTGTTGCCTGCCAGTTTGGAGTATTTATCACCGCCGGACTTTTTTTCGTTTTCCAAAGGAAGTCTGCCTCCTGTTTTTACTTCTTCAATAATTCCCGCCGGGCTTTCCAGTCCGGCAGCAGCTTTTCCACCTCGGCCCAGAACGCCCTGCCGTGGTTGGGCTGCAAAAAGTGGCAGTACTCATGTACTACCACATAAATTTGTGCCGCGGGCGGCATGTTGTACAGCTGCAGCGCAAAGGTGATCTGCTTTTTGCCGGGGCAGCACACGCCCCAGCGGGTGGTCATGCTGCGCACCTTGAGGGTGGGTTTCTGGCCGCCCAGCACCCCGGCAAAGGCCGGGTAGACCTGATTGCTCATGGCCGTAAAACAGGCCAGTGCGGTCTCCTTGTCCGGCAGGTCGGCATTGTCGCGGGCCGCTTTTGCCATTACTTTCTGCCGGGTGTCGTGGATCCACTGTGCGTTCTTGCACACAAAGGCGTCCGCCTGTTCCAGGCTGGTGCGCAGCGGGATGCTGACCATCACGGTGCCGTTGTCTCGTACCCGCAGATGCAGCTGTTTGATCTTTTTGCGGTACAGCTCGTACTGGATGCCGCCCGCGCTGCGCAGCTGGACTTCCGGTTTTTGTGCGGCCACGTCAGGACGCACGCTCTGCCCGCTGCGGGGCCGGCAGCTGGGCCAGCACCACGGCGGCAAAGATCAGCACACAGCCCACACCTTCGCGCGGGGAAAGGCTCTGATGCAGCAGCACCCAGCCGCCCAGTGCGCTGAACACGCTTTCCAGGCACATGATCAGGCTGCCCACGGCAGGGTTCATATCCCGCTGGCCCAAAATCTGCAGCGTGTAGGCCACGCCGCTGGACATCACGCCGCAGTACAGCAGGGGCACCGCGTTCACGGCAAATTCCGCCGGGGCCGGGTGCTCCAGCAGCAGCGCTGCCACCGAGCTTTCCACCGCCACCACAAAAGAACTGCCGCAGGCTCAGGCGCACGCCATCCACCTGCGGACCATAATGGTTCACCGCCATGATCTGGAAACTGAACAGCACGGCGCACAGCAGCAGCACCATGTCGCTGCGTTCCACGCCGCCAAAGCCGTTCTGCATGCACAGCAGATACAGCCCGCACACCGCGATGGCCACGCTGAGCCACAGCTGGGGCTGCCGCGGCGGCCCAGTGCCAGCCCGAAGATGGGCACCAGCACCACATACATCGCCGTGAGGAAGCCTGCTTTGGCCGTGGAGGGGTTCAATGTCAGGCCGAACTGCTGCGCCGCCGAGGCCACGAACAGCAGCGTGCCGCACACAAGGCTCGCCTTGCGCAGGCCGCGGCGCTCTTCCGGCGTTTTCGGTGCCCCAGTGGTGCCGGTGCTGCGCTGACGCACCAGGTCAAACACCTTGACCGTGGGCAGCAGCACCAGCACCGCCAGCCAGCTGCGCCCGGCCAGAAAGCTGTAGGCTCCCATGCCGGAACCGGCGCTCTGGGCCACAAAGGCCGTGCCCCAAATAAGGGAGCACAGCAGCAGCAAAAGCGAGTTCTTGGTTTGTGTGTTCATCAGCCAACGCCCTCCACCTTCAGCAGGCCGTACAGGTAGTAACGGCTGGAATCATAGGAAATGGTCATGCGGTAGATGGCCGCCGGGTCCAGCCCGGAGATGGTGCAGGTGTAGTCGGTGCCGTCGGTCTTGATGTAGTAGGTGCTGTCCGGCACATACCCACGCCGCCTTCTACCTTTTTCCACAGCGCCACCTTGAATTTCTGGGTACCCTCGGCGGTGCCGCAGGCCATGACGGTCAGCGTGCCGGTGGGTGCCGCAAAATAGTTGGTCTGGCGGCTCCAGATGCCGTTGAACACGGCGTACAGGGTGCCGTCCACCATGGCAGTGTCAAACTTTGCCGAAGCGTCCGCAATGCCCTGAATGATCAGCGGGTCTGCAGTAGCGTCCGCCCAGCGGGTGGTGTCCTCTTCCTGCACCTCGCCGGAGCTGCCGGAGATCTTCTGCGCCACACCGCGCAGTGCGTCCTTGCAGCCGGTCAGACCGGCCACCAGCAGAGCGGCGGCCAGCACAACGGCCAAAAAGCGTTTTTTCGTTTTCATAAACGTTTCCTCAACCTGTCAAAGGGTTTGATGTTCCTGTTTTTTCGGGTTCCGGCAGGGCCGGGTCCATCTGTATAGTATACCGCATTTTGCAGCACCGCACAAGAGAGCCGCCCGGCTTTTGCGCGCGCTGCCGCCCGATTTCATGCAGTTTCTTTGCCGTCGGCAGCCGCCAGTGCCCCACACTCGGCAGCGGCGAGGGAAGTCTGCTCCGGCCCGAACAGCGAACCGTACCGGTACAGGGCCCAGCCCCCGGCTCCCTGCTCCCGCAGAAAGGCCACCTGGTCGGCCAGCGCACGGCCGGTGCTCCAGCCCGACAGGCTGTTTTCGTTGCTGCCGCCGTCGCCCACTCCCACACGGTAGGCTCCCAGCCCGAAATACAGGGCCACGTCCGCCGCGCGGGGATAGGCGAGCCATGCGGGCACGATGTTCTCAAAGGCAAAGCGGGTGCTGCCGTTGTGCAGGGCAAAGCCCTGCCCCAGTACACCTGCGGGCACAGATAATCGACCACCGCATCCCCGCCCCCGGACGCCAGCCAGCCGGTCACATCGCTGTACTGCTGGTTTTCGTCGTTGTCCGGGTTGCCCTGGGGGCTGATGCCGAACCGCAGGGTAGGGTCCGCCGCTTTCACCGTGTCGTGCACGGCCCGCACCAGTGCGGTCACATTTTCCCGCCGCCACGCGGCAAGATTTCCCGCCCCGGACGCCGCAAACTGCGCCGCGTCGACGCTCTCATCGGTGGTAGGGTAGAAGTAATCGTCAAAGTGGATGCCGTCCACCGCGTAGTTCTGCACCAGCTCGGCCACGCCCTGCACCACATAGTCGGCGGCGGCAGGCTCGGCGGGGTTCAGGTAAAGGCCCTCGTCCACCGTGCACACCCACTCCGGGTGGGTGTTGGCCAGATTGCCGTCCGCAAGGTTCGGCGGCATGGCCGCCGAGGAGCGCAGGCGGTAGGGGTTGACCCACGCTTCCACCGAGATGCCCCGGGTGTGGGCTTCCTGCAGCAGCACGTCCAGCGGGTCAAAGCCGGGGTCCTTGCCCTGCACCCCGGTGCACAGATGGCTCCACGGAAACAGACTGCTGCGGTACAGCGCATCCCCGAAGGGGCGCACCTGGGCCAGGACTGTGTTCAGCCCCAGTCCGGTACAGTTGTCCAGCAGCTGCACCACTCCGGCGCGGAAGGCATCCTCCGTGGAAAAGTCCATGGCAGCCCATTCGAGATAGCTGACCCAGACAGCCCGCCACTCCCCGGCCGGCAGCGCCGGGTTGGGATCTGCCGAGGGCTCCGGGGTGCTGTCGGCGGCCGCAGGGGAAGTGACCCGGCGCAGGGCCAGCCCTGCCGCGGCACACACAGCCGCCCCGGCCCCCAGCAGAAAGGTGCGCCGCCCCATGCGGCGGTTTTTGCGTCCTGTCTTTTTCCGGCTGCGCCGGGTCACAGCTCTTCCTCCTGCAATTTATACAGGGTCAGCGCTGCCCAGCCGCGGGCACAGGCCAGCAGCACGAACAGCAGGTTCGTCCAGAAGGCAAGCCCGGCCATGCCCGCATAGCGGGTGAGCAGCCAGAACACCGTGCGCAGCACCTCTGCTGCGCACACCAGCTGAAGCGGGCGCTGGATGGGCCTGCCGTGGCCGTACTCGATGGCAAGGAGGCCCGGCCACACCAGCGCCGAGCACAGGTCGCCCGCCCAGCCGCCTGCAGCCAGCTTGCTGAGCATCAGCAGCACGAACACCAGCGTGTAATTGCGCTTTTCGGCCGCCGGGGCACCCTTTTGTGCTGCCAGAAACAGTGCCGCGATGCCGGTCAGGCAGAACGCCACCAGTTCCAGCGCTGAAAAGTCCATGCCGCCCAGCACGGCAAAGCCGCCCAGCATGGAAACCGCCGCTGCGGCCAGCAGAA
>VOFB01003481.1_pt1 | contig 28015 bp, 40 predicted proteins | sample 5384141 | NCBI WGS metagenome assembly VOFB01 (sample SAMN12384721, study PRJNA508395) | human gut metagenome | isolation source: healthy gut A | host: Homo sapiens | reverse complement strand
AAAATCACAAAACACTTGTTCTGATACAATAAATATATTATAATAGAAAAAGAAGAACAATATGCTCTTTAATTTTCATTCAGTGTTTTGGCTGATCATGGTTATGAAATATAGCAGAAAGATGCTGACGATAAGATGTCAGGAGAGAGCAAAAGAAATCTTGAAATATAGTACCTGTTGAAACAATCCATCAGTATATAGAGAGTCAGGTGAGGAAAATAAATCGGGCAGTAAAAATAAGAATCTATCCAAATAAAGAACAGATAACCCAGATAGAGAAAACAATCGGCTGTAGCCGCTTTCTCTATAACCGATGCTTGCGGATAAGATCCGTTATTATCAGGAAGAAAAAGATGCTGAAAAATACGCCGGCCGGATATAAAAAAGAATATCCCTGGCTGAAAGAGGTGGATTCTCTTGCGCTGGCGAATGTACAGTTAAATCTGGAAGGGGCTTTCCGGAAATTTTTTCCGGGAACCGGGAGTGATTTCCGCATTATAAATCAAAAAAACATTCGCGGAAATCCTATACAACGAATATGGTAAATGGGAATATCTGTCTGCAGGATTAGGTTCCCTGAAGCTGCCAAAGATGCAGCCGGTAAAAAATAAAACCCACCGTATGATCCCGAGGGATGGAAGTTGAAATCAGTGACTGTGAGCAGGGAACCGTCCGGGAAATATTTTACAGCCTGCTGTTCGACTGTGAAAACCAAACAGCGGAGAAAAGACAGGTGGAAAAATTTCTGGGATCGATTATGCCATGCATGGATGTGTGTATTTTCCACCGGTGAAAGGGCCGTGTATTATGTGCAGGAATCGCAGTGATCCATGACAGCATTATGCAGTGTTTTATGTCCTCAGATTCTGCATATTTTATCTGTACCAGAGGACATTTATGACAATGCATATAGTTATCTGCTGATTATTTTCCTGGGGATTCCCTTTACGATTTTATATAACTACCTGTCAGTATTTTACGATCAGTGGGAGACAGCAGGACACCGTTTATATTTCTGGCATTATCTGCTGTTCTGAACATTTTCTGGATTTATTCTGTATTATAGTGCTGAAACTTGGATGTGCCGGAGCTGCTATTGCAACGATTTCTGCACAGGCGATCAGTGGGATTTTGTGCCTTGTTTTTATTATCCGCAAAATGAAACTTCTGTGGCTCAAGAAAGAAAACAGGGCAATAAAGGGGGATGCAGTAAAGGAGCTTCTGGCAATGGGAATGCCTACGGGACTTCAGTTCTCCATCACAGCTATCGGAAGTATGGTCATGCAGTCTGCCAATAATGGACTTGGAAGCACTTATGTATCTGCTTTTACGGCAGCAATGAAGATCAAGCAGTTTACCATGTGTCCGTTCGATGCTATCGCAACCTCTGCTTCTGTATTCTGCAGCCAAAATCTTGGAGCAGGACAGTCTGACAGGATTAAGAAAGGATTGCGCTGTGGTATTACAGTGGGAGTAGGATATGGTATTGCGGCAGGAATTTTACTGATTTTTGCAGGGCGTACACTTTCTATGCTGTTTGTTGGAAAGAGTGCGGTGGCAGTTCTGGATGCCTCTGCCAAATACCTCAGATGTATGGGATTTTTCTACTGGAGTCTTGGTATTCTCAATGTCGCCCGTATGGTAACTCAAGGACTTGGATATTCAGGCAGAGCCGTTTTCTCCGGCGTAACAGAAATGATCGCCCAGAACAGTTGTCTGTCTTGGATTTGTAGGAACTTTTGGCTTCACAGCCATCTGCTTCGCAGACCAGACTGCCTGGATCACAGCAACCTGCTATATTTTTCCGACATGCCTGTGGTGCATCCGAAAGTCTACAAAAATGCTTGCATCTATAGCAGTTCTAGTAAATAATGCATCTTAATCAGCCCATCAGAGTGTGAAATCTGCGTCAGATATCTTTGCCGTGAGCACGCCTGCAGATATCTTCCTTGTCTTTCGCACGCTGCTGAACTGTCTTAAATGCATTATTTACTAGGACTGCTATAATAAAAAGTATGACAAAATAAGAAAACAGCTATGCAGGAGCAGCAGATAAAAATATCTGTACTCTTCATAGCTGTTTTATGTATGGTTTATATATGGTAAAACTATTGACTATATGGATATCAGGTTAAAAGAGCTTCTGCTCAGATGCTTTTTATCCGTAAATGGTCCTGCGACAGTTTTGACATCTCTGTGATTTCCAAAGAAATCCTGATTAAAGATAATCGGGCTTCCGTCAGGATTTTCGTATTTCTGCTCCGGTTCGAATGCCATACCAAGTGTTTCAGTTGAGATGATACCGTCGTTTTCTTCTTTGATGATATCATACAGGTTGGTCTTCAGATACCAGCCATCTTCTTTCTCTTCAACAGAGATATCTACAGTGTGTTCTGTATCTGTGATTGCATCTGTTTCTTTTTCCCATGCACGTGCTCCATTGAAATAGAGATTGCCGGATGCCCATACAGGAAGATGATCATAATAGCAGTTGCCTGTTGTCTCAGAACCCATTCCGCAGTAACCTTCGAACTGTCTGTTCCATTCATCAAAGGTTGGATATCCGTTAAATTTGAAAGTTCCTGTGATCACATTGCAGTCATCCCACATATTTCCATTGTTACCCATAAGATCAGCCAGATCCTGCATACAAGGACGGATCGGTTTCTGAACGAAGATGTTGTTGTAGAATCTGTCATCTCCATGAAGGATGGTCATAAATCCTGCAACCTGAGTTCCGTGTTTGGTGTGATATGGAGTATATCTCGGAGATGGAATATCAGGTGCACCGTTGTCTGTACCGATACCAACAGAAACGAAGCCGCCGCAGATCAGGTTATGTACAAGGGCAACACCCTGGGTTGCAATTTTCAGTGCACGGTCAGACAGCAGGATATTGTGGTCGATTAATGTCGGACCATGGGAAACCTCAACGAAGATATCTTCTCCTACGCTTGTGACAGCGTCATCCCCTGCCTCGAAGTCATTAGGAAGAGCATTGTCATGGAAGAGATTTCCTGTAACGCGGGTTCCCTGTGCCTGCCAGTCAAGCCACAGACCACGGGTGCAGTGATGGATATGGTTGCGGCGGAAAATCACGTCGATGGCGGCATGCATTTTGATACCGCCAATCTCTGCTCCTGCCAGATTCTGCTTGTTATTAATGTGGTGGATATGGTTGTCTTCAATAACAGAGAATACGCCTCCAAGATGTCCTACAATACCTGTCTGACCGCAGTCATGGATTTCACATCTGCGCACAATATGGGAACCGATGTGTTCTTTATCCCATCCTTCATAGGAAGCCTGGCAGATGCAGTCGCGCTCTGTCTGAGTTCCGTCTTTGTACTTCCACTTTAACCATTTGTTATCATTTTCCGGCTGCAGATATTTACCAAGAGAAATACCGCTGCATTTGGATTCATAGATTTCACAGTCTTCGATGATCCATCCTTTGGACCAGTGAGGACCGACCATTCCCTCCTGATAAGCGGTAGGGGAGCCCACTGAGTAGCAGCCTGACTGATGCGGAAACCGGAGAGAGTGATATATCCGATTCCTTCACTTTCTGGATAGAAGCAGTTTCTTCTTACACCGATCTCAACATTTTCTTTATTGGGATCTTTTTTCATGGAAGTTTGCATAAATAATTGTCTGATTATTGGCTTCATCCTGTTCTGCGTACCATGTATATACAGAGAAATCAGGATCCCATGAGATAGTACTTTTTGTGGATTTTAACTTTATCCAGAGTGGTTACTTCATACATGGATTTTCATTCAGGTATACATCTCCTGTATGAGCAATAAATGTAGCGATAAACCAATCTCCGGATACCAGGGTAGTAAATGGGTTATAATCACCGAAGATTCCGTTCGGAATGACTGCTTTCCATACAGTGCCTTCTACATTTTCCCAGTCTTTGACAGCTTCACTTCCTGTAATGTGCGCCTGTCCTTTTATTGCAGAACGGTAGGTGATACGCTTGTCTGCCGTTCCAGCGTGAATCGGATTAACAGCTTCACGGTATAATCCCGGTGCAACGATGACTTCATCTCCCGGAAGTGCCTTTGCAGCGGCCTCCTGAATAGTTTTGAATGGATTTTCTTTTGTTCCGTTTCCGGTCTGGATCACGGATGCATCAACGTAAATAATCATTATAAAAACCTCCCGGCCTTCTGGCCTGAATCCTTCTGTTTGCGGGCGAAATGCCCATAAGATATGTAATCTAGTGTAGCATGTAGATATGCAGCGAAACAATGGAATCCTGTGTCATTTTGTATGAATTTTTGTGATGATTCATTACTGTTCACTGACAATGTCGGATTCGGAAAAATAAGGTAGAACGAAAGAATTTCCGGCAAAAAATCCTGTAAATAGAATAAATCTTGATACCTAAACTTAAAATAGTGAGTAAAATACCGGGCTTTATTTACAGTAACTTTTGCCTGCATATCACATAGATTTTGATGTAAATACTCTGCAGATGATATATTATACAAAATACAAATATTTTCAGAAAGTGCAGGCTATCATAGATCTGTACTGAATTCCGCCTGGATTTTAAAAACAAAAAATCCAGGCAAAGGAGCCAATGTCAGCGTGGAATCATTATTGGTTGAATCCGCACATGCTGACAGGTACAGATCCCACATACGCAGGAACTCTTCGTCAAACATAGTCTTTTCTTTTCAATATTGTCCCGGAAATTCTTTTCCCAGTGAAGCAATGTCTTATTGTAATGCAGACGGAGATTTTCGATATCCAGGGTATGGAAATTGTCCTCTGCCATATGGTTCAGGATCTCACGTAAGCTCGGAACAGTTCCGCCCGGAAAATATATTTCTTGACCCACGGGTCACCCGGATGTTCTTTCAGTGCACTGATAAAATGAAGCAGGAATAATCCGCCCGGTTTCAGAACTTTCTCTACACAGTCAAGGAAGAGCTGATAATTGTCACGGCCAACATGTTCCAGCATTCCCACACTGACTACCCGGTCAAACTGATACTCCTGTTTCGGCAGATCACGGTAATCCATCAGTTCCACTGTAAGATAATCTTCCAGGCCCTGATCTTTGATACGCTTCTGGAATTCTGTATATTGTTCGTGGCTTAAGGTGATACCGGTACCATGAACCTTATATTTCTTAGCTGCCTCAATCAGCAGAAAACCCCATCCGCAGCCGATATCAAGAAGACTCATACCTTCTTCCAGGTGTAATTTTTTCAGATATAATCTACTTTATTAACCTGTGCCTGATACAACGTATCATCCTCATGGATAAAATACCCGCAGGAATAACTCATAGTCTCATCCAGCCAAAGTTTATAAAAGTCATTTCCAATATCATAATGGCTGGTCACTTCCTTTTCCTGGTTCTTCTTTGATGTTGAACTGAACATGATCTTTTTCAGAGCAGATTCATTGGTAGAAAATTTTCCTCATCTGACCCAGAAAATGATCCAGCTTCATAAAGATTTCCTCGATATCCAAATCCCCACGCATATACGCCTCACCCAGTGCAAGGGATGTGCTCTTCATCAGATCCGCCAGAGGAATCGCTTTCTTAAAATTCACCGTAAATGTAGGTTCACCCTCTCCGATTGGATATTCGGAATTCTTGAACTTTACCAGAAATGGATAGTCCGTAAAGCGTTCAAGGAATTGCACCATTGCTTTTTCCTCAGCCTTCTCCTGTAATGTCTCAAACATAATAGTCTACCTCCTTTAACACAGCACTATGATACACCCGGAGGAAGGCTTTATGTCAAGGGAGATATACAACAAATTTTATCAATAAAATGAGAATATTTGGTAAAACTCTTCCTTATAATTATTTATAGTTATCCAAATTAACTCGATATTTAAAGTCCACATTTAACCCAGCCCTCAAAAGCACTGACATTTTCAAAACATAATCGTTAATTATATATCATTTCCCGATAATCATCTTTGTATTTTACGCATTTTTATTGCTTTATATATAAATTCAGACTTATAATAAAAATACAAAAAAAGAGCGAAAACCATATAAAAATCCAACACTGGAGGGAACATTATGAACGAAGAACTTTTTAACGAAGCATCAAAATCCAACATCCTGACAAAAAAGCTGATCGACCAGCTTCAGGAAAGCATGACCTACAGCAGTATCTCCTTTATCAACTGGACCATCAGAAGTCCTCAAGCTCCCTGAAAAGCCCGCATCGAACGCGGCGACAAGATCAAAGATGAGACCACCGGCGTGATCTACGATCTCTACACCTTCCGCCAATTTGTAGAAACCAACTTCTCCACCTACATCACCGGCCAGGTCTTCAACACCTCCATCCGATCCCCCAGAAAATCTACTTCACCCTGGAAGCCTGCCCAGGCGGCTACAACCTCCTCATGGCAGACTCCGGCAACGAAAAAACCTACCGCTGGATCTCCAGCTTAAGCAAACGCTTCTCCCTGGTAGAAATGATCGCCACCGGAATCGTCTACGTCAAAGACAACCGGACCGACACCTACCAGCCATTTATCTCCGAAAACGGCAAATACTGCAAATACAACAAAGACCTGGGAAAACTCATAGAACTCTGATCAAAACCGGGGGAATCCGCCAACGGCAGATTCCCCTTGATTTTCTCAGATTTCTTTCAAAAAAATCAAATGGTTCTTCATCTTTCAAAAAAATGCATCAGCATATAAGCACACATGATCGCAACCTCTCCTCCTTCAGGATCCTCCTGATCTCATCCCGGTCCGCGATCACAACCTCGATCTCCTCACTATCCTCCTGAGCAGCCTTACTAACCTCACCACTGGCATACCCATAAACCGTAGCACAGGATTCATCCGTCATCCCGATCGTCGTAAAAATAAGGCTTCTCAAAAAGCCTCCGCAACCTTGATCGGCTCCAGCTTCAACCCAGTCTCCTCAAACATCTCCCGCACAGCACCCTCATGGAAATCCTCCCCCAGGCTCCACAAGCCCCGCCGGAAACTCATAAATATACCCGCCGATCGTATACCGATACTGACGGATCAGCACAACCTTATCCCGCTTCTCTCCATAAACACTGTAAATGATCACCCCATCCGGATTATTTTCCCCTGTGGAAAGCTTCATCTCTTCCACATCCTTCGCTCTGGAAGCCACAAAATACGAAACCGGTGTATCATGTACACTGGTCGCATCCACTCCGTAAAGATTCACGAACTTATTATCTGTAAGTTTTTTCACACTGTTGATCTTACCCATCTGAAAACTCCTTCCCGAAAATTTTTTCTAAAAACATTTTATCCCATCCAAAACCAAAGGTCAATTTTTTATACTTACACTCACTTCACAATAGTGCTATAATAAATACTCTGCTATAAAATTAAAATCCACTTATCACATTACCAAACAGCTACTGCAGACAAGAAAAAGAAGGAAAAAACATTGAAAAACCAGACCAATGCTGCCCAGGCCGAAAACCCTCTGGGAACCGTCCCTGTAGGCAGCCTGATCGCCAAATTCGCCATTCCCGCCATCATCAGCATGCTGGTCAGCGCTCTGTACAATATCGTTGACCAGATCTTTATCGGCCAGGGCGTGGAATGCTTGGAAACGCCGCCACAAACATCGCATTTCCCGTAACCATTATCTCTACTGCTGCTGCATTGCTCCTGGGAATCGGCAGCGCCTCCAATTACAACCTGGAAATGGGCGCAGGAAACGAAAAAAAAGCCAGCTCCATTGCAGGAACCGGACTCTCCGCGCTGATAATCTCCGGTACGATACTCTCTGTCATCGTCCTTCTGTTCCTGAAGCCACTGCTTCATTTTTTCGGCGGAACACCGGACGTCATGCCCTATGCCATTGATTACATGGGGATCACCGCCATTGGACTTCCCTTTATGTTTTAAGCACAGGCGGCAACCACCTGATCCGAGCAGACAGGAGTCCTACCTATTCCATGACCTGCATCCTGGCCGGTGCCGCCATCAACACCATCCTGGACCCGCTTTTCATCTTTGGATTCGGCTGGGGCATCAAAGGTGCAGCCTGGGCAACCGTGATCGGCCAGATTGTATCCGGACTTCTGATCATCTTTTATTTTTCCAGACTCCGAAAAATGTACCTGGACCACTCCATGCTGATTCCTAAGGCACGCAATCTGTCTGCCATTTTTCTCTGGGAATGGCATCCTGTATCAATCAGGTTGCCATTGCTGCAGTGCAGATCGTCATGAACAATACACTTCGCCATTACGGAGCACTCTCCGCTTACGGAAGTGATATTCCAATCGCCTGTGCAGGGATCATTTCCAAAGTCAATCAGGTATTTATGGCCATCTGCATCGGAATCTCCCAGGGCTCCCAGCCCATCTGGGGATTTAACTACGGTGCCGAAAAATACAGCCGTGTACGCCAGACATACCGCTATTCCGTAACCTTATGTACTGTGATCGCAACCATATTTTTTATCTGCTTCCAGTTCTTCCCGCATCAGATCGTAGGCATCTTCGGAAACGGCAGCGACCTGTACTTTCATTTTGCAGAAAAATATCTCCGCATCTTCATGCTGATGACCTTTGCCAACGGGATCCAGCCTATGTCCGCCGGCTTTTTTACCTCCATTGAAAAGCCAGGCTTGGTGTGATCATGTCCCTCACAAGGCAGGTGCTCTTCCTGCTGCCGCTGATCGTCATCTTCCCGGTCTTCTTCGAATCGATGGCGTCATGTACGCAGGACCAATTGCAGATACCTCTGCATTTGTGCTGGCCGTTGTTTTTGCCAGACGTGAGCTTGGAGTCATGAAAGCTGCAGAACAAAACGCCTGACATAAAAAATGCCATGTAATTTACTGCCCATCGGCAATATATTACATGGCATTTCACATTCTCAGATATTTATCTGAAACCACCAATTTCTGATCTTTTTCTTCATCCTCCGGCAGCTGCTTATGATCAGTCACCCTTCAGTACAACACGGATCTTCTTATAAATTACAAATACGATCAGAGATGTCAGTGCATATTTAAAGATATTAAACGGAGCAATGATCAGCAGTGCAAAGGTAAGCAGTCCGTTTACGGAGCTGTGTACTGCGCTTCCCATCTGGATAAAGGTCTCGATTGGCATTCCAAACGCCTTACCGTAAGCCGGAAGCAGCACAAAGGCATTGACAAAGCATGCAAGGATCGCTGTCAGGACTGTTCCTGCTGCCATACCTGCAACTGCATGTACTCTGCTCTTTTGTGACGGAAACGATAGATCAGGCCGGCCGGTACCACATAGGCACATCCAAACAGGAAGTTGGCAACATCACCAACACCGGCAGTCATGGTTCCCTTAGTCACAAGATGTACGAGAATCTTCACAAGCTCGATCAGGATACCTGCTACAGGTCCCATAGCGAAGGTTCCTACCATAACCGGTACCTCGGAAAATCAAGCTGATAAAAAAGACGGTGCAAGAAACGGGATCGGAAACTCAAGATTCATCAATACTCCTGCCACAGCACCAAGCATAGCTACCTGCGCGATAGTTCTTGTTCTGCTTCTTTCCACGGCATTTCCTCTCTGTAATATCTGTTCACTCATAACTCTCTCTCCTTCTTCAGAAATATTCAAAGAAAATTTCTACAAGAAATCTTTATGCGAAAAAATTCCTTCACATAAAAAGCCCCGGAGCTTCTTCCCGGGGCGCTGAGCACGTTCTTCAAATACTGCGCGTTCTTCTCTCATCCAGACTTTACTGTCGGTTCTGGAATTTCACCGAATCAGCCGCCTTAGCGGGTCGCGGACTTTACCGCCAGTAGGGAATCACACCCTGCCCTGAAGAAATTTTCTTTTTACGAGTTCATTATAACGCGCTTTTTTATAATTACAAGGCTTAATTCTGTCCCGGAAGTATTGTTCTCCATTTATATGGGTCTGAGATCCGCTCATTTATGATCAAACCCGGATTTTCTTTACCGTACTCCAGCTACTGTAAAGAATCTTTTTCCGACTCTTTTATATGACCGGATGGGACATAATAGGTCTTTTGTTTTTCAGTCCTGATATCTTATATCTGGTCGCAGACTGTTTTCCAACTGTGACCGTTTTTCTTTCTTTTTGTAAATCTGCTGTCTGCTGCATACTGGATCTGATAGCCGGTTGCCTGTATTTTTTTTCCAGCTTGCGGTAAAGGATCTGTTTGCTTTTTTCAGTCCTGTCAGCAGAGTTTTTGGAGGCAGGATCTTAAAGGTAAGCGTTTTGTTGATACGACTGTATTTTCCGGTCCCTCTGACCTGCACAGTTCCAATTCCGAATTTTTATTATTTTTTTTTGTAATACAGCTTATAAGCACTCGCACCGATCTTCTTTCCATTTACAGTTACGGTTACTGATGGCCGGATGGATTTTCCCGTATAAGTGTAAGAGGTTCTGTTTAGCTTGACATTGCTGACAAACCTTTCTGTCTTTTTATAATTTTGAAATGAATGGTTGCGGTACCTTTATAATAACCGGTACCATAAATGGTTACCGTTGCAACACCCGGATACTGATTATCCTCGTAGTACATATAATAATCTTCGCCGGCTTTCAATCCGGGGATTACGATGGCAGTGTGAGTTCTTTTCCTGTATATGTCTGATCAGCTATTGGATCCGCAGCCGGTAGTTTTCCGTAAATAGTAAAATATAATGTTTCCGATCCTTTATAATTGCCGATTCCCGTGAGCTCTGCACGAGCTTCACCAGGCTTTTCATTATTAACATAGGTTACCGTATAATCTTTCCCCCGTACCAGTCCGTCAATTACCACTTCCGGTTCCACTTTTTTCCTTTAAAGGTGGTTTCCAGGTAGGTTTCATTATTTTCCGCAAAATAGCACACATACATTCCATTTTTCATCTGGCGTAATCTTGAAACTCCGCTCTACTGTACCGCAGAAAATATCTTTTCCCGTGATCTTTACAGTCGCAGTTCCTGCATTGATGTTATTTTCATAAGTTACTTCATAATCGGAGCCCTGCTCAAGTTCCGGTGCGGATTCACTGGATTCTATTTCGGGTTCATGGCTTTTTCCATATATTCATATTCTGGAGTGATCTGTTCAAACCATTCATTCTGAAGCGGTATCCGGTTGTCTGCTGACAGCTCCACAAACGTGCGGCCATGGTCCTCTGCGTATTTCTGAAGTGTGGAATCCTTTTTCCCGCGATCGTGCTGAATCCCTGAACGCATCATCCGCCCCAAACAGTATCTGTGCTCAGTACTCAATTATCCTGCACCCGGAAGACAGACGAAGTCCATTTTCCCAACTGATTTTACAGATGCGGGAATTATAATATCACGGATCCCTGAACTGCTCTGGAATGCATATTCACCGATTTCTTCCAAGCCTTCGTTCAGGACAGCTTTCGTAAGCGACGAACAGTTTCCGAATGCACCTTCTCCAAGGCTTCTGACACTTCGCGGAACTGTTATGGAAGAAACATTTACACAGTAATAAAAAGCATAGTCTCCCACGCTTGCAGTTCCATCCGGGATCTGGTAATCTCCGGAACGTCCGGACGGAAACACGATCAGTTTTGTGCCATCCTTGCTGAATACCACTCCGTCTTTTTCAGAAAAATACGGATTTTCGGATCTACTTTAATTTCTGTCAGACTGGACTCAGACAAGCCCTCCACAAAAGCAGCCAGCCCTATAGATGACACATTTGGGGGAATCGTAACAGATTTCAATTTCTCACAGTTGTAAAAAGCATTCTTTTCGATGGTTGTAAGCGAATCCGGCAAAGTAACAGACTCTATATCAGAACCTGGGTGCAATACTGGAAGGTACTGTTTCCAAGAACCGTTACTTTTCTTCCGTCAATGGTATCTGGAACTACGATACTTGTATCTGTCCCTTCATACTGATACAGCCTGAGTGTTCCATCATTCAGAGGATCTTATAAGAATAGTCATAGTCCATTTTGGACAGTTCATAATGTCTGGGGGCATTTCCCGTATATCCGCAGTCAACCAGATATCTTTCGCCGTCAATAATGACTACGGAGTTCCTGTGACCGCTTCCTGCCCCGGATCATTGGCCGCATACCTTGCATACACGGTCAGTCCCAGTTTTCGCACATATAGTTCACTGCGCTGGTATTGGCCCAGCAGTCTCCGCCGCCATCCAGCATCAGGCCTGTATAACCAGAATGATACTGACTGTAATTAAAGTTGTTGGCAAGCCATCTGGCGATCGTCTCAACCACCTTTTTTATAATCGGACATTTCCGCAGTAATATTTTCTTTGAGAAATGTATCCATTTTTTTGTTCTGCGTAATACTCCGCATAATCTTTGAGTATGAATTTATAATAAACGGTACTGTTTCCATCCTGTACAGAGATCAGGGTCTCTCCAAACATGTATTCCCACTGGCTCTTTTACGTCATTTCCGTTTTTGTCTACATAGGTTACATACTGCATTTTAGGAGTAACAAGACCAGTTTTGCTGACTTTCGCAGTATAACCAGAAACAACCGTATATACCGGATTTTTGCCGGATGTCTGGATCTGATAAGATGTCTGCATGGTATCCGGCATGGAGATCACACTGCTGTAAGTATCATTCATCGCATACAGATATATTTCTGTGCTCTCCACATCTGTTTCTTTTTCGGAAGTGCCTGCTGCCGGAATATCATCTGTGAATATATCTTCCTGCTGCTCCTGGTTTTCTCCGTCACCAAAAATTTCTTCCGGTGCCGCAGTCCCTCCTCTGTTCCTTCTGCTTTTCTGATGACCGCCGAAGGTTCTTCCAGAGTTGATTCTCCTTCAGAATCCTGTTGTATTTCCTCACTCTCTGAGCTTTCAGCTTCATCCGCTTCCGTTCCGATATCTGATCCCGAAACTCTTCTTCTGTAATCTGATCTGTGCTCACGGTATTATCTTCTCCCGCGATCTGATCTGTGTTTACGGTATTTTCTGATTCCTCAAAATTCCCGTCATCTGTAAAAGTATCAATGGCGTCTGTTATATCCGTCTGTGCGTCTGTAAAATCTTCGGCCACCACCGGTCCACATGGAACAATAGACATACATAATGACAGACCAAATGCTATCAATTTTTTTCGGAAATTTCATTTCGTACCTTTCCTTCCTTTTTATGTAAACCATTTATATGTAAGTTCTGTTTTTATTATAACGCGGCCCTGTCTTTTCGCAAGCTGCAATAATGTCCCCAACTCTGCAAAAAACCGCTGTGATCTTCATTTTAGATCACAGCGGTTTATGTTTTATTATCGGAACATCAGACTTTCCACAATTTCAGCATTACTGTTCTTTCCATATCCGCATTCAATCAACCAGTTTTCTGGCTGGATACTGCCAACACCACGTTCTACTGTGATGCTGCATGCTCATATGCATTCTGTATTCTTACAGAATATCGATATGCTCTCCTGCAAGTGCCTTGTTCATGCTTCGTACTGCGCAAAATTTACCGCACATGGAGCAGGTATCATCATGCTCCGGTTTGCGCTCGTTCCAGATACGTTTTGCTGTTTCCGGATCCATGGCGCATTCCCACTGTGCCTCCCAGTCAAGCTTTCTTCTGGCATCTGCCATCTTGTCATCGATCTCACGGGCACCGCGGACACCTTTGGCGATGTCGGCTGCATGTGCTGCGATCTTAGATGCCATGATTCCCTGTTTTACGTCTTCAAGATTCGGAAGTGCAAGGTGCTCAGCCGGTGTTACATAGCAGAGGAATGCTGCTCCGGACATAGCAGCTACTGCTCCGCCGATCGCGGATGTGATGTGGTCATATCCCGGTGCAACGTCAGTTACGATAGGTCCTAATACATAGAACGGTGCACCCTGACAGATGGACTGCTGTACTTTCATATTTGCCTCAACCTGATCAAGCGGCACATGTCCCGGTCCCTCAACCATAACCTGAACGTCCTTTTCCCATGCACGTTTGGTCAGTTCACCGAGACGGACAAGCTCCTCGATCTGGCATACGTCTGTTGCGTCAGCCAGACATCCCGGACGGCAGGCATCTCCAAGGGAGATGGTCACATCATACTCACGGCAGATATCCAGGATCTCGTCGTAATATTCATAGAACGGATTCTCCTCGCCGGTCATGCACATCCATGCAAATACAAGAGATCCTCCTCTGGAAACGATATTCATTTTTCTCTTGTGATTACGGATCTGATCGATGGTCTTTCTTGTGATTCCACAGTGAAGAGTTACAAAGTCAACACCATCCTGTGCATGGAGTCTGACTACATCGATAAAATCTTTAGCTGTCAGCGTATCAAGATCTCTCTGATAGTGGATAACGGAATCATAAACCGGAACGGTTCCGATCATGGCCGGACACTCGGATGTCAGCTTGCGTCGGAACGGAATGGTATTTCCGTGGGAAGAAAGATCCATGATAGCATGGGCGCCCATGTTTACAGCTTCCATTACTTTCTGCATCTCTACATCGTAGTCCTTGCAGTCTCTGGATACACCAAGGTTTACATTGATCTTGGTGCGGAGCATGGAACCTACGCCCTCCGGATCGATACATTTGTGATTTTTTATTTGCACAGATTGCCACCTTACCGGAGGCTACCAGCGGAAGCAGCTCCTCTGTTGTCATGCGTTCCTTCTTAGCTACGATCTCAAGCTCAGGTGTGATGATGCCTTTACGGGCTGCCTCCATCTGTGTACTGTAATTTCTCATGTAAAAAAAATCTCCTTCCATAAATTCTTTGTGTTTATACAACAAAAAACCGGCTGCTGCAACGCATACGCATCACGGCAACCGGCTCTTAATCTTACGTACTTAATGAAAATCTTCTGTACTTCTGATTTCTTCTGTACTTCTGATCTTCTGTGTCTTTAAGAATCCTTCGTGCATATGTCCCTACGTTGGCATTATCCAAATCAGGTTATGGGTCAAGACATTTACAGTCTACTCTCAGCTCGCTTCAGCGGGCCCCCTGTTTTCATATGTTGGGGACGTTTGTTCGTCCATGTGGTTATTATAGTATACCGGCTAAAATTTGTAAACCACAATTCTGCATTTTATGACTTTTTCTTTCGACATAATCTGTCATTTTATCTCTCAAACTCCCCGGGATCTTTCTTTACAGACATTCTTCCACAGCTTTTCTGTTCCCCGTCAGGAGGATATCCGCAATCCGCATTCACTGCTTATTGCTTTTCGCAATTACAGCAGTCGATTTCCCTGATCCGGTCAAGCTCTGCAAGGTTTTCTGCACCTGCACGGCGGATCCCCGCAAAAATGGAACCCGCAATATTGTGCCATACACTGAAGATCGCGCCCGGAAGTGTTGCAAGCGGATTGGCTGCAAAATTAGCTGCTGCCAGTGAGACAGCCAGTCCGCTGTTTTGCATGCCCACTTCAATAGCTATAGCTGTTGTTCTGGAATACTCCACATGGAAGATTTTTGCAGCCAGAAATCCCAGCATCATACCACAGAAATTGTGGATCGCAACAACGCCAAGGACCAGAACTCCGCAGCTTAAGATTTTCTCTGCATTTACAGCCACAATTCCTCCGATGATCATAACAATAGCTACAACCGACACCAGCGGCATAACATCGGATACCTTATCCACATGCCCTCCCGCAAGGCTCCGAAGAAAAACTCCCAGGAGAACCGGGATCAGAATTACTTTTACAACAGAAAGTACCATTGCCCAGAAGGATACTTCCACCCAGGCACCTGCCAGAACATATACAAGAAACGGTGTCATCAACGGTGCTGCCAGAGTGGAAACGATGGTCATTCCTACTGAAAGTGCAACATCACCGCCTGCAATATAGGTGATCACATTGCTGGCTGTTCCACCAGGACAGCATCCCACAAGAATCACACCCAGAGCCAGATCTGCGGGAAGGTTCATCACTTTACACAGAAGCCAGGCGATCACCGGCATAATGGTATACTGAGCCACTGCACCGATCACCACTTCTTTGGGTCTGGAAAAAATTGCCCGGAAGTCTTCCAGACGTATGGTCAGTCCCATACCAAACATGATCACGCCCAGAAATACAGATGTATAGTTCGTCATCCAGGAAAATCCGTCACGCCAGAAAAAAAAGCCAGGCAGGAAAAAGCGATGATAATGATCCCGATATATCTGGATGCTAGGCTGCTGATATTTCCGATTTTCTTTAAGATTTTTTCCATACATTATACCTCGTAGCTGAAGTTGTCGATCAGTCTTGTTTTTCCGATGTAAACAGCCATTGCTACAAGAACGCTGCGGTCAGCTTTTTCCACCGGCTGCATGGTAAGTGCATCTACCATGGATACATAATCAATCTTTGCCAGAGGCTCTGCTTCGATCACTGCTCGCATTTTTCCGAGAAGCTCTTCTGCCGGGATTCCTGCGTGAATGGCTTCCTGTCCGGCTTTTACTGCCTTTGACAGGCAAAGAGCTGCTTTTCTCTCTTCAGGGCTTAAGTATGTATTTCTGGAGGATTTTGCAAGTCCGTCCTCCTCACGGATGATCGGACAGCCTACGATCTCAATATCGAAGTTCAGATCACGCACCATCTTGCGGATGATGGCCAGCTGCTGTGCGTCTTTCTGTCCGAAATATGCTCTGTCCGGGGCTACAATATGGAACAGCTTGGTTACAACTGTGCACACACCTTTGAAATGGATAGGACGTGTTTTTCCACAAAGTGTCTCAGATAATTATCGATACTTACAAATGCATGGGGATCATGATACATTTCAGAAGGTTCAGGGCAGAAGATCAGGTCTGCTCCCAGGCTTTCGCAGAGTTTGCTGTCACGCTCAAAATCTCTCGGGTATGCTTCCAGATCTTCGGTCGGTCCGAACTGTGTCGGATTGACGAAAATCAGATACCACTACGATGTCGTTCTGCTCTCTGCATTTTTTGATCAGACTTGCATGTCCCTCATGAAGAAATCCCATTGTTGGAACAAGACCTATAGTTTTACCTTCTTTTTTCCATGCTTTGATCTGTTTTCTTGTTTCTTCTACTGTTTTTGTTACCTGCATTGTGCTCTCCCTCTTTCTCAGCCACTATATACTATGGCCGGGTTTGTCGATTTCGAGATAGCCTCTTTTCTGAATTCACTTTCCTCTTATTTCTGTATATGTCTGTAATCTGAGTTTCCTCTATTACGGATTTTTTCAGGCCATGTCTTTCAGCAGTCCGTGTTTCTCATAATTGGTCACTCTGCTGATCCTGTTCTCTTCATCTACAAATACAACTGCAGGCTTGTGAGTACGGGCTTCTTCCTGCTCGTACTGTGCGTAAGCCATGATGATAATCTTGTCACCTGTGCTTACACATCTTGCTGCTGCCCGTTCAGACAGATCATACCGCTTCCGCGTTTTCCGCAGATTGTGTATGTCTCGAATCGACTGCCATTGTTCACATCTACAATCTGAACTTTCTCATATTCCAGTATTCCGGCAGCTTCCAGCAGTTCTTCATCCACAGTAATGCTTCCCACATAATCCAGTTCCGCCTGGATAACGGTTGCTCTGTGGATCTTTCCTTTTAACATCTCTATTGTCATCTTATATAAGTCCTTTCCTGCAGGGAATAGCTTTTCAAGTGGATAAAAGCATCCGCTTTCGTATTTAATAAAAAAGCGTCTCGGGGTACACTTCGACCCTGAAACGCTTCTGATTGATTCCCTGTATATTGAGTCCTGTTTTTGTACATAAAAAGCATTCGCATGATTTCTGTCATTAATACAGGCTTCGTATCTTTCATAATCTTTTTATAATTTTCATATATCCGTCCGTTCCCGTTTCCCGGGTTCCGGCTGGTTGCTTTTATATAAGATTCCAGTGATTTCAGCCAGAGTATAGTTTTGAGTCCAAATACTATCTCTGTGGGGTATTATGGCATTGAGGTAGTTATTTGTCAAGTTTCCTGTCCTGCATTTCCAACTTTTCCAAAAGCTGTTCCCTCTGTCTGCGGAAAATCCTCGGAAGAAAACTTAAGTTTACTCCGCATATCACAACGCCTAAAATTCCTGCTACAAGCATCACGGTTCCCTGTGTGACCATTTTACAACCTCCTGTTTTCTTTTATCCGGAAATCCAGCCACTGTTTACTGCCTGCTGATATAATTCATCCAGCCTGTCCATTTCCACATCATTAGCATTTGCAGAAAGCTGTTTCTGATAAAGTTCTTTTGCCTTATCATAATATTCTTTGAACTTACTGTAATCCCGGTCATCCTCAGCAGTTTCGCCCTGCACAGACACTTCCAGGAACGCAAGATCTTTATACACCCGGTAATCCTCTCCGTAAGTTTTCAACACCTGCTGAAGCTTCTTTTTAGCGTTTTCATAGTCTCCCATATTCTGATAGATAACTGCCATATTACAGCCTGTATTATAATCTCCCATTCCCTGAGATTCGATCTGTTTAAATACAGCAAGTGCTTTTTGGTAATATCCATTGTCCTCTGTATCCCCGCCAAGGTCACTGTAAGTCTGCGCCAGTTCTTCAAGAACCCCTATATATTTTCCTGCGGAAGCTCTTTTTACTGCCTTTTCCAGCAGCTGCATTTTCTGTTTCTGACTATCTGTGCTGTTATCCTGTTTGTCTATACATTTCGCCGCCATAATGTAAGCCCGCATCTGAATGTAGGAATCCTGACTTGTCTGGATACAATCCATAAAGATCTTCTGTGCCTCACTGTATGCGCCAGCACTGTACTGGATCTCGCCTTTTACATATTCAATATCTGCTGTACTGCTTCCTTTCTCCTCAGCCTCATCAAAAGTTTCTGCGCTTTCTGTGTATCTCCACAGTAAGCTTCCGTGATCGCATAATCACGATAATAGCTTCCGTTTTCCGATTGAGTTTTATCGCATATTCATAGGAATCTGCTGCTTTTTCATATTCTTCCAACTGAGCATAAGAGTCCCCAGAAGATAATAAACACCATCCAGGATTCCGTCTTCCAGTACTTTTTCGTTGGTCAGAATATTATCATTGATAAATGTAATGCATTTTTATAATCTTTTTCACGGTTCAGTGCTTCTGCTTTTTCACATAAGCTTCTGCTTTTCCCGGAAATATCTTTACTGCTTTCTGATACCACTGATCCAGTTCCTCATAATTTCCCTCACTGATACACTCTTCTTCTTTTGCAATGGCATTTTGGTAATCAGACTGTTTTTCTTTTTCGATCTGAAGATAACCACCTGCTGCAAGTGCTGCACACAGAACCATGCCCGCCGATAAAACTACCGCTGTCCTGCGCTGTTTTTTAAAGAGAACGGTACGCCTGGCTTTTCAGCGGCATATTCTTAAGATCTTCCAGAATATCTTCTGCCTGCTGATACCTCTTTTTGGGGTTCTGGCTCCAGACATTTCATGATGATCGAAGCAAAAACCTCATTTATTTCCGGCTTCAGGGCCTGAATATCCGGAACATCCAGATTCATCCGGCTCGGTTTCTGTCCTGTCATAATATGATAGACGGTTGCTCCCCAAACTGTAGATATCTGATCTCTTATCTATTTTCTTCCAGAGGGAACGATCGGTCTGGTTCTGGTTGTACTTCATGGCCTCAATCTGTTCCGGTGATGCATAACCTTTGGTGTAGCCGGTAACATACGCATTATTCCCGTCCACACTGAATGAAATATTAAAATCTATGAGACAGATATTTCCATCAGGCTTCAGCATGATATTTCCCGGCTTCAGATCACTGTGTATGATCGGAGGCTGCTGCTTATGAAGGTAAACCAGTGTAGATGCGATCTGCCTGATCCAGATGATAACAGAGCTCTCCGGAAAAGACGTCCCTGCATCCAGATATTGCCGAAAAGAATTTCCGGGGATAAATTCCATGACCGTATAAATATCCCCGTCATCTTCCACAAAATTTTCAACCAACGGAAGATACGGATGTTTCAGGTTTTTAATACATCCACTTCTGCTCTGGCATTTACCAGATCTTTAATATCTTCTTTTACCTTTTTCAGCACCACGTACTTGTTCAGATTTTTGATATGCCTTATACACAATCCCGCTGTTTCCTGAACCGATCCTTGCTACGATCTCATATGTATTGGCAATACATTTCCGCATTTTCACTAACCGTCCTTATTTACTTTTTACCGTAAGAATTCCGCTTCCTGCTGCCATCCTCACAGTCATAACTGCCAGATCTTTACATTCTTTCTCTTTTGTGGAAATTCCCTCTCCCACCGGATCTGGTACCCCTGAAAGATCCTGAGCAGGATTTTCCGCATATCCTATAGACTGCAGACTTTCCGCATTAATGCTGTTCCAGGAACCCGGTAAGCCCTGTTGTTTCAGATTTGAAGCCAGATTTTCCTGCCCCTGCCCGTTTTCAACTGAACCACTTGCACACAATTTCACAGTGGTATCCGATTCCACATCAAAAACCTCAACCTCTGTCCGTGCTGCCGGAGTTCCTTCACCGGAATCAAATCCATAACAGTAAGTTACAAAACCGATTTCCCATTTGCCACTATTGTTTACAAGAAAACATTCCTGCGTATTTCCGTATGATATGTCAGAAAGGGGTGTTTGCATACCTGTTGTCACGGTCTGAGAAGCTTTCAGTTCTGCAGTACCATCCTCTGCCTTATAAATATTGAAGGCCAGATCTCCATCCTTTGCTTCCACTTCCAGAAGTTCTTTTGTTCCATCCCCGTCCAGGTCTTCCAGGATCACAGCCAGACGGCCAGTCAGTGCAGATGCAGAACTTTCTCCATATGTAAATGGAATCTGTGTATCCTTCCAGCTCACAGAAGGCGTCTCTTTGGAAAGTGTATCTTCTACATAATTTTCCAGAATACTCTCCGGATCTGATGCAGTTGTATCCTCTGTATCTGTATTTGATATCTCTTCTGTATCTGGCATATCTTCAGTTTCTGTCCCAGGATCTTCTGTGTATATATCTGATGAATCGCTTGACGGATCTTCTGTTTCAACTGTTTCTGTACCATCATATGTGGCATAAGAACTATCAGCCTCTTCTGCTGACTGATCTCCTTCTTCTATTAATTCCCACTCACTCTCTTCGTCACCTCCAATTGGAGAAATTTCAGGATAAGACACAACACCCTCTTCTTCATGATCCGGCGCCGATTCCTCATCTTCTTTCGCAATAGGGATTCCATCTACTACCTTGTTTCCTGCCCCATCGGGATCTTCCGGTATCTCCGGCGTAACTGTAACTTCCGGTGTAGCTGTTATTTCGGGTGTCACTGTTATTTCCGGATCTTTATCTGGTTCCCCTGTCACAGTTATATCCGGGTATTAGAATCCTCTTCCGGCTCTATGATAATAACCGGAGATTCTGTTGGTTCTGGAGTTGCAGTTGCTTTTTTGCTTTTATTCTTTGAAGCAGTCCCCTTTGACACAGAACCACTGTCCAGACCTTCTGAATTTTTTCCGGATATGTCTGTATCCGCTTCTTCTGTATTCTCCTCATTTGGCGTATCATTTTTTTGCAATGGCAACCGATTTCAATCTGCTGCCCAGTGTTCCGTTTACAATCTCCTCAATTTTCGTCAGATCCACCGTCATTGCATGGTTTGCTACTATCCCCTCTGCTGCTTTTTGTATTATTTTCTGCGTTCTGTTCCCGGCTTCCAGTTTCTTCCTGTGCCACAATCTGTTCCTTTATCTGTAACAGCTTTCTGAAGCTCTTTCGCATCTTCTTTCGTATCTTCTTTTTGCCTCTTCTCCATCTGTCAGATTCTCGGAAGCTTTTTTCAGATATTCTACTGCTTTTTCCGGCTGCTTCTTTTTTGTTGTAAACTTTTTGCCATACCGGTAGCTGCCTTAACCGATTTCGACTGATCTTTAATGCTTTTTGCAAAAAGTCACCTCTGCTTTGTCATAATCTGCGGCTGCCAGATATTTATTACCCAGATCGATCTGCTTTCCTGCCTGAGCTGCACTTACCTTATCAGGTACTCCCAGGATCATCGCTGCTGCGATCACCGCCACACACACAGAAGGACTGCAACTGCAGGTACGATAATATAAAAATTTCTTTCTGTTTTTCATAACCTTTCTCTCCCCCTTATTCCGCCCGGAAAATAAATTCCTCATCTGCAAGGCGAATCCTGTTCTCTGTCTCAAGAAGTGTTTTCACCTCCGGTTTCAGTTTTACATTTTTCCAGATAAGTTCCATTCAGTGACTTGTTATCTTCCAGATAGAATGCATTCTCTTCACGGGTGATCTTACAATGTACATTTCCAATGGCCGGATTATTTTGGATACGGATATCTGCACGTATTTTACTTTTTCCAACAATGTTCATACTTCCATTCAATACAAACTCTTCTCCAGTTGCACAACGGATCAGTTTCCCCGTAATCTGGGTCGGCGGTACCAGGAGAACAGTCTTTTCTTCTTCCTCCTCTTCAGCCGGAGCCAGAAAAACCGTTTTCTCTTCCTCATCTTCTGTTTCTTCTATCTCTGACTTTCCAAGCCCAAAACCGAAACCAAACCCGCGGGAAGCAGAGTCATCTTCATATGGACTTTCACGGTATGGAGTTTCTTCCTCTTTTGCTGTATCCATCCTTTGCAGTAACTCTACTTCCGGAATTTCCCCTTCTGCCTCTGGCAGATCCATAGTTGGTACCGGCGGTACCGGAGGAAGCTCTGGTATATATTCTTCATATTCTTCCCATTCTTTTTTTCATCGCTGTGATCATATGTAAATTTCATATCCTTCTCCTTCCACGGAAATACTCTTTTCTTTCTGTCAAAACTTATTCTGAAAACAGAATTTTTTTATTCTGATTGGATCTGTTTTCAGAATAAATCCATGACACCTTTGGCAGTTTTCCGGAACATATTTTGATACGTTCCGGAAAATATCCTTCTTGTTCACTCAAAAAAATCTGGTATTTCTAACTCCAGGCATTTTTTTTCGGAGATGCATCGCTGCCTCCTGTACCTGCTCCAAATACTGTTCTAATGCATGCCTGGTCACTGCGAGAGAATCAATCAGCTCACGGGTATGTCCCAATGCTGTCTTATAAGATAATATTTTATCTTCCGATGTCCCCATACAGTGCTGTCTGAAGTGCATCATATAATTCTCGTCTCTCCTCGTGGGATATGTGCTCAATGTATTCCTGAAGCCATATCCTGTCATATCTGATCAGATCTATACTCAATCTTCTGCCTGCTTAATTAAACATATTAGGGATATCGATACTTGCCATCTTTCCGGACAGCTGTGTTCCTGCGCTCTGGATCCCATCCAGCTGCTGCTGTATCGTCATTTTTATAGCCCATTACTCTTGAAATACTATCTCCTACTGTCTTCAGCACCTCTTCTGTTTTTTCGATGGCACTTCTGACATCGGATCCTGCAAAAGTATTTCCACTGTTTAAACGATCCAACTGTCTCTGCAGGTTTTCTTTATGAGACTGAAGCGCTTCCAGCTGGGTTTCCAGACTATCCAGTGTCTGCTGATAAACATTTTTGTCAACTTTAATTCTCAGAGGTTCATCTGCCATATCTTTATTTCTCCATTTCTTTTTTAAGATTCTTTTTCAGTTCCACCTGTTATTTACCATGTACATTCGATTCTCTCGACCTCTGAAGTGTCTCAGCTGCCTGATTATCCTGATTGATCATTTCTTTCAGATAATCTCCAATTCCGATGCCAATTCCGATAATGCTTGTTACCAGGGTTGTTGCCAGACTGCTCAGTTCTTTTACTGCAGTTTCCGTCTTTTGAATCACACCGCCTTCCGACTGACCTGTAAGTGTTGTCATAATGCTGTCTACAGACTTCATTGTTTCATCGATTCCATCTCCGATTTCCTGAATATTATTACTGATACTCCTTACTTCACTGGTGGTCAGTGAAGCACCAACTAAATCCATTGCCATATTACTCCATCCTTTCATTTACATGATTCTTTTCCGGATTTCATCCAGTTCCTGTCTCTGAAACTCCCTGACCTCCAGCAATGCAGTCCTGATCTTTCCAGACAGACACTGCACTGGAATTTCGGAAGTTCTTTCCATTTCCATCCTCAGCCCTTTCACATAATTCCATGCAAAGTCTGATATCCTTCTCTTTCACCGCTCCTCCTCTCCGTTTCATTCTGTTATATTTATATTAAAATAAATATTCACCGTCCGCCACCCCGTAATCCTCCTCAGCGTATATTCTCCGTTGAATATTTCTGACGGATCATCCCGGCACAGAACCTCGGCACCGGATGATACATACATCATCCTGGTAAGCTCTGATACCGCTTCTGCCATAAGAGGAATCACATCCTTTACCGGCAAAAAATCCGGAACCAGAACATCAAATTTCTGTTCTACAGATGGCACCTTTAACGTAATCAATATTTTCCCATCATCTCACCACCTTAGCTTATAATCTCCTCATCATCCGGATCTTCACATTTTTTATCTGTGGTTCCGCAAGGTGTAAACAAAGGATAAACCTCCCCCGTGATACTGCATAATACAGGAACCTGGTCTGGAAGATGTCTTTGTTATATTTCGGTATTCCATAGAAAGACTCACAAGCCCCTGTCTGTGGAATTGTCCGCCATATAAAAGGGGTAAATCCGTCTCTGGTAAAAGCTGTATGCAGTTTATCTGACCTCAACGCAGCACCATCATCCGGATAATAGCAGCCCATGAAATAATAGTTATATCCTCTTCCATTTATAAAAATATTCTCCAGAACATCTTTGGCATCCTGCGCGATCACTGTGCAGAAATCCCGAAAACTTTCGAATACAGTCATAACCGGGCAGGTTCTTTCTGTCATATAATGAAAACATTTTTTCATTATATCGCTGCTCTGTGCTGACAGATTATTTTTCTCACAGAATTCATTGCGGACCAGTTTTCTCTCACCGATCAGTTCATAAATCTTCCATATCAGCTGTTCTGCTCCTCGGCAGTACTTTCAAAAAGTAATAGATTCCTGTTGTTCATCGGTCCACTTTTTCAGCAGATCTTTATCAAATATACTGTTTTCCTTTCTTTTCACAATGAACAGCTGCATCGATTCCCGGACTGCCGCAGACAGGTAATTCTTCATCAAAACCGGGATATCCTGGGAATTTCCCATGTATACAGCCATACAGTAAAGCTGTTTCAGAGGTATGGAAATTTTTGAATGTCTGTCATAGAGTAACCCAGCGGAATCCTGTTAAGGGAAATATTCCGCAGAATCCCTCATATGTCTCCGTCTCTGAAATCTCCGGGATCCGCCTTGCCGGTTCATATTCTCTGTATTTTTCGTCGATCCGGCTGATCTTTTCTTTCAGTTCCTGGATACGCTGCTGTTCTGTTCCTTCGAACGTATATCTGGCGATCTGACACTCAATGGACGTTCTCCGTCCCGAGCATTCCCCGGCCCGGCACTTCATCCGGCTCAAAACGACATCTTACTCCCAGAATATCTCCATATTCATATCGGTTCTTTGCATCCAGAACAAATCTTGTTCCAAGTTCCCTGCGCACTTTATACATTACATCTTCATAGCTAGCTGCTGTTACAAGAAAACGTACCCCACGGAATTCCCGTCACTGATCAGTGTATTCAGCTCATAGTAAATATTCTGTCCGCCTTTCCATGTGGAAAGCCCGCTGATATTGTCAATTACCACCAGGATCAGTGGTATCTTCCGTATCTGACGATAAGCCTCAAAGCTGCTCACATCTTCTTTCTGAAAGCTTTTTTTCTCTGTTTTATAATATCAGACAGCATTTCAAAAAAATTTCTCTGTGCCTTCTTCCTCACCTTCGTTCCAGGCTCCACCACAATGTTTTACATGGTCAAAAATTTTCAAAAGTCCACCGGAATAATCAAGAATATAAAAGCACACTTCCTCCGGTGAATATCTATAAAGAGTTCCATAAAGAAGTGTCTGCAAAATGTTGTTTTTCCTGTCTGACTGCTGCCCGTAATCAGATAATTTCTGCAGTTTGTAAGATCCACCTGGAAAAGATACTGCGTCTGATTCTCCGGATCATCAATGATCCCGGCCGGTATTGTGATCGTTTCTTTCTCAGATATCGGTGCTTCATCCAGAAGCTTTTTCAGGGAAATTTCTTTTGGCAGAGGATCTGTCCAGAGCCTATGTGGCAAAATATTCTCCTGTTTTGCGACCTGTATAAGATATTTCACAATAGATACCAGCTGAGATACTTCTGTTTTCTTTTTAGGGGATTCTTTTCTCAGCTGAATCAGATTCTGTCCGGTATCATCAAGAAACTGGATGGTATCATCTCTGTGGACTTCCACTTTATCCTGTGGAGAATATGGCGCTCCACTCCAGGCTGACTGTCCCAGGGCAAAAAATTCATTATATCCCACCTGCAGATAAAACCGTCCGGTTTCCTTCAGCTCTGCTGCCTCCGGCCTTCTCAGCATTTCATCACTGTCTGCACGTGTCTGTACTTTCAGGCATACACGGAACTTGGCATTGCTGCTAATCTGAGAATCCACTACACCTGCCGGTTTCTGAGTCGCCAGGATCAGATGCACACCAAGGCTTCGTCCGATCCTGGCTGCGCTGATCAGCTGATCCATAAATTCCTGTTCCTGACTTTTCAGTTCCGCAAACTCATCGGAAATAATAAAGAGATGAGAAAGCGGTATGCTTACCTTGCCAGCTCTGTACAGTTTCTGATAAGTATAAATGTCCATAGTTCCTTCGTCAGCAATGCTCTTGGCTTCATTAAAAATTCTCTGACGTCTTTTCAGTTCACTCTCTATCGCCATCAGAGAACGCCTGATCGCAGGACCATCCAGATTTGTGATCGTTCCTACAAGATGGGGAAGGTGGATTCCACGTGCAGCATCATCAAAAGCTCCTGCCAAACCTCCTCCTTTGTAATCAATAAGCACAAAGGCAACTTCATCCGGATGAAAATTCACTGCCAGTGACAGAATATAGGTGATGATAAATTCACTCTTTCCGGAACCTGTCATACCTGCGATCAAACCGTGAGGGCCCTGATATTTCTCGTGAAGGTCCAGAAGAAACGGAGATCCATCAGCGGCAACTCCTACAGGAACAGCCAGAGATTTTACAGGATCACTCTCTTTCCATCGTTTCAGCGGATTCAGATGTTCCACCTTTCCTGCTCCCATCATTTCCAGAAAAGTAATCATTTTAGGCATCACATATGCATTCTCAATAGCTTTCAGCCGGATACCGGGCAGCTTCCGCAGCATTTTGTCCGCCAGGTTATGATATACATCATCCAGGGAGGAATTTTTCTCCATAATCAGCGGAATCCCCCAGATAACTGATTTCATTTGGACGGTCGGGATAAAGATGGATGATCTCCTGACATACTGAGGAATATCCTCAAAAATGTCACAACAGAAAAACCGTGATTTTTCTCTTCTTTTCATGATCGTTTTCAGGATTTCCATGTTATCTAACAACTGTTTTGACCATGCCAGCACAATATAATAAGGTTTCTCTTTCAGAAGTTCTTCCAGTTCTCTTGGTTTCTCAAGTTCCGGTTCTATCTGACGGTTCAGATATTCTCCAATCAGATAAGCGGATGACGTATCTGCCGCAAGAAACCGAAAGGTGCGCTCATCATTCCAGAGATGTGGAAGATAACGGACAATTTCTATATTATCCAAGATTTCTTTATCTGCAAGAAAAACGATCTTCACTTCATCATAGCTGTGCTGAAATACGATCTGCATGAGCAGCTGTTTCAGAAATTCTTCTTTTTTCTTTCTGGCTTCCCACTACGCCACATACAAAATTCTCTGTCAGTGAAAGCATTATAGGAACATGATCCAGAAATACTTTTTTCTCTGCCAGCTGATACATATCTTCTTCCAGCTGATCTTTTGTCAGACGAAACTTCTTCTCCGGATATCGGATCTCTGCAGTCATAGGAAGCTGTCCATATCCGATCCTGAGTTTCAGAAAATCTTCTTCCCGGTAACTTCGATTCCACAGTTTTTTTTTGTCAGACGGATAGGATACTACAACATTCAGCGACGGATAGTT
>VOFB01001979.1_pt1 | contig 28063 bp, 40 predicted proteins | sample 5384141 | NCBI WGS metagenome assembly VOFB01 (sample SAMN12384721, study PRJNA508395) | human gut metagenome | isolation source: healthy gut A | host: Homo sapiens | reverse complement strand
TCCGAGGCCGACCACGGCTATGCGGAAGGCCAGATCGTGACAGTGGTGGTGCTGCTGTGCGGAGAGTATCTCTTCTGCGGCGACACCCTGTTTGCAGGCAGCATCGGCCGCACCGACCTGGAGGGCGGCAGCAGCGACGCCATGAACGCGAGCCTGCGCAAGCTGGCAAAGCTGCCCATCCCGCGGAGACCCAGGTGCTGCCCGGCCACGGCGAGTTTTCCACCTTCGGGGAGGAACTGGACAACAATTACTTCATCCGCAGCGCCCAGCGCGGCGGAGAACTGTAACACGAACCCTCTCCGTCACGGCGTGCGCCGTGCCACCTATGGGAGAGGTTTTGTGAATCAGGCGAAAACGCTGACTGAAAGCCTCCCTTTCGGGAGAGCTGGCGAGCGTCAGCGAGCCTGAGAGGGTTGGATTTTTCAATAAAAGAGAGAAAAACATGAAGATTTATATTACCGGCCTGCCCTCCGGCTACGAGGTGGAGCATCTGGTCCCTATGACCTGCTGCGGAGCCTGGACGGGAATCCGCCCGCCCTGGGGCAAGATGACCGGAGTCCGCCCGGTGCGGCTCGTCCACGACAAGCGGGCCGCAGGCTGGACGGAAGACGAGATCGACGGTTTCTTTCTCAAGCGCTTCGACTGCTCCCGGCAGAAGTACGACATGGCCAAGGCCATCGCGGACCTGCAGGAGCCTATCCTGAAGCTGGGCAGCGCCCCAAAAACGTACAGCCTGTATATCGGCATCCCGTTCTGCCCCTCCCGGTGCAGCTATTGCAGCTTTGTCAGCTGCAACCTCGACCGGGACCGCAAGCTGGTGCAGCCCTATGTGGACTGCCTGTGCAGGGAGGTCGAGGCCATCCGGGGCGAGGCCGACAAGGCCGGGCTGAAGCTCTGCAGCATCTACATTGGCGGCGGCACCCCCACCAGCCTCTCGGCGGCGCAGCTCCGCCAGCTGATGGGTACCGTGCGGGAGAATTTTGACCTGTCTCAAGTCGTGGAGTACACGGTGGAAGCCGGCCGCCCCGGACTGCACCGATGCCGAAAAGCTGGCCGTCATCAAGGAGTACGGTGCCACCCGCATCTCCATCAACCCGCAGACCTTCTCGGACGAGGTGCTGGCCGGCATTGGCCGCAAGCACTCGGCTCAGGACATCCTCGACTGCTATGCCGAGGCCCGGGACGCAGGCCACGACGACATCAACATGGACCTCATCGCGGGCCTGCCCGGCGATACGGTCGCGGCTTTGAGCACAGCCTGCGGCAGGCCATCGCCCTCGACCCGGAGAACATCACCGTCCACACCCTGACCCTCAAGCGGGCCTCCCGCATCGTCATGGAGGACCAGAAGGAGAACGACTACGCAGATGTGGCGGCCATGCTGGAAAAGTGCCATCTGCTGGCCGATGCAGGATACCGGCCCTACTACCTCTACCGCCAGAAGAATACCCTGCAGAACTGGAAAATGTGGGCTGGTGCAAGCCGGGCCACGAGGGGTACTATAATATCTATATCATGGAAGAAGTCCAGACCATCCTCTCGGCCGGAGCAGGCGGCAGCACCAAGCTGGTGGCCGACGGCGGCAAGCGGATGCAGCGCATCTTCAATTTCAAGTATCCGACAGAATACATCCAGCGTTTCGACGAAGTGCTGGAGCGCAAAAAAGGAGTGGCGGTTTTTTATGATCACGATTTGGGTACCGAAACGTCTGGTTGAAGTCGGGCTGTACAACGTTGCCGCCCGCAGCCCGGCGGAGCTTGCCGCCCTGAGCGAACAGAGCTACCGCGACCGTGTGAAGTACGCCGCCGAGAAAGTGCGCTTTTCCGGCACGAAGATCGTCATGCTCACCGGCCCCTCGGCCAGCGGCAAGACCACCAGGGCCCACAAGCTGGCCGAGGAGCTGATCCGGCAGGGAACATACGCCCATGTGGTCAGCCTGGATAATTTTTTCCGTGGGGCGGAGTTCTACCCCCGACTGCCCGACGGTACGCTGGATTACGAGAATCCCGACACCATGGATATGCCCCTTGTCCGCCAGTGCCTGCGGGAGCTGAGCGAGACCGGCCGGACTACCCTGCCCATCTATGATTTTGCCAACGAGCGGCGCTCCAACGAGACCGAGGCCGTGGACCTGCAGGGCGGCGTCTGCATCGTGGAGGGCATCCACGCCCTGAACCCTGAGCTGACGGGCCTTGTGCAAGGCACGACATCTACCGCATCTATGCCGGTTTGCGGGAGGAATATGCCATTGATGGCCGCCGTGTGATCAACACCCAGGATATCCGTCTCTGCCGCCGCACCCTGCGGGATGCTGCCACCCGCGGGCCGCAGCCCCGAAAGACCCTGACCATGTGGGACCATGTCCTCGACGGCGAGACCCGGTATATCAAGGGCTTCAAGACCACGGCAGACTTTTTGCTGGACACTTCCTTCACCTACGAGCTGGGCCTGATCTCCAAGCTGCTGGGCGTGGTGCGCCGTCAGTTCACGCTGGAGGGCCACAATGCGGAGCTGTGGGACGAGACTGCCCGCCGCTTCGAGCATGTGGCTCCGGTGGAGCTGGAGCTGCTGCCCGCCGACAGTATGCTGCGGGAGTTCTACGGCAGTGCCGTAAAATAAAATCGCGCTCTGCGGGGAAAACGTTCCATCCTCTTGTCCAAATGCGAAAAAACTGTTTCCAAATCCGCACGAAACTGTAAAAGTTGTGAGGGATTCGTTGCAATCCCCTTTTGAGTGCGCTATAATGAAACCATCATCTGACAGCACACACAGGGCCAATGCCCGTAAGAGAGGTGTCATTATGGACTTCAATAAGATCAAGGAAATGGGTCTGGAATATGCGGAAAAGGGCCGCAATGCCGCCATGGATCTGGCAGAGCGCGGCAGAACGCAGGCAAAGATCGTCTCGGAACAGACCAAGCTTGCCCGGGCACAGCGTCAGCTGGGTGCACTGGTCTACAGCCTGGCCAAGGGCAACGAGGAGAACCAGCCCCTTGTGGACAAGTACATCGAGATGATCAGCAGCATCGAGGCCAACCTGAACGCCCTCAAGGAGAGCCTTGGCCCCGCTGCCGAGGTCATCACCCACGATCTGGACGAGGAGCCCGCCGAGGACAGCGGCATCACCGTTGAGCCGACTGTGGAAAAGGACAAAAAGCCTGACACGGACAAAAAGACCTGCCCCCAGTGCGGCGCGCCCGGTCTCTGAGGACGCGCTGTTCTGCAACAAGTGCGGCGCACAGCTGTAACGCAAAAGCCTTGAAAGGGCGGTGTCCCCGTAGGGGGATGCCGCCCTTTCTTGCACAGAAAAAAGTGTGAAAATTCTGGAAACAATTGAAATGAAAAGCCGGAAAATGCGCTTGTACCCTTGAAAAATCGCAGATTCTGCGGTACAATCGAGCTCAGGTTTTTGAGCAGAGGAAAGGGGAGTGCACCCATGCAGGACTGGCCCGAACGGAAACGCTACACGGCGGAGGATCTGCTGCAGATCATCCGCATTCTGCGCGACAGAGAAAACGGCTGCCCCTGGGATAAGGTGCAGACCCACGCTTCCATCCGGAAGAACTTTCTGGAGGAGACCTGCGAGGCGCTGGAAGCCATTGATGCCGACGACGCAGCCATGATGCGCGAGGAGCTGGGCGACGTGCTGATGCAGGTGGCGTTCCATACCGTCATTGAGGAAGAGCGGGGCCGGTTCGACTTGGAGCAGGTCTGCCGGGAGGTGTGCGAGAAGCTGGTCTTCCGCCACCCGAACATCTTTGCTTCCTCAGCGGCGCAGAATGCTGGTATAAACGGCTGGGATGCGCTCAAGAATAAGGAAAAGGGCCGCACCACTCTGGCCGATGAGTTGAACACGGTGCCGGCCACCCTGCCGGCCCTCATGTATGCCCAGAAGCTGCAGAAGCGGGCCGCCCGCAAGGGCGCGTTTGCGCAGACGGCAGAGGATGCCGCCGCTGCCCTGAAGGCTGCCGAGCGAGGCTGGGAGGAAGCGGTGCCGGAAAATTCCGCCGAGCGGGCCGGGGCGTTGCTGTTTGCAGCGGCCAACGCCATGCGGCTGGCCGGTGTGGACGCCGAAGAGGCGCTGACCTTTGCGTCCAGGCGGTTCCGTCAGGAGCTGCTGCAAAAGACCGAAGATTCAGACGGGCAGGAACGCCCTGCCACTGTCTGATAGAAAAAGCTGAGAATATTGTGGAGGCTTACCCCATTATGACCAAGACCGATCTGATCGCACAGGTTGCGGCAAACACTGAGATGAGCAAGAAGAGCGCTGAGATGGCTGTCAACGCTGCATTCGAGGCACTGGGCAAGGCTATGGCCGAGGGTGAGAAGATCTCCATCTCCGGCTTCGGCACTTTCGAGATCCGTGAGCGCGCTGAGCGCCAGGGCATCAACCCCCGCACCCGCGAGCCCATCACCATCGCTGCTTCCAAGAGCATTGTCTCAAGCCGGGCAAGGCTCTGAAGGATACCCTGTAAGTTTGATCTTTGCCGCCGGGGCCGCAGTGGTTCCGGCGGTTTTTTTGTAAAACCTCTCAGTCAACGCTTCGCGTTGCCAGCTCCCCTGTCCGGAGGTGCGGCGGCGGACAAAGCGCAATGATGGAGAGGGTCTGCTTTTCTGGAGGATCATAACATGAGACTGGATAAATATCTGAAAGTTTCGCGGCTCATCAAGCGCCGCACTGTGGCAAATGAGGTGGCCGATGCGGGCCGCATCCTCATCAATGGCAAGATCGCCAAGGCCAGCCAGGCAGTCAAGGAAGGCGACATCATCGAGGTCACCTTCGGCAACCGGCCCATCAAGGTGAAGGTCCTCTCTGACGTGGAGCCCCGCACCAAGGACGTGGCCCGGGAGATGTACGAGATCATTTCGGAATAACCTTTCAGGCGCTTTGCACCAGCTCCCCTAATAGGGAAGCCAGGTTTATGCTGTTGCATCCTTGCCTCGCCTATTACTATTAGGAGAGATGGCAGCCCGAAGGGCTGACGGAGAGGTTCTATCCCGGATGCTGTTTGCATAACCTTCACCAGAAGGGGGAGAGGTGCATGGCAGAGCAGGCGGGGAACAGCGACCTCATCCTGGAGAACCGGGAAAAGCTGACGGTAACAGGGGTCAGGCGGGTGCTGCAGTGCAACGCGGAGAGCGCCGCCATTGAAACAGCCCGGGGAGTGCTGCAGCTGGCCGGGGCGCAGCTCAACGTGACCAGCCTTGACCTCGACAGCGGGGAAGTGAAGCTGACGGGCCGCATCGACACGGTGGAGTACACCGCCGCGCGCACCCCGGGCGGCTTTCTGTCCCGGCTGCTCCGCTGATGGCACCGGCTCTTGCGCCCGCGCTCATCGGGCAGGAGGCGGCCGCCTGCGCCCTGCTGGGCCTTGTGCTGGGCAGCGTGCGCGCGGTGTTTCCGGTCAGGGGGCGGGCGGCGTTCCTGCCGGATATGGCCCTTGTGGGGCTGTCGCTGCTGGGGCTGCAGAGCTATGCCGCCGCCCTGAGCGCTGGGGGCGTGCTGCGGTGGTATATGCCGGGCAGCGCCTTTCTCTGCGCTTTTGGGGCCGAACGGCTTCTGCGGCCTGCCCTGCAGGCACTGGAACAGGGGCTGTTCTGGCTGGCGGCGGGGCCGCTCCGGCTGGCCCGGCGGGCATTGCAGCCGCTGGCAGCAGCCCGCAAAAAACGGGCGGAGCAGGTCAGAGCGCGCCGCGCGCAAAAAAGAAGCGCAAAAAAACCGAAAAAGAACTTGCCAAGCACACGGCGGTTGTTGTATAATTCTAACGTATCAAAGTAAGAGTACAGGCGTTTCGGGCCTGCTGAGCACAGGAGGCACTGAAAAATGGAATACCACCCGGAAAAAGCGCAGACGCAGCCCGTTTGTGCGGACGATCCCGGTTCGTCTTTTCTTCATTCTGCTGCTGGTGAGTATGCTGGTGGCCTACATCTCCAATCAGGTGTCCATCAGTTCCCGGCGTGCGGAATTGCAGACGCTGAACGAGCAGATCGACCAGCAGAAGACCCAGAACGAGGAGATGCAGCGCATCCTCAGCGGCGACTCGGACGATGTGACCGAGTGGGTCGCGCGGGACTCTTACAATTATGCGGCGGCCAACGAGCGCATCTTTGTGGATGTGACCGGCAACTGAGGGCACACCCCGCCGGGCAGCTCTGCGGACAGACCCGGTGCCCCCACAAAAAGAGAGCAAGGAGTATTGAGTTTTGGCGATTGAGGTAGGGAACGTACTTGAAGGCCGTGTCACCGGCGTAAAGCCGTTTGGCGCGTTTGTTGCGCTGCCGGAGGGCCGCGTGGGCATGGTCCACATTTCCGAGGTGTCCAATGAGTATGTGCAGGATATCAACACGGTGCTGCACGACGGCGATGCTGTGAAGGTGCAGGTCATCAACATTGCACCGGACGGCAAGATCGCGCTGTCCATCAAGCGGCTGCTGCCGCCGGCACCCCGTCAGCCGCGCAGTGACCGTGGGCCCCGGCCCGGCGGCCCGCGCCAGAACGGCCCCGCGAGGGCGGCCATTTCGGCAATTCCCGCGGCGGCGGACGGCCCCCTCGTGAGGGCGGACGCGGCCCGGCACGGGACGCAGCGCCCCGCGTCTGGCAGCCCAAGGCCCCGGCCAAGAGCGACAACCTGAGCTTTGAGGACATGATGAGCCGCTTCAAGAGCCAGAGCGAAGAGAAGATGGCCGACCTCGACCATGAGACCAACAACCGCCGGGGCGGCGGTTATGCACCGCGCTCCCGCCGCGGCCGCTGAGCCATAGAACGAACCTGGCCTGCCCCAGCGGGGCGGGCCTGTTTTTTTGGTGCGGCAACGCCCACGGACAGGAAAGGAACCAGAATGCCTGCAAAATTTGAACTCATCGCCCCCTGCTTTTTCGGCTGCGAAGCCACGGCCAACTTTGAGCTGCGCCGCATCGGCGCCGAGGACATCCGGGTCAGCGGACGGCCGCCTGACCTTTGCGGGCGGGCCGGAGATGATCGCTGCCGCCAACCTCAACCTGCGCACGGTGGAGCGCGTGATGCTGCTCCTCAACACCTACCCCGCTTCCACCTTCGATGAGCTGTTTGACGGCGTGTACAGCATCCCCTGGGAAGAGCTGCTGCCCGCCGACGCGGCTTTCCCGGTCTCGGGCTCGTCGCTCAACAGCCAGCTCTCCAGCGTGCCGGCCTGCCAGAGCATCATCAAAAAGGCTGTGGTCAAGCGGCTGATGAACAAGCATCATACCTCCGTGCTGCCCGAGACTGGTGCGGAGTACAAGATCCGTTCATGCTCCGCAAGAACGTCTGTGAGATCATGCTGGACACCACCGGCGAGGGTCTGCACAAGCGCGGCTACCGCCGCAACGCCATGGAGGCCCCCATCCGCGAGACGCTGGCCGCTACCATCGCCGACCTGGGCCGTGTCCGCCGTGACAGCCTGGTGGAAGACCCGTTCTGCGGCAGCGGCACCCTGCTCATCGAGGCCGCCCAGAAAGCCATGAATATCGCGCCGGGCCTCAAGCGCCGCTTTGCCGCTGAGCGCTACAGCTTCGTGCCGGCCGCTATGTGGGCCGAGCAGCGCCAGAAGGCCCTGGCCGATTCCAAGCTGGATGCCGGCTTCGAGGCCTTTGGCTATGATATCGACCCCGCCGCGGTGGCGCTGGCCAATGCCAACGCCAAGCTGGCCGGTGTGGAAAAGCGCTGCCACTTCGAGGTGGCCGATGTGGCCGATTTTGCCGCTAAGAGCGAAGCCATCGTCCTGACCAACCCCCCGTACGGTGAGCGCATGAGCACCATCGAGGGTGCTGCCAAGCTGGCCCGCACCCTCGGCCAGCAGATGGCGAGTATCCCTGCGCGGGCCTGTACGCCATCACTGCCGATATGGAGTTTGAGAGCCACTACGGCAAGCGCGCCAACAAGCGCCGCAAGATGTACAACGGTATGATCCCCTGCCAGCTGTATATGTACTATGAGCGCCCCCAAGTTTGAGAACCGGCCCCGCAAAGCCGATGCCCAAGAGGGGTTTTGACGGGAAGCGCCGTCGAGAAATTCAACCGGAAAAAGTAAACAGGAGAATTGCCGGAAAAAGACATGGACGGTCGTTTTATGATGTTAAGAACAAGCCTTATGAGACTTCCGGAGCTTACCATCCGGGATTAAAATTATCTTACCTTAACCATGACCTGTGCAGCCTGCAAGGAAAAGAACGAACCCCCTATGAAGGGTCGAATGAAACCCTATCTTCCGGAGCTTACCATCCGGGATTATAATATCTACCTCCAGATCTGCGCGGCGTGCGCCGCAGCTGTACACCACGGGGTTCTGCCATCTGCTGCACAATGGCGTGTGTTTGCCATTTTGACAGCCTGGCCGGGCGGGAGGCGACCTGCAAAAAGGTGCCCCTGGACGCTCGTGCTGGAGGCCGATGATGTGCCAGACCCAGGGCATCCGGCTGGCCGCACAGGTGGAGGTGCTGCTGGGCTGGCATAAGCTGCAGGACCGCCGCAGTGACGAGCTGCCCTTCAAACAGCGGGTGAAGCGCACCATCGACCGCATCCTGCTCCGCCGCGCCTACGAAAAGGCCGTGCAGGAGAACCCCGCGCTGGAGCGGCTGTTTGAACAGGAGCAGGAGCAGGCGATCGTTCAGATGAACCTGAACGCCAAGAACTACACCGAGGTTGCCGAGCCTATGAGCAACATCTACGGCGCGCTCTACTCCACGCTTGCCACCGATGAGAACAGCCAGCGCAAGAGTATGCGCTATATCGGCAGCTGCATCGGGCGGGTGTTCTACCTGCTGGATAAAGGCGGGCCGTGGGGGATGACAAGCGAGGCCGAGCGGTACAATGTGTATCTGGTCAATGGTGTCGAGGACCCCGGTGCTGCACTGGAAAATGCCCGGCGGCAGTCGCTGGCTGCGGCAAACGATCTGGTGCGCGCCTACGGGATGCTGGATGTCAAGCTGAACAAGAGCCTGATCGACAATATTATGATCCTGGGCCTGCGCCATGCGGTGGAACCGCTGGACCCGGAGAACCAGCCCGTGCGCTGGGAGCTGCCGTGAAGGCCCGCAAGAGCTGGGCTATGGCCTACTGCGGCATGGCTGCAGCGCTCAGCGTGGCCCTGATGCTGCTGGGGGCTGTGGTGCCGGTGCTGATGTTCATTGCCCCGGCGGTGGCCAGCCTGCTCATCGCCACGGTCTGCGTGGAGTGCGGGAAGGACCCTGGCTCTGACGGCCTATGGCGCGGTGAGCCTGCTCAGCCTGCTGTTTGTGCCGGATAAGAGGTGGCGCTGACATTCGTGTTTCTGCTGGGGTATTACCCGCTGGTCAAGCCCCGGTTTGAGCGCATCCGTCTGCCGCTGGTGCGGGTGCTGTGCAAGCTGCTGCTCTGCAACGGTGGGATCCTGGCGATGTACGGGCTGGTGCTGCTGCTGGTGCCGGCGGGCAGCATTTCCGAAGAGCTGAAGACTACCGCGCTGGTGGTCTCGCTGGTGACCCTTGCCATGGGCAATGCAGCCTTCCTGCTCTATGATCGGGCGCTCCACAACCTGCTGCAGGTGTATCAGCTGGTGTGGCGGCCGAAGCTGCATAAGATGCTGGGCGGGTCCAGGCGACGGATAATAGTGGGGCCCTTGGCATTTCGTAAAGTTTCCCTATATACACCTGTGTTGCTCTGCCAAGGCCGCCCCTAGTAGGCGGTGTCATCCCGAAGGGATGACGGTGGGGTTTTCAGCAGGGCTTTGTCTAAGAGGATTCTAATTGAGAGGAGTGATGTCTACCACCAGTTGACACAAAGCGCCGGGCCACACGGGTGACAGCCGTGAGGGTGACGAGGAGAGGAATCATCGAGAAATTCGGCGGATGTTTCTCCGGTTGACCAGGCGGCCTGCGGGGCTATACCAGCCGCAGAGAAGGGCAAAAATCGGCAGCAATACCGTAACAGATCCCCTTCAAAGAAAGCCATACAAGAACATAAACTGTTACAGGAGGCTGACAGCTGTGCTGTGCGCTTTTTTGCGCCGGGCTGTCGGCATGGAGGTGTTTTGTATGTGTGGCATTGTTGGTTATGTTGGAAAGCGGAATGCACAGGATGTGCTGCTGGATGGTCTGGAAAAGCTGGAGTACCGCGGCTATGATTCCGCCGGTGTGGCCCTGGCCCTGGAGGGCGGCATCCGGGTTGTCAAGAGCAAGGGCCGTCTGGCGGAGCTGCGCAAGCGGCTGGCGGTGGAGGCCCTGGCCCGGAGCGGCTGCGGCATCGGACACACCCGGTGGGCGACCCACGGCGAGCCCAGCGATGTCAACAGCCACCCCCACTCCACGCCGAGCGTGAGCATCGTCCACAATGGCATCATTGAAAATTATGGTGTCCTCAAGGAGCGTCTCATTGGCCAAGGCTATACCTTTGAGAGCGAAACCGACACCGAGGTCCTGGTCAAGCTCATCGACAGCTGCTATGAGGGCGAGCCCCTCAAAGCCCTGCGCGCCGCTCTGGCCATGGTGCGGGGCAGCTATGCGCTGGCTGTCCTGTTCCGGGATTTCCCGGATACCCTGTTTGCGGTCAAGCGGGAGAGCCCGCTCATTGTGGGCTGGGGCGAAGAGGAAAACTTTATTGCGTCGGATATCCCGGCGCTGCTGAAGTATACCCGCCGCTACAGCGTCCTCGAAGAGGGGGACATGGCGGTGGTCAAGCCGACGGCATCCGCTTCTACAATGAGTTCGCGGAGCCGGTGGAGCGGGAAGTTCTGACCGCCGACTGGGACCAAGAAGCCGCTGAGAAGGGCGGCTACCCGCACTTCATGCTGAAAGAGATCCACGAACAGCCCGCGGCCATCACGGCGACGGTGAGCCCCCGTGTGGAGGACGGCCTGCCCGACCTGCGCGTTCCTGAGCTGACGGATGAGCGGCTCCGCCGCATCGGGACGGTGCATCTGGTGGGCTGCGGCACGGCCATGCACGCGGGTATGGTGGGCAAGACTGCCATCGAGCGGCTGGCCCGAGTCCCCGCACAGGTGGAGATCGCCAGCGAGTTCCGCTATCGTGACCCCATCCTCGACGGAGGACCTGTCATCATCATCAGCCAGTCGGGCGAGACCAGCGACACGCTGGCCGCCCTCCGCCTCGCCAAGAGCCGGGGCGTGCCGGTGCTGGCTGTCGTGAATGTGGTGGGCAGCTCCATTGCCCGCGCAGCGGACTACGTCATCTACACCTATGCCGGCCCGGAGATCGCCGTGGCGTCCACCAAAGCCTACATGGTGCAGCTCTGCGCGCTCTACCTGTTCGCCCTGCGGCTGGCTTACGCCAGAGGAATGTCTTGAGTGATGACGAGATCCGCCGCCTGACAGCAGAGCTGCTCCGCGCTGGGGAGGTCATCCAGCCCCGCCTGGCCGATTGTGAGCAGATCAAGTATCTGGCCAGCCGTTTCGTCAATACCCAGAGCTGCTTCTTCATCGGCCGCGGGTTCGACTACGCGCTCTCGCTGGAGGGCAGCCTCAAGCTCAAGGAGATCAGCTACGTCCACTCGGACGCCTATGCTGCGGGTGAGCTCAAGCACGGCACCATCAGCCTCATAACCGATGGTGTGCCGGTGATCGCTCTTGCCACCCAGAAGCAGGTCTACGAGAAGACCATCTCCAACGCCAAGGAGACCAAGAGCCGCCGATGGCGTGGCAGACTATGTGGTGCGTCTGGATGACTACGACGAGCTGCTGATGCCCCTGCAGCTCATCGTGCCGCTGCAGCTATTCGCCTACTGTAGGGTCCTTTGACGGGACGTCCAGATCCAGCCCCGCTCGCCAGATCAATGACGGGCCGAGCAGGGGACCACGCCGCCAGCCGTCGTTCACCACGAACTCCAGGCCCTGCTCCACCTGCTGCAGTTCCAGCGAGGTGTTCAGCTCGCCGGTGGTGTTGCGCACGTCCTTGCCGGACACCTGCAGGGTGTACGTTCAGCACGAACCCAGGCCCTGTCGCCCACCACGAGGTGTTCAGGGTCTTGCCGGTGGTGCGCAGAGAGTTGCCCAGGATGTCGCCGGTGATCACCGGGACTTCCGACTGAGCAAAAACAACCTCATTGTCGGTGCTGTCCTGAATGGTCTGCACGGTGGGGTCCAGCGTGATCTTGTCATCGTCGCCGTTGGAAGCGTCATCGCCGTTGCTGCTGTCGCTGCCCGAGGAAGCGGAAGCAGAGCGGTTCACGATGACGGTGACCACGCCGTGGCTTTGCCGTTGGAAACCGTAATGGAGGTGGAGCCGGTGCCCACGGCGGTGATCACGCCGCTAGGGCTCACGGTGGCCACACTGCTGTTGCCGGACTTGTAGGTGAAGCTCTGGGAGGCCGAAGCCGGGGTGGCCTTGGCCGACAGGGTGCGGGTGGCACCCGGCTTGAGCACCACATAGGAGGGGGTTACCGTAATGACCTGACCGCTGTTGGCGGAGGTGGTGCCGGAACTGACCGTGCCGCCGGTGGTCGCCTCGGTGGGGATGGCCAGCACGGTAACGGTGGTGCTGGCGGTGACCGAGCCGCAGGCGGCGGTGATGGTGGCCTTGCCGGGGGCAACGCCGGTCACCTTGCCAAAGTTGTTGACAGTGGCCACCTTCTCATTGGAAGAAGTCAGGAGATGGTGGCGTACTGCGAGGCGGACGAGGGCCGCACCTGCAGCGATGCCGACACCGAGTTGCCCACATAGATGGTGTTGGAGGACAGCGCCAGATCCATCTCGGTGACGATCATGGTGGAGTCCATGGAAACCGAAATGGTGTAAAGGCACAGATCTGTTGCCTGCGGCGGCCGTCACGGTGGCGGTGCCCACGCCCACAGCCTGCACCACGCCGCTGTTGCTCACGGTAAGCACGCTGCTGTCATCGGTGAGGTAGATGACGGAGTCGGTGCTGCATTTGCGGGGGGCACCGGGGCGACAGCTGCTGGGTCTCGCCCAACAGCATGTTGGAAGAATAGGTGCCGGCCTCAATGCTCTCGGCAGGCACGCTGTTGTCGCTGTTCCAGGGCAGCGACACGGCGGTGCCGGTCAGGGGCACGGCAGCCGATGCCGGCAGGGCCATGCCGCCGGCCAGCAGGCAGAGCAGTGCCGCGCCAAGGGCCAGGGTCTTTGCGGTTGATTTCATGGTTCGTGTACCTCTCTGGTGTTAAAAATGTGAGCGAAGGATTCAGCGGGAAACGGTGCCCGCATCAGCGGAACAGCACTATTCCACACGGGCGGTGACGCTCATACCGTTGGACAGATCCACCTTGTCGCCACTGTTGCTGATGACGTAGGTGTTGTCCGGGGTGATGGTCATTTTGTAGTAGGAGCCGGAGGAGTTGGCGGTCACATCACTGTCGATGGAGGTAACAGTGCCGGTCAGGGTGCCGTAGGAATACTCCGACAGGCCGGTGATGGCGATCTTGCAGGGGTCGCCCACATTGAGCAGCGGCCGGTCGTTGAGGGTGACGTAAGCCACCACCTCAAGGTCGCTGTTCTCGCTGGCGACGGTGGCCAGAGGGGTGCCGGCGCTGAGCACCATACCCACCTTGTAGGGTGTGTCCATGTGGATGACACCGGAGGTGGGAGCGTAGATGTAGTAGTCGTTGGCGCCGGTGTTCAGGGCGTCCATCTGGCTCTGCAGATTGTCGATGTTGCTCTGCACGCTGGTCAGGCTGGCGGAGATCGACTGCAGGGTAGAGTAATACAGGGCCTCCACCTCGCTCTGGTTCTGCTCCATCAGGGCCTTGATCTGCTCGTCGGAGTAGCCTGCGGCCTGATAGGGCGAGGCATCGAAGGCCTTCTGGGCAACCTGGCTCTTGTAGCTCTCGTACTGGTAGTAATAGGGCTGGTCGTCAATGTCCGTCTCGCTGAAGTAGTTCTTGTCGTCCTGAATGGACTTGACCAGCTTCTCGTACTGGCTCTTCTGCTTTTTGTAGATGTCCAGCTGCTCTGGATACTGTCCTGCTGCATGTCGAGATCGGTGCTCTTGATGTGAGCGATGAGGTCGCCCTCGTTGACGTAGGAACCCTCGGCGATGTTCAGCTCGGTGATGGAGCCGGAGTAGCTGGACATGATGTAGGTCTTGTTGGCGGCCTGCACTGAGCCGCTGGACTGGCTGACGACCAGGATGAATGAGCGCGTAGCCGTAGGGCGGCAGCGTCCCGGTCCCATCATGCGGCGGTCCTGCAGATCATCGAGGTTCTGGATGGTCGTTGTCATAGTTACTTGGTCTCCATAAACACGTCAACCACGGCGTCATCGTCGTCCTGGCTGACAAAAATGGTGTAGTTGTCACCGGTGAGCTTGAGGTCCTTTTCAAAGGCGAGATCTGCAGCTTGGGCTTGCCAGCTGGCTGTAGGCCATGGGGCCGGTATAATGAGCGTACAGGCAGTTCTTCACCCGCAGCACGGCGTCCACTTCGTAGCCGGGCTCGGTCTGGGTGGATCAGCTGGGTGGCCTGCTGCATCAGGTACAGCTCCGGGGCATGCTCGGGGCCGGGCCGATCTTGAGGGCCTGCACCAGCGGGCCGATGGGCTGTGCGTTGTGGCTCTTGATAAAGTTCTGCAGCTGGGTCAGCGCCACCATCATGTTGCCCAGTTCTTCGGGGGCGATGCGGCGTGCCCATTGGTCAGTTTGAGGGTCTTGTTTTCAGCAACTTTGATCTCGTTCATGTTGAAATACCTCTTTGTCCTATCGTTGAATTTCCTCCGCAAAGGGAGGCCGTAATAGGCAATCACAGGCAGAGAAAGGGCAGAGCACACCTTCTCTGCTTCTGATCACCTATTACTGTAGCAGTAATGGGTGATGCGAAAAATAGAATGTGCCCGGAGGCAGGACGCCTCCGGGCACACCATAACGAGGCATTGTCACCGGTCCGGCGCTTTGCAGCGGGGCCGGAAAACACACTGCATATCGTTTTTGTCGGGGCTGAGATACCACAGGGCACTCTGCCGTCTGCCATACTTGTCAGGCACCTTGCGGCTGCGCAACCGCAAGACACTTTTTCAGCAGACAGGTGCGCACCTGTCTGCATCAGGAGCATGTGCGGCGGGGAAACCGGTGCAGTTGCTCAGGCCCCCGGAAAGCCAGGATCAGACAGTCTTATTTAGGGAAGACGGTCTCCTTCTTCTCGAAGTCAAAGAGGCTGGGCAGACCGTTCTTGACGTTGGCGGTTGCCAGGTTGTAGATGGCAGCAGCAGAACCAGCCAGACGCAGGCCAGCGTTCAGAGCACCGTTCAGAGTGCCCAGAGCAGTATTGCCATAAGTCATCCCGGCGTCGGTGCCGTTACCGACAACGGCATCGTAGCCGCTATTGTAGTACTTGCTGACAGAGCTGAACCAGGCCTTGCCCAGGTTGCCGGGCTTGTAAGCGCCACCAAACAGAGTGCCAACGGTGTTGCTGACATAGTCGCCCAGGAAAGAGTTGCCGATAATGGTGACCATGTTCTTGTTGAAGTTCTGCCAGTTCTCGAGCTTCAGCTCGGGGGCCAGGATTTCGGACAGGCTTGCGCCGCCGTTGACGTAGGTCATCTCGTTCTCAGAGATTGCGGAAAAATTTGCAGGCATCATCATAATGAATTACTCCCTTCAAATGAATGAAAAAAACTTTTTTCGGTTCCTCCCCCTGCGCATGCCGGGAGGGAACCGGTTTATGTAATCGGGTGCGCACCCGACTGCAACGAATCAGTAAGGCCTTCGCCGTCATCGTCATCCTTCTACCACGGCGGCAGCCACAGGCTGCTTGGCCACCGGCTCACGGCGGCGGAAGATGCCCTGCTGCAGGTTCCAGAGCTCATAATACTTGCCCTGCTTTGCCAGCAGCTCGTCATGGGTGCCGCGCTCCACGATCTGGCCGTGATCCATGACCAGGATCAGGTCACAATCACGGACGGTGGAAAGGCGGTGTGCCACGATCAGCATCGAACGGTCAGCCAGCTGGTTATAGATCATATCAAAGATGGTATTCTCTGTACCAAAGTCCAGGCTGGAGGTCGATTCATCAAAGATGTAAAGGCTCGAATCCTTCAGGAAGGCACGGGCCAGTGCAATGCGCTGCTTCTCACCACCGGACAGGCCGTTGCCGGCTTCTTCCAGATAGGTGTTGTACTGCAGCGGCAGCTTGCGGATGAACTCGTGTGCGTCTGCCTTCTTGGCCGCCTCCTTCACCCTCCATGGTGGCATCCATGGCGGGAAATGCGGATATTCTCGAAGATCGTCTTGCTGAACAGCTCAACGTTCTGCGGGACATAGGCGATGCAACGGCGGACGGATCATGGCTGTACTCGGCCAGATTCACGCCGTTGAAGTCGATCTCGCCCTCTTCGGGGTCGTAATACTTGAGCAGGAGCTTGGTGATGGTGGATTTGCCGCTGCCGCTGCTGCCCACGAGGGCCACCTTCTTGCCGTATGGGATGGTGAAGCTGACGTGGCTCAGGGCCGGGGAACGGCTGCCGTAGCGGAAGGAGACATCCTTGAACTCAATGTCGCCCTCCATGCCTTTTCCAGCTCGGGTCAGCTCGTAGCCCTTGTCGTTTTCGTCCTCGGCGGGATAATCCATGATCTCCGTCAGACGCTTGATAGAAATGCCGGCTTCCTGAATGCTCATCTGCAGACCGATCAGGTTGCTCAGCGGGGAGGTAAAGTAGCTGGACAGTGTGCTGAACGCCATGTAGCCGCCCAGCGTCAGCTGGCCGTTCAGCACCTGCGTGATGCCCACATAGGTGGTGACCATGTTCAACACGGTGATGATGAGGGTGGAGATCAGGCTCTGCATGGTGCTGATCTTGCTGGAGCGCAGGCTGATCTTCATGCTCTTGATATATTCCCGCTCAAGAGTTTCCAGCTCGCGCTCCTCACAGGCATTGCATTTGACGGTCTCGATGCCCCGGAGGCTCTCGATCATCTGGCTGTTCAGAACAGCAGACTGCTCCATGGTCTCTTCATTGATCCGCTTGAAGGGCTGCTTGAAGATGAACACCAGCAGGATGCTGACCAGCGCCATGAACAGCGAGATGGAGAACAGCATGGCGTTCATCCGGAATAGGACGATGCCGGTGATGATGGCCATCATGGAGATGTCCATGACCACACTCAGCGCGATGCTGGTGAACACCGACTTGATGGTGCAGGCGTCGGAGTAGCGGGTGGTGATCTCACCGGTCTTTCGGGTGGCGAAGAACTTCATGGGCAGTTTGTAAACATGCCCGAAGTACCCCAGCATCAGCGGGATGTCGACCTTGATGGACAGGTAGATGAGCACCCACTGCCGCACAATACTGATCAGAGCATTGGTGACGCTGACCATGCTGAACACGAGGATCAGTGTGACCAGCAGGTTGTCCAGCCCGTAGGGCAGCACCTCATCCATCAGGATCTTGTTGTACATCGAGGACGCGATGCCCAGGATGGTGGTGATGACGGAACTTAAAATGGCGTAGAAGAACAGCTTTTCTGGGGCAGCAACAGGTCGATGTACCGCTTCATCATGCCCCAGCGGTTGGGCTTGCCGTCGCTTTTTTCGCTGGCCTGCTGGGCTTCATAGCCGGGAGCGCCGGGTGCCAGCTTTTTGCGCTGGCTCACGTTGAACTCCGCTGTGGGGGTCAGCAGGAGCAGAACGCCGGTAAAGTTCTTGTAGAACTCATCGAGGGAGATCTTTTTCAGTTCTTTTGCCGGGTCGCCGATGACGACGTAATCCTTGCATTTGTGCTTTTTGCCTGGCTTCCCTTGACCCGCTCGGCTTCGTCCAGCATGCTTGCGGCGCTCGCCGTCATCTTTGAGGGTGGTCTTTTTGAACACCGTCACAAAGTGGGCCAGACCCTCGTCGGTGATGACCTGCGCGATGCAGGGCAGCGAGAAGTCGCTGAGGAAATTTTCACGGTCTACGCGCACCGCTGCAGTGGTGAAACCCAACTCATTAGCGGCTTCTGCAAACCAACAAGGTTCGTGCCTTTTAAGTCGGTACCCATCATGTCCCGCAGGCGGGTGATGGTGATTTCCTTTTTGTAATGGAGGCACACCATTGCGAGAGAAGGGCAGCGCAGTCCGTGGAATCGTGCTGCCGCACATAGGTATAACGCATAGATGCTTCCTTTGAAACTATACAAATTTATTCAAACACCATACACATCTGCCAGACACACGGACCGGAAAACATGCAGTGAATTTGACAAAACCGCCAAAACCGGAAGGATTTACCGCCTCTGAACGCCCGGGAATGGGGCAGAATGCTCAGATTTCCGGCTTGCAATGCCTGCAAAGTTTGTATGCGCAGGCGTTACAGCTTATGTGCAGTATACCACAATATGACAGCATCTTCAAGAACTTCTTTTTTAAGAAATCGTTAATTTTGAAAATGAAAAAAGTGTGAAAAATGTAACACTTCGTGAAACATGCGGCACGGCAAACAAAAAGGCAATGTTCCAAAGAACATTGCCTTCGTGGCGCCTCTTGCCTGACTCGAACAGGCGACACCCTGATTAACAGTCAGGTGCTCTAACCGACTGAGCTAAAGAGGCAGATCACATTTGTGACTGCGAGAGATATTATACCGCATTCTTGGCCGTTTTGCAAGCCCTGATTTCAAAAAAGTGCAAAAAACAAAAAGCATCCCGGCAGAAACGGGTCGGTTTCTGCCGGGATGCGGGAGACTATTATAATAGGTAACGCAATTACTTCATGCGGCTCTTGGCCTTCATGCGCTGCTCGTGGTTCAGGATCTGCTTGCGGATGCGCAGGTTCTCCGGGGTGACCTCCAGCAGCTCGTCAGGTGCCAGGAACTCCAGGCAGCCCTCCAGGCTCAGCTTGCTGATGGGGATGAGGCGCAGAGCATCGTCAGAGCCGGAAGCACGGGTGTTGGTCAGGTGCTTGGTCTTGCAGACGTTCACGTCCACATCCTCGCCGGAAGCGGTGTAGCCGATGACCATGCCCTCGTACACCTTCTCGCCGGCGCCCACCAGCAGGGTGCCGCGCTGCTGCGCGTTGAACAGGCCGTAGGTGACGGCCTCGCCGGTCTCAAAGCTGACCAGAGAACCGGTGGAGCGGTTGGCGATCATGCCAGCCCAGACGTCATAGCCGTCGAAGATCTGGTTGATGATGCCCTCGCCGTGGGTATCGGTCAGGAACTGGTTGCGGTAGCCGAACAGGCCGCGGCTGGGCATACGGAACTCCAGACGCACACGGTCGGAACCCAGAGACTCCATCTGCTGCAGGATGGCCTTGCGCTGGCCCAGACCGGTCATGACAGCACCCTGATACTGGGTGGGGACGTCGATGACGACGTGCTCCATAGGCTCGTAGGTCTTGCCGTCGATGACCTTGGTCAGAACGTGCGGGGAGAGACCTGCAGCTCATAGCCTTCGCGGCGCATGGTCTCGATGAGGATGGACAGATGCATCTCACCACGGCCCATGACACGGAAGGAATCGGTGGTGGCGGAATCCTCCACCTTCAGAGCGACGTCCTTCAGCAGCTCTTTCTGCAAACGGTCACGGATCTGGCGGCTGGTGACATACTTGCCCTCACGGCCCGCCAGCGGGCTGTCATTGACGGAGAAGGTCATCTCGACGGTGGGGTCGTTGATCTTCACGAAGGGCAGCGGCTCGATATTGGAGGGGCTGCACAGGGTGTTGCCGATGGTGACGTCGGGCAGACCGGAGAAAGCCACGATGTCGCCTGCGGTGATGTTGTCGCACGGCTGACGGCCATTGGCCTGGAAGTCGTACAGCTTGGTCAGACGGCCGCGCATCTTCAGATCCTGATTGTGCCAGTCACAGACGACAACTTCCTCGCCCACCTTGGCGACGCCGTTCTGGATGCGGCCAATGCCGATGCGGCCCACGAAGTCGTTGTAGTCCACAGAGGACACCAGCATCTGGAAGGGAGCCTCGGGGTCGCCCTCAGGCGGCTTGATGGTGCTCAGCAGAGTATCGAACAGGGGGACCAGGTCAGTGCCGGGTACATCGGGGTCAAGGCTTGCAGTGCCATCACGGCCGCAGCAGAACAGCATGGGGCAGTCCAGCTGCTCGTCGGTAGCGCCCAGGTCCATCAGCAGGTACAGCACCTCGTCGATGACTTCCTTGATGCGGGCGTCGGGACGGTCGATCTTGTTGATGGCGACCACAAGGCTCAGATTCTGCTGCAGAGCCTTCTGCAGCACGAAGCGGGTCTGGGGCATGCAGCCCTCGGCAGCGTCCACCAGCAGCAGCACGCCGTTGACCATCTTCAGCACGCGCTCCACCTCGCCACCGAAGTCGGCATGGCCCGGGTGTCCACAATGTTGATCTTCACGCCCTTGTAGGTGCAGGAGCAGTTCTTGGCCAGAATGGTGATGCCGCGCTCGCGCTCGATATCACCGCTGTCCATCACGCGCTCGGCCACCGCCTGATTGTCGCGGAAAGCGCCGCTCTGGCGCAGCAGGGCATCCACCAGCGTGGTCTTGCCGTGGTCAACGTGAGCGATAATGGCAACGTTGCGCAAATCGTTACGAACCATAAAAATTCAACCTCTCTATTATTTCAAACTCATAAAAATACGAACGAACGTCATACAAACCTAAGTTTATAACAGAATGGGGCAGTTTGTCAAGATTGTATAAAAAAACTTTTTGCTCCTTTCGGCAGATTGCCGCAAAAATCCCGCCGATTTGTGCGGCGTGTACCTTTAAAATGTGCTATACTGAAAGCACAGAATCAAAAGGCACGGCTTTGGTATGGCTGGCCGGCAGTTTCCAAAGCAAATGATCCGCTGGGGAGGGACCCTGCTGCCGCAGGCAGTAGGGAGGGCGATGGAATGGCCCTGGGCATTTGCGTGGAAACCGCCGGACGGCCGGAGAAGTTGTGAATAACCGGAGGTGTTTTGGGATGAAGATCACGTTTCTGGGCGCGAACCATGAGGTCACCGGCAGCTGTACGTTGCTGGAAGCCGCGGGTCGTCGGTTCCTGATCGACTGCGGCATGGAGCAGGGCAAGGATGTCTACGAGAACCAGCCCATCCCGGTGGCACCCGGCGAGATCGACTGGGTGCTGGCTACCCATGCGCACATCGACCATACCGGTATGCTGCCGCTGCTGGTGCGCAACGGCTTCCGCGGCAAGATCTACGCCACCAACCCCACGGTGGAGCTGTGCGGTATCATGCTGCGGGACTCTGCCCACATCCAGGAGTTCGAGGCCGAGTGGAAGAACCGCAAGGCCCAGCGCTCCGGTGCCGAGCTGGTGGAGCCCATGTATACCGTGCAGGATGCCGAGGCGGCCATGAAGCTGTTCGTGGGTGTGGACTACGACAAGCGCATTGAGCTGGCTCCGGGCATCGAGGCGCGCTTTGTGGATGTGGGCCATCTGCTGGGCTCGGCCAGCATCGAGCTGTGGATCACCGAGGGCGAAAATACCACAAAACTGGTCTTCTCCGGCGATATCGGCAACCTGGACCAGCCTATCATCAAGGACCCCGCCTATATCAGCGAGGCGGACTATGTGTTCATGGAGTCCACCTACGGCGACCGGCTGCACGGCCCGCGCCCGGATTATGTGAACGAGCTAGCTAAAATTTTGCAGCGCACCTTTGACCGCGGCGGCAATGTGGTCATTCCCAGCTTTGCGGTGGGCCGCACGCAGGAGATGCTCTACTTTATCCGGGAGATCAAGGAAAAAGGGCTGGTCAAAGGCCACGGCAATTTCCCGGTGTATATCGACAGCCCGCTGGCTACCGCGGCCACCCGCATCTTCCGGGACACAGACCCCGATTGCTTTGACGCCCAGACCCGTGCTTTACGGGAAAAGGGCATCGATCCCATCAACGTGCCGGGGCTGCGCATCAGCGTGACCAGTGACGACTCCCGCATGATCAACACTGACCGCACGCCCAAGGTCATCCTCTCGGCCAGCGGCATGTGCGATGCGGGCCGGATCCGCCATCACCTCAAACATAACCTCTGGCGTCCGGAGTGCACGATCCTGTTCGTGGGCTATCAGGCGGTGGGCACTCTGGGCCGCACCCTCATTGATGGCGCAGTCAACGTCAAGCTCTTTGGCGAATCCATCGAGGTGCAGGCGGAGATCTGCCAGCTCACCGGAATGTCCGGCCATGCGGACAGGGAGGGCCTGCTGCGCTGGGTGAACGCTTTCACCGAAGCCCAAGCGGGTGTTCGTGATGCACGGCGAAGATGAGGTGGAAAACGTCTTCGTCGACACCCTCACCGGGCAGGGCTTCACCGCCTGCGCGCCCTACAACGGTGCGCAGTGGGCCATCGGTGCCGAGGGTGCTGTCTGCCTGCAGGAGGGCACTAAGGTACGCATCCAGCACAAGGTATCGGAGGGCCAGAACCGCGCCGCCACGGTGTTCCAGCGTCTGGTCAGCGCCGGTAAGCGCCTGCTGCGGGTCATCGAGCACAACGAGGGCGGTGCCAACAAGGACCTCGCCAAGTTCGCCGACCAGATCAACGCTCTCTGCGACAAGTGGGACAACTGAACGGCTGAACAGGAAAGCAAAACAGAAAAACAGGCAGTCCTGTGGTTTCATGGAATCACAGGGCTGCCTGTTTGCATGTTGAGAAAATGGAAAATGTTACAGATAGGAGACCGTTTCGGACAGGGGCTTGCGTGCAAAGTGGTTGGGGAGGGCCTTGGCACTTCGGCGGCATAACCAAAGCCCCACTGGGGCTTTGGTTGCGGCAAGCCGCCGCCCTGCCGGAATCCCTCCGGGTCCGGATGCGGCAGCATCCCCGTTAGATATTCCTGGAGGCTGGGACCCGCGCACTGATCAACAGCCCACCGGGCTGTTGATTGCCCTGCCTGCGGCAGTGCCGTGCTGTTCGAATCCCTCCGGGTCCTGAATAAAAAAAAAACTCCGTGTCAGCAGACACGGAGTTTTGCTTTTTATGGACCTGGAGGATTCGAATCCTTGACCTCTCGGATGCGAACCGAACGCTCTCCCAGCAGTCTCGCTTTTGTGCACACCTTGCACACTGCGAGAAAAGAAAAATAAACGTATATTCGTTCATATAAAACGACCTGCCATCCCAATGGCCTTTCTTGGTCGCAAGTATAGTTTCCAAGCCGCTGATTTTCAAGATGAAGCGACTTGGGGCGTAATATGGTTGGCGGACAAGTGAGCTACAGGCCCTTGAGATGCAACTCACTTGGGGTTCAGATGTATCGCATCCTAATTTACAATAAAATACGATGTAACGTAAAAAAGCGCAACTTCTACTCGGAAAGAATGGAAGCTGCGCTTTTATGTTTGACAACAAGTTATAGATTGACAATAGAGCACATACACGATAAACTTTATATAGTATCATGTAAATCAGAAGGAGGCCAAACCATGAGTGTCAAGTACACTACCCCTGCCCAGCACAAGAGCAACCTCCGCAATGTGTATGGCACCTTTGCCATTGAGGGCATGACTATCAGTAAAGATACACGCAGCAACCTTGACCGCATTGGCAGCGGTCAGGCCAGCTATCAACAGATCGTAAATGAACTGCGTGCAAAATACACGAAGAAGGGCTGATTATGTTCTCAAAGTATGATGTCTACACCACGGTGCAATCCATGTACTGCTACCCAGATACTGATGTGCTTATCAACAAGCTAGGTATCCGTGACAAAGCAGAACTTAAACAGGCCGGAAGAATTTACGGCAGTAAAACAGATGGCTCTGTTGCAGGATCCAATCAAGGGACGTTTTACTAAAACTCACCTGTTTCGTATTCACCGCTTTCTTTTTTGAGGATGTGTACCCGTTTGCAGGGCACATCCGCAAGGAACAAATCAGCAAGGGTGACACGATGTTCTACCCACCAGATTTGATTGACCGAGAATTAGAGCGTGTGTTCAAAAACATCCATGCCAAGAAACTGCTGGCCGAGCGCGATAAAGAAAAGCAGATTCAAAATCTGTCGCAGACGATGGCGGAACTGAATATTATTCACCCTTTCCGTGAGGGAAATGGCCGCAGTACCCGTGAGTTAATTCGCTGCATGGCGTTAGAATATGGACTGCACATCAACTGGGGAAATACCGACCGGGAAACTTTGATTAACGCTGCAATCGCTACCGTAGACGATGATATGGCATTCTGTGATGTACTTAGACAGTGTGTTGAAACGAAGAATTAGTAGACGATAGCCGCGAAGCGCAGCTTCTATTCATCAGAGTAGGAGCTGCGCTTTTTTGAGCACAACTGCTATTCGCTCAAGAAAATTGACCAGCCTACATGGAACATTCAAAATTTCAGATGTACTTTTTTATTGGAAATGGTATACTTAATTCAAGATATACCCTGCTGTCAGTCATTTGTTCAAAAGACTAGGACTACAGTTGATTTTCAATCGGTATGAAATTTTTAGTGAGAGGATGTTGTAGGATGGAGCGGCCTCTGTACATAAATTGGCTTGTCAACGAAGATGGAGTAACCTTTGAAGATGGCGTTGCTTTAAAAAGTGCTATAAGCTTTCCTATGAAAGTGATGAAGCAGTCTTTGATGACTGGGCACTCCATATCAGAAAACATTATGTTGAGGATGATGAGCTGATAGAAGATAGCACTATAACCGGCTTATCTGTAGAAGATTATCTGCGCAAATATATTGTTCCTCAAAAACAAGAAGCGTTTGGCTCAACTGCGCGTTCAAATGATATTAGCGAAATTTTATTTGCGGATTTATTTGAGTTCGTTCTAAATTATGAAGTGCCTCGGTGCAAACAATATAACCGATCGGGGAAAAACGAGTCTGAACATGGGACAGATGTAATCGCCTATAAATTTCACAACAAAGAAAAACACCATCCAAAGAAGATGAGTTGGTAGCAATAGAGGTAAAAGCGCGTCTTGCATCAAACGAAGCATGTAAAACCATTCAAGATGCTGCTGTCGATTCTAAAAAAGATGAATACCGAGTTGCCCATACGATAAATTATTACAGAAAACAGCTCCGTAATATGGGAAAATTCGAAGAATCAAGCTGTGTTGAACGCTTTCAAAAAAAAGACTGAATTGCCCTATAAAATCTCTTATGTTGGAGCTGCCATCTCAAGTCAACCCGAGATTGAAAATAACGTAATAGCTGGAATTAAGGGGAATGACTTGCAATTGAAAGTTGATCAGTCCATTTTTTATGTACATGGCGCCGATTTGATGAATTTGGCCCACCAAATCTTTGAGAGGTGTACAAAATGATTTTTGGAACAAATTCCAACTATATGCTTAAATATCAAAAAGAAAAGCGAAGCTGGTAGAATATGATATTCCACAAAAGACTATCCCAAATTTCCACTAAACTCAAACGAACTTTCCTATCCTGTCATATACATCCTTTCTCGATATGCAGAGAGCATTATAGAAAATGATGAAACTGGGAAGGCTGAATTTGCACCCTATATGGTGAAGGCTTCTCAATACTTTGATGCCTCCGTTGGAGCTAATGATAGAACAGCATACGACGCGGACTTTTTATTGTCCGGTGCAGCAGCCTATTTCTTGTCCAATGATTTTGGCAGTTCCAAAGTATTATGTGCGGCTCTTTTCGAAAAAATAAAAGATATGCCCACTACGGGTACATCTCAAATAATACTTAGAAATCTATTAGGGTATCTCCTCTTGGATAAGGTTTTTCCCATAAGTTCTGATACATTTGGCGGTGAAGAACTCTGCCGAGCATTACTATTCTATTACACTAATGGAAAAGGCTTGTCTAACATAGAACACGCCATTCGGAAATATCGAACTGCAATTTATAAAAACAATGATCCTATGGAATATACTATGTCGATATACTCCTTGCAGTAATTACGATAGCGTTATCAAAAGCCGCATGGAAACTGATTCCTCAATATTCAAAAATTGGAACCCGGACAATGGGAAGAGTATTTAAAAAGCTCAAAATCTCCTAAAATGTTGTGGCCTGCACAGCAGCTTATAGGAAAGAAAAATGTGTTAAGCGGAGAAAATGCAATCGTTCAGCTTCCAACAGGCGTTGGGAAAACCAAAAGTATAGAACTAATCATTCGGTCATCCTTTCTCTCGAACCGAACGGCTACTGCTATTATTGTTGCACCACTTCGTGCTTTATGTAACGAGGTTGCAAGCGATATGACTTCAGCTTTTGGAGAGAGTGTTTTAATAAACCAATTTTCAGATATTCTGGAAAATGATTTTTTCGTGGATTTTACTTTGAAAGCGACAATACTAATTTGTACGCCAGAAAAGCTCAGCTATATTCTCCATCATCAAGTTGAGTTTTTAGATGAAATCGGTTTGTATATATTTGATGAGAGTCATATGTTCGATGATGGAAGACGTGGAACAGCTTATGAGCTGTTGATTTCCGAAATTCGAAAACACATAAATACAGAAAAACAAATTGTGCTTCTTTCTGCGGTGCTTTCAAACGCCGAGCAAATTAAGCAATGGCTTTTTAATGAAAATGGAACCTTGGCTTCTGATCCAGCAATTAAAACAACACCTAAAAGCATCGGATTTTCTTCACAAACACGAGATATTCATTACTACTCAGAAGATCCTGAACGTGAAGATTTCTATGTTCCACGCAGCATAGAAGTCAATTTGCTAAAAAACTTGGAAAAGAAAGAAAAAAGCGTTATTTTCCGAATTTGACAGATCCCAAGGATATTGCAATATATTATGCAAATAAACTTTGCAAAAATGGTGGTGCTGCAATTTTTGCCAATCGAACTCGAAGCGTACAAACCATAATTCAGCAAATTATTGACCTTGATAGTCGAGAATATGATCTTTCTGGAATTCAGAAGTATAGCAACACATTGGAAATGAGTCGTATTGCCAAGTTAATGGCTGATTATTACGGTTGCGATCATCCATATACAAAAGCTTGCAATTTGGGTGTTGCACCACACTATTCAAATCTTCCGAATGGTTTGCGCCTTGCTATTGAATACGCATTTCGTAAGAAAGACCTGCACCTTGTGATATGTACATCTACACTTGCTCAAGGAGTGAACATTCCCATAAAGTACCTTTTTATGACTAGTTTCATGCTTGATCAAAATAGTATGAAAATTCGAAATTTTCAAAATTTAATGGGAAGGACAGCACGTTCGGGAATGTACACGGAAGGAAGTGTTATTGTTACAGATTCAAAGTTATTTGACAATAAGAACAATCGAAGTAACGGAGGATTTTACAAATGGGAAAACTGTGTCAAAATGTTTGACAGTCACGCAGCAGAACCATGCGAAAGCTCTATTTTATGGCTTGTCCAAGATATTGAAATCAATCGTGATGACTATGTAAAAGGCGTATATATTGCTAACTATATTATCAACAATTATAGCCATTGGGATTGCTTTGAATCGTGCTACGAAAAAATTCTGCAAGCATATGAACGGAAAAAACAGACGCCGATGAACCAAAAAAGTGTTACCGTACTTAAGACTGCTCTAACGGTCCGGCAGCATGTCGTAGAGACAATCGAAAATCATCTATGCTTTGTCCTTTCTAATGATGAAGGTTCCGACGCGCAGGTTGTGGCATTAGAACTTTGTAAAGAGACTCTCGCTTATTTTATGGCCAACGATGCAGAAAAAACGTTGTTGGAAAAAATATTTGATGTCATTGCACAAAAGGCAAAGACAGTTGATCGTGTGAAGATCAAACGATACTCCAAAAGTATGCTTGGTATAGATGATGCTTTAATAATTGAAGCATGGCTAGCAGAAACTCAATTCATAGAGCAGCAATTTTCAGATTCAGAAATTTTTGAAATGTTGTTATCCTTTTTATCGATACTCATAAAATTGGTAAAACAGAAGAATATTTTCCAGATATTTGTCGAATGTGGCTTGATGGATACTCCTTTATAGCAATGCAAAAAGCGACTGGACTTTTGATACCGGACATTGAGAGCCTGTGCAGCAAGCTCATTTCCTATGAATTCAGCTTTTTTATAGGAAATATCATTGATGTGATTGATGATGACGATGATGAAAACAGAGCACTTCTTGTATCAAAGTTACTTCTTTTACAAAGGAAATTAAAATATGGAGTATGTTCAGAGACGGCCATCTCAATCTGTGAAAAAAGTATTTAATGATCGTCTTTTGGCTAATTCCATTGCAGAACAAAT
>VOFB01002666.1_pt1 | contig 28078 bp, 48 predicted proteins | sample 5384141 | NCBI WGS metagenome assembly VOFB01 (sample SAMN12384721, study PRJNA508395) | human gut metagenome | isolation source: healthy gut A | host: Homo sapiens | reverse complement strand
ATCAAAGCTTACGGTGTTGCCACACACAGACATACACCGGAGATCGAGGATCCAGCTGGGATATGCCTGCGGTCAGGAGGTCCTGATCAATTTCACACCACATCTTGTTCCGATGAACAGAGGCATTCTCGTGACGGCTTATGCTTCCCTTACTAAGGACGTTACATATGAGGAAGTAAAAAGCAGCCTATGACAAATATTATAAAGACGAGTTCTTTGTACGTGTCCTGAACAAGGATGTATGCCCGCAGACAAGAAATGTGGAAGGCAGCAATTTCGTAGACGTAAACTTCAAGATCGACCCGAGAACAAAGAGAGTCATTATGATGGGAGCAATCGACAACCTGGTGAAAGGTGCAGCAGGACAGGCTGTTCAGAACATGAACCTGATGTTTGGATTTGACGAGAACGAAGGACTGAAACAGATTCCGATGTGTCCGTAAAACAGGCAGATCAAAATAAAATATGGGGGATGCCGAAGGACTTTAAACGAATGAACTGCGATATTCGATCCGGCATCACCATTGAGAGGAGATATATAATATGAAGATCATCGACGGCGGCGTTACAGCCGCAAAAGGTTTTAAGGCAGCGTCAACTGCAGCAGAGATCAAATAAAAGGCCGTACCGATATGGCCATGGTATTCAGTGAAGGTTCCCTGTGTGGGCTGCAGGAACCTTCACGACCAATGTGGTAAAAGCAGCTCCTGTAAAATGGGATCAGGACATTGTATACAACCACCCGGGTGCAAGAGCTGTGATCTGCAACAGCGGAATCGCCAACGCATGTACCGGTGAGGAAGGATTCGGCTATTGCAGGGAAACCGCCAAGGCAGCATCCGAAAGCCTTGGGATCCCGGAAGACAGCGTACTGGTAGCATCCACAGGTGTCATCGGAATGCAGCTTCCGATCGACCGTATCGCAAACGGAGTAAAAGCCATGGCACCGAAGCTTGAGGGAAGCCGCGAGGCAGGCCTTGAGGCAGCAAAAGCCATCATGACAACAGATACCGAGAAGAAAGAGGCAGCGGTAGAGATCGAGATCGGTGGAAAAACCGTAACGGTAGGCGGTATGTGCAAGGGCTCCGGAATGATCCACCCCAACATGTGCACGATGCTTGGATTTATCACCAGTGATGTGGATATCTCCAAGGAGCTTCTTCAGGAAGCACTCAGCGATGATATCAAGGACACCTACAACATGGTATCCGTTGATGGAGATACCTCCACAAACGACACTGTCCTCCTCCTTGCAAACGGCCAGGCCGGCAACCCGAAGATCACAGAAAAAAATGCAGACTATGAAGAGTTCAAAAAAGCACTCAACTACGTAAACACAACCCTTGCAAAAAAGATCGCAGGAGACGGTGAAGGAGCAACTGCACTCTTCGAGGTCAAGGTCATCGGCGCAGCCACCAAGGCAGAAGCCGTAACCTTAATAAATCCGTAGTAACCTCTTCCTTAACAAAGGCAGCCATTTACGGCCATGATGCAAACTGGGGAAGAATCCTCTGCGCCCTCGGCTACTCCGGCGTCCAGTTCGATCCGGAAAAGGTAGATCTCTACTTTGAGAGCAAAGCAGGAAAGATCAAGATCATTGAAAATGGGTTTCTACAGGCTACAGCGAAGAGAAAGCAACTAAGATCCTCTCAGAAGAGGCAGTGACAGCCATCGCGGATATGAAGATGGGAGATGCATCCGCAACTGCGTGGGGATGCGACCTCACCTATGATTACATAAAGATCAATGCGGATTATCGTTCTTGATGTAAGAGCTTTGTAGAATGGTTTTTATGGTGGATTTTGGTTGTAGTTTTGTTTCAGTTTGTAAGCTGAGAAAAACCCTTAGGGGAGCGAGCTCAAAGTTGCGAAGCCCGCACGCTCCCCTAAGAACCCCCCCGTTGGGCACGCTTGGCTGTGGCATGTAGAACTTCAGTCGACGAAGGCAGACTGACGAGCTGTTCGCCTTCGGCGAAAGCGCGTCGGGCAAGCGGGCTGCCCTACAGCAGCCTGTCCGCAGCAGGCGCTTTGCCCGCAACGCGGGCAACAGCCGTTCCCCGTGGCCGGAGGGAGGAGCGCGAGGAGGGGAAACGGCCTTCGGAACTCCGAGTGCCTCCCCTCCTCGCAAATCCACAGCTGTCAGCTGAGACAAAATTATAATAAAAAGAAATCCCTCAACATACAACAACAAAACCTTTTTCAATCCATATCATTTTTCAAAAAAGGAGACACCCACATGGTAAATCAGAAATATCTTGACAAAGCAGAGGTTCTCATAGAAGCCCTGCCATACATCCAGCGGTTCAACCGCAAAATCATTGTCATCAAATACGGCGGAAGCGCAATGGTGGATGAAGAGTTAAAGAGAAACGTCATCCAGGACGTAGTTCTTCTGAAACTGGTCGGCTTCAAACCGATCATCGTACACGGCGGCGGAAAGGAAATCAGCCGCTGGGTCGGAAAGTCGGCATGGAGCCGCATTTTGTAAACGGTCTCCGTGTAACGGACAAAAGACACTATGGAGATCGCAGAGATGGTTCTTGCAAAAGTAAACAAGGAACTTGTTACTCTGGTAGAATCTCTCGGCGTACAGGCTGTAGGTGTCAGCGGTAAGGACGGCGGTCTTCTCCAGTGCAAAAAAGAAGCTTTCCAAAGGCGAAGACATCGGCTACGTAGGTGAAGTTACAAAGGTTAATCCGAAGATCCTTCATGACCTTCTGGAAAGAGATTTCCTTCCGATCGTATTCCCAATCGGCTTTGATGAAAATTTTGATTCCTACAATATCAATGCGGACGATGCAGCCTGCGCCATTGCAGAGGCAGTTGAGGCAGAGAAAGCTTGCCTTCCTGTCCGATATTGAGGGCGTTTACAGGGATAAAGATGATCCCTCCACTCTGATCTCCGAGCTTCGCGTAGACGAGGCTGAGAATCTGATCTCAGATGGTACTGTGGGCGGAGGTATGATTCCGAAGCTGAAAAACTGTATCGACGCTATCGAGCATGGTGTAAACAGAGTCCATATCCTTGACGGAAGAATTCCTCACAGCTTGCTGCTGGAGATCTTTACAAACAAAGGTATCGGAACTGCTATTTTAAGAGAGGATGGAGAGGAATATTACCATGAGCATGAATAATCAGATGGAGGAATCCGAAGAGAGTATCCTTCATACATATAACCGTTTTCCGGTAGTTTTTGAAAAGGGACAGGGATGTTATTTATATGATTCCGAGGGAAAGGAATATCTGGATTTTGCAGCAGGTATTGCTGTAAATGCCCTGGGATATCATTATCCGGGATATGACGAAGCACTGAAATCCCAGATCGATAAGCTGATGCATATTTCCAACTTATACTACAATGAGCCGATCATCGAAGCAGGTGCGAAGCTTGTACAGGCAAGCCATATGGAAAAGGCCTTCTTTACAAACAGTGGTACAGAGGCAATTGAGGGCGCTCTCAAGGCTGCCAAGAAATATGCCTACGAAAGAGATGGCCATGCAGATCATGAGATCATTGCCATGAACCATTCCTTCCACGGAAGAAGTATCGGAGCTCTTTCCGTAACAGGAACTGCTCATTACAGAGAGCCGTTTGAGCCACTGATGGGTGGTGTGAAGTTTGCTGATTTTAATGACCTGGAGAGCGTGAAGGCACAGATTACAGATAAAACCTGTGCAATCATTATGGAGACCGTACAGGGAGAAGGAGGTATTTATCCGGCTACAAAAGAGTTTCTGGAAGGCTTACGTAAGCTCTGTGATGAGAAAGATATTATGCTGATCTTCGATGAGATTCAGTGCGGTATGGGAAGAACCGGACATTATTTTGCATGGCAGGCATACGGTGTACAGCCGGATATTATGACAAGTGCAAAGGCTCTTGGATGTGGTGTGCCGGTAGGTGCGTTTGTGCTGAACAAAAAAGCAGCTGCAGCCTCCCTGAAGCCAGGCGACCACGGAACCACTTACGGTGGAAATCCCTTCGTATGTGCAGCCGTCAGCAAGGTATTTGACATTTTTGAAAAATCAGATCCTTTCCCATGTGCAGGGACTTACTCCGTATTTTGAGGAGAAGCTGGACGAACTGGTTGCAAAGCATGACTGTGCAGAAACAAGAGGAGGCAAAGGCTTCATGCAGGGTATCGTGATCAAGGGACGTCCAGTAGGAGACGTGGTGAAAAAAGCTCTTGCAAAGGGTCTTCTGGTGATCTCAGCAGGAAGTGATGTTCTCCGCCTTGTTCCTCCTCTTGTGATCACAAAAGAGGATATCGACAAGATGGCAGAGATCCTTGACGAGTGTATGGAATAATAAAAAATAACAGATACAAAAGCAGCAGTATTTTCCGGAAAGGGTAGTGTGCCGATGGAGAATACGGCTGCTTTTTTTTCAGAAGAGACAATGTATATAAATTATATAACAGATATAGAAAACAGTATCCGAAAATCTGGTCGTGTGTTTGAAAACAAACAAAAAAATGCTATGACACACCGACAAAATGCACAAAAAGAGAGGGTTCGAGTATAAATTGCACATCTACACAGGTGATTTTAGAACGCCATATGTTATAATTTCACTGGTAAAAAAAATTTATGTGAGGGGTGAGAATTTTGAAAAATTATTAACCGTCATGTGTACTTTTCTGACAGTATTTCTGGCATGTCCTGTGGGTGTATGGGCAGCCGGAAACGGTGGGACAGGATCTGGTGTGCCGGTGTGGCTTTGTATTCCTTTTGCGGGCCTTCTTCTGTGTTGCAGTGATGCCGCTGGTAAAGGGTGAGTGGTGGGAGTCACATCAGCCCGTTGTGGTTGCATTCTGGATCGCTCTTATGATCATTCCGTTTGCAGTTGTTTACGGTGCCGGAAAAACTGCGGAAACAGTACTGGAGTGCGTGATCAATGACTATCTTACATTTATCATCCTGTTATTCGGACTGTTCTGTGTATCCGGTAACATTACAGTTGAGGGTGATTTTGCGGGCTCACCAAGAGTAAATGTAGGACTTCTTGCACTGGGAACCCTGCTTTCAAGCTGGATCGGTACGACCGGTGCCAGTATGCTGATGGTACGTCCGGTAATTAAAATGAATTCATGGAGAAAGAAAAGGGTCATATCATGATCTTTTTCATCTTTATGGTATCCAACATGGGTGGCTGCCTGACACCGATCGGTGATCCGCCTCTGCTGATGGGCTTCATGCGAGGTGTTCCATTCTTCTGGAGCCTGCATCTGTTCCCTGTACTGATCTTTAATATGGTGATCCTTCTGTTTGTGTTCTATCATCTGGATATGCGCTCTTACAAGAAGGATATCGCAGAGGGACGTAAACCGGATATCAGCAAACCGGGTACCGAGTTTAAGATCGAGGGTCTTCATAATATCATCTTCCTTGTGATGATCGTTGTGGGTGTTATCTTAAGCGGAATGCTTCCCGGTATGCCTGCATTCCAGGATGCGGCCGGAAATGTAAAGGGCCTTCATATTTTCGGTGAGGTTACTTTAAGCCTCCCGTCGATCATTGAGATCGTCCTGATCCTGGCAGCTGCATTTCTGTCCTTTAAGACAACGGATAAAAGGATCCGTGTGCGGAACCATTTTACCTGGGGTGCGATCAAGGAGGTTGCGGTTTTATTCATCGGTATCTTTATCACCATGCAGCCGGCATTGATGCTTCTGAAAGCTGTAGGACCGAATCTTGGAATTACCGAGCCGTACCAGATGTTCTGGGCGACAGGAGCACTGTCCAGTTTCCTGGATAATACACCGACCTATCTGGTATTTCTGACAACAGCGGGAACTCTCGGATTTACAAACGGAATCGCAACAACGCTGGGAACGGTTCCTGTAAAGCTTCTTTCCGCGATTTCCTGTGGTGCCGTATTTATGGGTGCCAATACATATATCGGCAATGCTCCGAACTTTATGGTCAAGACACTTTCTGACGAAAATGGTATCAACATGCCGTCCTTCTTCGGATACATGGCATGGTCCATTTGTTTCCTGGTACCGGTGTTCATCATCGATATGCTGGTATTCTTTTTATAAGGGAGGAGGATCAATATGCAGGATAATAACATTCGAGAGAAATGCAGAGAGCTTGCCACCAGGCTTTACGAGCTGGATGGCGAGGTTTATGAAAGCGTAGGATCTTCCCTTGGACGTACCTTCACCGGTGACAGAGAAGGCACTATCCGGAACTTAAGTGCTCTGATGTATACCAAACCGGACGGACATCTTCTTCGAAGCGAGATGGCACTGATCAGCAACATGGCCAGGACCATCAAGGATAAAGAAGAAAAAAGCCGTCTCATGAAGAAATATGATGAGATCTTTCAGGAGATCCTGACGCTGCCGGAGACTTTTGTTGCTACGGATATCATGGATAAGGAACGTGTGGCGCTGAATCATATGATCAAGCGCAGGGAAAAATCTCTGAGAATGACCATCTGGTCATCTGCATCAGCCGTACACAGGGAAGTGCCGGTAATGATATCGGTTTCGGACTGGCAGACAAGCTTCGGATCAACTATTATGATGTGGAGATCTTTGATCAGGTATTAAGGCGCCTTGAGGCGGAAAAGGGCGCGGTCAACGATGCGGAATATTTTGCGGATTTCAATAAATATGAGAAGAAGCATAAATTTGATCCCAAGGGCTGGTTCCGGGAATTCAACCGTTACCATGGTCTTCCGAAACAGGATGCGGTATTCTTTAACATGAGTGACCTGATCTGCGATCTGGCCTCAAAAGAGACTGCATCATTATGGGAAGGTGTGCGGATGCGATCCTCAAGAACAACCACATTCCTCATATCAGTCTGTTTATCACAGCTCCTTTTGCTATCCGTGTGCAGCATGTTATGGATGTACGGAAGATGAATATGAAGCAGGCAGTCCGTTTCCTGAAGAAGATGGACAGCCAGCACAGACGGTATTACAATTTTACGGCGGAGCTCAGTGGGGCAAGCCGGATAACTACGATCTTTGTATCAACAGTTGCAAGCTACGGAATCAATGAAACGGAGAATCTGATCCTGAAGCTTTTGAATGATCAGATCCACTAAGAGATAAAAATATGAGCAGCACGGAAGAAAGAAAAAGTTCCGGAAGGGGTTTTTAGCTTAACAGGCTGCAAACAGAAAAAGAATCAGAACAGAGTTCCTGCATTCTGAGGTAACCTTCTGCCAGACAGAAATACCTCAGAATGCAGGAACTTTTTTTTTTTGTTTATAAAAACTTAATCTTGATTAACTTTTTCATTTAGGGATTGACATTCGAAAAAACTTAGTATAAACTAACCTATGAGTTAGGTCTAACTAATTAGACTGAGTTAATTAATAGAAAGAAACGGAGGGATTCCATGCAGCCGATTTTATTTTTACAGTCAGGTGATACTGGCACGATCAAGCGTATTTCCGGAGCGGAGGATACAAGAAGATTTCTTGCAGGCCTTGGTTTTGTTGAGAATGCGGAAGTGACAGTCGTTTCCCAGTTTGACGGTAACCTGATCGTGAACATCAAGGATTCCAGAGTGGCAGTCAATAAGGAAATGGCGAGACACATTATGGTGTGACCGGACTGCGAGGCAGTGACCGGTAGTGGATTGCCCCAAACTGCGGAAGGCGCAGTTGAGGATAGATTAGAATTGGAATATGAACAGGGAGGAAAAGAGAAATGACTTTACGTGATGCAGCAGTAGGTTCTACAGTAGTTGTTTCCAAGATCACCGGCGACCCGGCTTACAAGCGCCGTATCATGGATATGGGAATCACAAAAAGGCAGCGAGGTTTTATATCCGAAAAGGTAGCTCCTCTTGGAGATCCGGTTGAGATCACCATCAGAGGTTATGAGCTTTCCTGCGTAAGCATGACGCAGCATGTGTGGAAGTAAAGTAAATAAGCTTCGAAAAATGACAGAGCGTCAGGCTCTGACCTGAAAAAAATTCCCCAGGAGGATGCAAAATGTCTGTAACAATAGCTCTTGCCGGAAACCCGAACTGTGGTAAAACGACCATGTTCAATGCCCTCACAGGAGCGAACCAGTATGTCGGAAACTGGCCGGGTGTAACCGTAGAGAAAAAAGAAGGTAAATTGAAAAACCAGAAGGATGTAACGGTAACAGACCTTCCGGGTATCTATTCTCTTTCGCCGTATACACTTGAGGAGGTTGTCAGCCGTGATTACCTTCTGAAAGAGAAACCGGATGTGATCATCGATCTTGTGGATGCAACAAACATCGAGAGAAACCTGTATCTGGCAACACAGCTTGATCGAAACAGGTATCCCGGTTGTTATTGCTCTTAATATGGTGGATCTTCTGAAAAAACAACATCCATATCAATGTAAAAGGTCTTACTCCGCGCTTGGATGCCCGATCGTTGAGACCTCTGCTCATTAAAGGAACAGGCCTTAAAGAGGTTTGTTGATGAGGCAATCAAATGTTGCGAACCAGCACAGAGTACCATCTAAGCCAGATGGAATTTCCGAAAGCAGATAGAAAAAGCTGTAAATGAGATCGAGATTTGTTCCTGCAAACTATCGCTGAGGAGAACAAGAGATGGTATGCAGTAAAATTCTTGGAAAATGACAGCAAAGTAGCAGAAAGCGTAGTACTTTCAGGAAATGGTGCAAAGTCCAGTAGAAGATAACAGAACAAAGATTGAAAAAAGCTGAAGACGATGATATGGAAAGTATCGTAACAGATGGACGTTACCAGTTTATCCAGAAGATCGTTTCTACTACAGTGAAGAAGAGCGGAAAAAATTACACGATTCTGATAAGATTGACCGTATCGTGACAAACCGTATCTTAGGTATCCCAATCTTTATCGCGATCATGTTTGTTGTATACTATATTTCTGTAACAACGATCGGTACATTAGTAACAGACTGGACAAATGATACATTTGTAGGAACCATCCAGGATGCCGCTCAAAGATTCTTCGGCAATCGGTGCAAATGATCTTGTACAGGGTCTTGTAGTTGATGGTATCATTGGCGGACTTGGAGCAGTACTTGGATTCGTACCTCAGATGGCAATCCTGTTCCTTTTCCTGTCTATCCTAGAGGACTGTGGTTACATGGTACGTATTGCATTCGTCATGGACCGTGTATTCCGTCATTCGGACTTTCCGGTAAGAGCTTTATCCCGCTTCTTATCTCTTCCGGCTGTGGAATCCCTGGTATCATGGCATCCAAAACGATCGAACAAGACAACGACAGACGACTGACTATCATGACAGCAACATTCATTCCATGTGGAGCGAAACTTCCAGTTATCGCTATGATGGGTGGTGTTATCGACAAGTTAAGCAACGGGATATCAGGAAAGCTCCTTTTCATCACACCACTGATGTACTTCATCGGTGTTGTAGCTGTTCTTGTAGCTGCAATCATTCTTAAGAAAACAAAACCGTTCTCCGGTAAACCGGCTCCGTTCGTAATGGAGCTTCCACAGTATCACATTCCGTCTGTTAAAACAGTTCTCCTTCATGTATGGGAAAGGCTGAAAGGCTTCATTATCAAAGCTGGTACGATTCTGTTCCTTGCTTGCGTAGTAATGTGGTTCCTTGGTCCAGGATTTGGATTTACAGCAGATGGATTTGGAATGGTGAAGACAGTGCAACGACAGCTTAATGGCAGTAATCGGTGGAGTGATCGCTCCTCTGTTGCTCCTCTTGGATTCGGCGAGTGGCAGCCGGTTGCAGCTTCTATCTCCGGTTTTCAGCAAAAGAAGTCAATCGTTTCTACGATGGGTGTTCTTTGCAAATGTAGCAGGAGATACAGAGGATACATGTCAATTGTTGCACAGGGTGTTGCAAAGCTGGTTCCCGTCAACAATTGCAGCATTTACATTCCTTCTGTTCAACCTGCTAGACTCACCATGTTTAGCAGCAATCTCGACAATGGCACATGAGATGCAGTCCAGAAAATGGTTCTGGTTTGCATATTTGTGATCAGTTATCTCTATTCAAGAAAGAAACAGGGGCTCCAGCTGTGTCGGCTGTGCCGGTAACACACATACAGGTGGCTGTGGCGGCAGCTGCTCCGGTCATTGTTCCGGCTGCTCCGGCTGTAGTGGAATGCATAAGTAACCAGGAGGGAAAGAAATCATGGCAAATGCAATTGTTGTCATCGTTGTTATCATCATTATGCTGTTTGCCGGAAAAGGCGCATATAAACATCTGAAGGGCGAAGGCGCCTGCTGCGGAGGCGGCAGCAAGCCGGAGATCCCGAAGAAGAAAGCTGGATGGAACCAAGCTGGGTGAGAAAACCATGAAGATCACAGGCATGCACTGTGAGAACTGTGTGGCCAGCGTCACAAGAGCGATCAACCGCATTGACGGTGCGGCAGCAAAAGTAAGCCTGAAAAAAGGTGAGGCAGTGGTTTCCTACGACAGAGATCTCCAACGAAGAGCTTAAGAAGGTAGTGGAAGACAGAGGATATCCAGTATACGGAAAGGGCGGCATCGGAAAGTCTACAGTGACTTCTAATCTGGCAGCCGCTTTTGCAAATATGGGAAAACGTGTCATTCAGATCGGATGCGATCCGAAAGCGGATTCCACCATTAATTTACTTTGGTGGTGAGCCACTTCGTCCGGTAATGAATTATATGAGGGAAGAGGACGAGGAGCCGGATGAGCTGGCGCAGATTTCAAAGGAAGGCTATGGAGGAATCCTCTGCATTGAGACGGCGGCCCGACACCGGGACTTGGCTGTGCGGGGCGTGGAATTATTGCGACTTTTCAGCTTCTTGAAGATATGGAACTATTCGAACATTATAAACCCGATGTGGTTTTGTATGATGTATTAGGTGATGTTGTGTGCGGTGGATTTGCAGCACCGATTCGTGAGGGATATGCGGATAAGGTTCTGATCGTTACATCCGGTGAGAAAATGGCACTGTATGCCGCCAATAATATTTCCAGTGCAGTCCGAAACTTTGAGGATCGCAGTTATGCCCGGGTATTTGGCATCGTGTTAAATCACAGAAATGTGGAAAATGAGAAAGAAAAAGTACAGGCATTTTCAGAAAAGATCGGAGTGCCGATCGTGGGCGAGGTGCCAAGAAGTGATGAGATCATCCACTGGGAGGAACAGGGAAAGACGGTGATCGAGGGAGATCCGACTTCGGACATCAGCAAATGTTTCCTTGATCTTGCCACATTGTTATGGAAAGAAGAGGAAAACGCATGAGACAGGAAGCATATTTTTTGTACGGTAAAAGAGCTGGATGAGCTTGGAAAAATAACATTCCCAGACAGCTTATTTCCCATACACATCTGATCTACAGTTCTCCAGCCACGCTGGCATTCAACTCGCCGGGAGCCGAAGGATTTGGCGTCAAACGAGCAGGACTGGCAGTGCCAGATTCCATTATGCTGATCGTATCTCCGGGATGCTGTGGCCGCAATACCTCGGTGCTTAGTTCGATGCGGAGCCTATCAGGACCGTTTTATTATCTGTTGATGGATGAGACGGATATTGTGACCGGAAGGCACCTGAAAAAGATCCCTAAGGCAGTAGCGGAAATATGCGAAGGACTTAAGAAAAAGCCGTCTGTTGTGATGATATGTATTACCTGTGTGGATGCGCTGCTTGGCACGGATATGGAGCGTGTCTGTCATAAGGCAGAGGAATATGCAGGAATTCCGGTGGCCCTGTTATATGTATGCACTGACCAGAGAAGGACGAAAACCACCGATGGTACATGTGCGACAGTCCGTTTATTCGTTGCTGGAACCGAAAAAGAAAGAAGGGAAATGTGGTTAATCTGCTGGGATTTTTCTCACCGCTTGTGGATGACTGTGAGCTGTATGATCTCCTTCATGGGGCAGGAGTAAAAACAATCCATGAGATTTCCAGGTGCAAGGATTATGCACAGTATCAGACCATGTCGGAAGCAAATTTTAATCTGGTACTGCATCCGGAAGCGCGCTTTGCGGCAGAGGATTTTCATGACCGGCTGAAAATTCCATATATCGAACTGCGCAGACTGTATCAGATTGATAAGATTGCCAGTCAGTATCGTGCTTTTGGGGCGGCACTGGGTGTGGAATTTGATGATGAAATACCGCGTAAGGCAGCAGAGGAGGCGGTAGAAAAATTCCGGAAAATACATCCGGATGCAGTATTTGCCGTCGGAGAGTGGATGAACGGAGATCCGTTTGAACTGGCACTCGCATTGGTGCGCTACGGATTCCGTGTGCCGGAGATTTATGGAACGTTATCCGGTGAAAATTTTATCTATGTGAAACAACTGGCAAAAATCAGTCCGGATACGAAAGTTTTTTCCAATCTGGAACCGACCATGCTGTATTATGACAAAAGTCAGTCCGGCGTCAATATGACCATAGGAAAAGATGCCGGCTATTATCATAAAGAATGTTCCAATGTGCTCTGGAATGAGGAACGGCAGCCGTACGGTTATGCCGGCGTGCGCAGACTGTTTGAGGCATTGGCGGAGGTATAACACAATGAGAGGATTGAGAAAATATCTGACACCATTTGCACCGGATCAGTCAGGTGCGGTGTCTGTATTATATGAATTTGGCGGGATTATCGTCATCTTGTGATGCCGGTGGCTGTACCGGAAACATCTGTGGATTTGATGAGCCGCGCTGGTTTGAGAGCAAAAGTGCACTGTTCAGTGCGGGTCTTCGCGATATGGATGCAATTCTCGGCCGGGATGACAGACTGGTGGCAAAGCTTGCAGATGCCGTGACAAAACTGGATGCAAAGTTTGCAGCGATTATCGGGACGCCGGTTCCGGCCGTTATCGGAACGGATTACCATGCCTTAAAGCGTATGACGGAGAAAAAAGTGGATCTGCCGATTCTGACTGTGGATACGGATGGAATGGAATTGTATGACAAGGGGGAAGAAAAAGCCTGGAAGGAACTGTTTTTGGTATTTGCAGGTGAAAAAGAAGACGTGATTTTGGGCAGAATCGGGATACTTGGCATGACACCACAGGATATCAGTGATCTGCAAGTGCAGCAGACCGTATCCGGGAGCGTTTTGCGGCAGAAGGAAAAACTGCTGTCTGCTATGGAATGGGAAATGGACTTGATGATGTAAAATCGGTTTCAATGTGGAAAAAATATCGTGGTATCGCCGGCCGCTTTAGAGGCAGCGCCAAATATCTGGAAAACATATGGAACACCGTATGAGACAGGCTATCCGCTGGTGGATGAACTGGTTTACGATATGGATTATCATGGGAAAAAGGTACTTATTGTACAGCAGCAGGTGATCGGATCTGCAAGAAAGAGATACAAAAAAGCAAAGGATGCACAGGTGACAGTTGCAAGTTGGTTTATGATAAAGAGAGCTTTGCAGTGATACAGATCGTGCATCTGCGGGATGAAGAAGATTATATAAGGCTGGTGGAAAACATGGAATATGATGTGATTTACGCTGATCCATGTATGAAGCGTATGACACCGGAATTTGACGGAATCTTTGTGGATACGATACATTTTGCGGTGTCGGGGCATCTTGCAGAGATGAGATAACAGTTGCCGGTGGTCTTGTAAGATGTGACCCGCAATAAGGGCGTGTACAGGGATTGGAGAAAATGTGTATAAGAATGAGATGACCTGGCGCATCCGGGTATACGGTATCGTTCAGGGTGTTGGTTTCCGGCCAACGGTAAGCCGCCATGCGACAAACCATGGAATTTACGGAACTGTTTGCAATAAAGGACCCTATGTGGAAATTTATGCACAGGGGACAAAAGAACAGATCGATGGATTTTTAAACAGTCTGAAAGAACATCCACCGAAGCGTGCGGCTGTTTTGAAGATAAATACAGAGAATATCACCGCAGATACAACAGAACAGTTTGAACATTTTGACATTATCGAAAGTGAGAAAACAAAAGGTGAAATTTTTGTTTCTCCGGATATCGCAATCTGTGAGGAGTGCAAGGAGGAAATGTTTGACCCGAAAGACAGGCGGTATCTGCATCCGTTTATCAACTGCACCTGTTGTGGACCAAGGCTGACGATTCTGGATTCGCTTCCTTATGACCGTGAGCGCACAAGTATGAAAGAGTTTCCGATGTGCCCGGACTGTGCAAAAGAATACACGGATGAGAAAACCAGGCGGTATGACGCGCAGCCGGTGTGCTGCAACCAATGTGGACCACAGGTGTACCTGATCGGCAGACCCGAGCGGGGACGTGCCGCAATTACATATACACGCCGGCTTATTCGTGAAGGCAAAATTGTAGCAATCAAGGGAATCGGAGGGTTTCATCTGTGCTGTGATGCTACAAATGAAGAAGTGGTCTGCCGTCTTAGAACATTAAAAAATCGCCCGGCCAAGCCCTTTGCAGTTATGGCAAAAGATGAATCGGTTGTAAAACGGGAATGTGTGGTGACGCCGGAGCAGGAGGCGATTCTTACCGGACATCAGAAACCGATTCTGTTACTGGACAGACGAAGCGATGGCGGGCTGGCATCTTCGGTGGCACCGAACAATCCAAAAGTTGGTGTGATGCTTCCGTATGCACCGGTGCAGCTGTTGATTTTTCAGTATGATGATGGAATCGAAATGCCGGAACTTCTGGTAATGACCAGTGGAAATACTTCTGGTGCGCCAATCTGTCGTGAGGATGAGGAAGCTGTTGCCGAATTATCCCATTTGTGTGATGCGATGCTGTCACATAACCGCAAAATCAGGATACGGGCAGATGATACGGTGATGGATTTTTACAGAAATGAACCGTACATGATCCGGCGTTCCAGAGGCTATGCACCGCTGCCGTTTATGACAAAAGCAGACTGGAAAGGACAGGTGCTCGCGGTTGGCGGGGAATTGAAAAATACCTTTTGCATAGGTGTGGACAACAGGTTTTATCCGTCACCATATGTGGGAGATCTGGAGGACTTAAGAACGGTAAAGGCATTGCAGGAGACAATACACCGGTTTCAGACATTGCTGGAAGTAAAGCCACAGGCTGTGGTCTGTGATCTGCACCCAAAATACAATTCTACGGTTGTAGCGGAAGAACTTGGATATCCGGTGATAAGAGTGCAGCATCATTATGCACACATTTTATCCTGTATGACAGAAAATGACTGTCATGATCCGGTCATCGGAGTCGCTTTTGACGGAACCGGATACGGTACAGACGGTACGATCTGGGGCGGAGAGATCCTGCTGGCGGATTATCAGGATTTTACAAGATTTGGCAGCATTACTCCATTTTTACAGATCGGCGGAGGCCTCTGCAAAAGAGGGCTGGCGTATTGCGGTCTCTATGATTTACGGATATACGAAAGATCGCAAAAGGGCATGGGAGATCATGGAAACACTGGGTCTTTGCAGCGAACAGGAAAGCAGGGTACAGTTCACCATGGCAGACCGGAAGATTAATGCGGTGGCTTCAACCAGTGCAGGACGGCTTTTTGATGCCGTCAGTGCGATACTCGGGATCAGGCGCAGGTCAGGATTTGAAGGGGAAGCATCGACGGCATTGCAGTTTGCAGCAGAGGCATACGAGCAGCAGAACCTCTCAAATATCTCACAGGAGCAAAAGGAAAATAAGGATATACTGCTGCATGAAACAAAAGAGCGTTTCGTTTTAAATACACAGATGTTGGTGCAGCAGATTACAGAAGCAAAAATGAGGGGCGAAGACACCGGGATGCTGGCATATCGGTTTCATCAGGTACTGGCAGAAATGATTACAGCTGCCTGTATCAAAAGCAAAAGAAAGCAGTGGCAGGGATAAAGTTGCCTTAAGCGGTGGCGTATTCCAAAACCGGTTACTGCTGCGTCTGACAGAAGAACGACTGTTACAGGAAGGATTCGAAGTGCTGCGGCACCGTATGATTCCGCCGAATGACGGAGGAATTGCAATCGGACAGGCAGCATATGGGATGTATCAATTACAGAAATAGGAGGATAAAAAGATGTGTGTAGGTTTATCAGCTAAGGTAGTAAAAATCAGTAATGGCACGGCGGTCATTGATGCAGGCGGCGCCAAAAGAGAGGTTTCTTCCCAGCTTCTGGAAGATCTGGAGCCGGGAGATTATGTTATGGTGCATGCAGGTGTAGCAATCGCAAAAATCACCGATGAGGATGACAGTGAAACCGAGCAGCTCATGGAGGAATTTTTATAATGAAAACAGCCAGAGATCATTGAAAATTATGATGGCCCGGATGTGCGGATCATGGAAGTGTGCGGTACGCACACACATGCAAGATTTTCCGGCTGGGAATCCGTAAACTGCTGCCAAAACAGGTAGAATTGATTTCCGGACCGGGATGTCCGGTATGTGTAACACCGGTCAGTTTTATTGATGAAGCAATTTATCTGGCATTGGAAAAAGGAGGGTTACGATCTGTACGTTTGGAGATCTGGTCCGTGTGCCGGGTACAAAGATGAGCCTTGCGGGAGCCAGAGAACAGGGAGGAAAGATCCACATCGTTTATTCTCCGGCAGATGCTGAAAAATATGCGGGAGAACATCCAAAGGAGCAGGTAACCTTTCTGTCGGTGGGATTTGAGACAACGACACCGGCAGGATGTCTTTCCGTAAAGGCGGCAAGAGAAGATGGACTGGATAATTACTCTATATTGGTGGCAAACAAAACCATGCCACAGGCTTATGAGGCATTAAAGGGCAGTGCGGATGTGTTTTTGTATCCGGGCCATGTCAACGCCATCACAGGGAACACGTCTTTGCGAGGCACTGACCGAAGAAGGTGTCAGCGGTGTTGTGGCAGGATTTACCGCAAGGGAACTGATGACAGCGCTGGCAGTTTCACTGGTGAAGTTTCAGGAGGGGAAACCGTTTTTTGTAAATTGTTATCCGCGAGTGGTGACACAGGATGGAAGCAGGAGGCACAGCTGCTTGTAGATGAGATGATGGAAGCCTGTGACTGCGAATGGAGAGGGCTGGGTGTTATTCCGAAATCCGGCATGAAATTAAGACAGGAGTGGCAGGAGTTCGATGCACGTCTCAAATATCAGATGCCGAAAATTGAAGGAAAACCAAATCCGGCCTGCCGCTGTGGCGATGTACTTCAGGGAAAATGCAAACCATCCGATTGTAAAGTATTCGGAAAAGGCTGTACACCGCAGCATCCGATCGGCGCCTGCATGGTGTCCGGTGAGGGAGCCTGCTCTGCATATTATCAGTATTCATAAGAAAGAAGGAAAAAACATCATGGAAAATAAAACAGTAACGATGGCACATGGTGCCGGTGGAAAGCAGACATCCGAATTGATTGATCAGGTGTTTAAGGCACATTTTGCAAACAATGATCTGACGGCAGATGATGCAGCGGTATTAGTTCCGCCGGCAGGAAGAATGGCAGTATCTACAGATGGGTTTATTGTATCTCCGGCATTTTTTCCGGGGGGAAATATCGGCAAACTTTCCATCTGCGGAACCGTCAATGACCTTGCCTGTATGGGAGCAAAACCAATGTATCTTACCTGCGCCTTTGTCATTGAAGAGGGATTTCCGATGGAAAAACTGGAAGAAATCGCAGCTGCCATGGAAAAACAGCAAAAGAGGCCGGAGTACATATTGTATCGGGAGATACAAAGGTTGCTGGAAAAGGACAGGTGGATGGAATTTTTATCACCACGACCGGAATGGGGGAGATCGAAGAAGGAGTGACCGTCGGCGGAGAACTGGCAAAGCCCGGAGATGCAATCATCGTAACCGGTGATATCGGACGGCACGGATGTACGATCCTGTTAGAGCGGGAAGATTTTGGCATCGATGCGGATGTGACCAGTGACTGTGCACCTTTGTGGAAGACCGTAAAGGCAGTCATGGATACCACACACAACCTGCATGTGATACGTGATGCGACCAGAGGCGGCGTCGGAACAGTCCTGTATGAGATTGCAGGTCAGAGCAGCGTAGGCATCCGTTTAAATGCAGAGGCTGTTCCGGTACGGCCGGAAGTAAAAGGAGTCTGCGGGATGCTTGGACTTGAGCCTTTATATCTGGCATGCGAAGGAAGACTTGTGATCATGGCACCGAAGGAAGAGGCAGATGCCATCGTGGAAACACTGCATAAATGTCCGTATTCCGCAGAGGCAGCTATTATTGGAGAAGTCATTGCAGACGAACCGGGCAGAGTTGTAATGGAGACAGAGATTGGCACACAGGCACTGCTTCCACAGCCGGGGGAGAGCTTTTACCAAGAATCTGTTAACAGGAGGAGTCAGGGCATGGAAACCAGAGTGGCAGTTATTTCAATTATTGTAGAACAGGAGGATGCCATTGAAGAATTAAATATCCTTCTTCATGAAGCACGTCAGTACATTGTAGGCAGAATGGGCATACCATACCGCGCAAAAGGAATCAGCATCATAAGCATTGTCATTGATGCACCACAGGACACGATCAGTGCACTTTCCGGAAAAATCGGACATTTAAAAGGCGTATTCGCAAAGACGGCATACTCGAATGTTATTACTCCGGCAGAGGGAGGAACAAAATAGTGATCAAGATAGCAGTATATGGAAAAGGCGGAATCGGAAAATCCACTACCGTTTCAAATGTAGCGGCTGCATTGGCAGAAATGGGGCTTAAGGTGATGCAGATCGGATGCGATCCGAAAGCAGATTCTACCATATTGCTCCGTCATGGAGAGGCTGTGCCGGCCGTGCTCGACTTATATAATGAGAAAAAGCAGGCGTTGCAGCTGGAGGATATGATACGCATTGGGTATAACGGTGTTATCTGTGTGGAGGCCGGTGGACCGACACCGGGACTTGGCTGTGCCGGCCGTGGTATCATCACGGCACTGGAAAAGTTAAAAGAGCTTGGCGCATATGATGTATACAAACCGGATGTGGTTTTATATGATGTACTCGGAGATGTGGTATGCGGTGGATTTTCCATGCCGATGCGGGGCGGTTATGCGGACAAAATATTTATTATTACCTCCGGGAAAACATGGCAATTCATGCAGCTGCAAAAACCGTGGATATTGCCATGGCAGTACCGTGGATATGCGGGCTTGGTCATTTTAAATCGCAGGGATGTCCCGCGGGAGAGAGGAAAAAGTGGCAGAACTGGCAGACGATTTTCACACAGCGTTATTGGTAACACTATCACACAGCGGGCAGGTGGCCTGGCAGAGGAGCAGAAAAACATTGATGGAGGTTATCCAGACAGGTGAAATGGCAGACGAATACCGTGCGCTTGCCGAGCAGATCCTGAATGCATGCGGTGGCATTCTGGAAGAAGGCTCATAAAAAAAGAGTTGGAGGAACAATGTTACGTCGTGTGGGGAAACCGTTGATTCGAAAGATGCTGTGGTAAAAATAAAAGATGCCTCATTTCCAACACCATTTGTTTCGGCACTGGAGTATAATTCCCCGGTACATGGCAACTGGAATATTGTGCATACGGGAATGCAGGTTCCGGAATCTATGCAGATCTATGTCTGTGCGGATAACTGTATGCGTGGTGTTGTACTGACTGCGGCAGAAATGAATGCAGCAGACCGTTTTTCCTTTTGTGATCGTGGAGGAAAAGGATCTTCTGGGCGGAAATCTGGAGGATGTGACCATTGAAGGAGTGACGGACATTCTCCCCGGCTGGATGAGAAGCCAAAGGCAGTCTTGCTTTTTACCGTGTGTCTTCATCATTTTCTGGGAAGTGATCTGGACCGCATCTACGGCGAACTGGAAGAAAGATTTCCGGAGATCTTTTTTTGCGATGCTTTATGGATCCTATCATGCAGAAAACAGGTCCGACTCCGGATCAGAAAGCTGCGCCGGCCATGTATGATGCAGTACCGGAGAGGAAAGCTGATCCGGAATGTGTCACAGTCCTGGGCAGTGATTTTGTGTTGGATGAGAGTGCAGATATCTGCCGGATCCTGAAAAAGAACGGAATCCGTCTCCGGGAAAAGCACCGGCCTGTAAGAACTGGAGGATTATCAGAGCCTGGGAGAGGGAAGCCTGATCCTTAACTGTTATCCGGCAGGAAAATTCGGAGTACAGCAGCAGGCGGAGAGACTTGGAAGGCCGTTTTTATACCTGCCCGGAAGCTTTGACTATGAGGAGATAGAGACGCAGGAAAAGTATTTGCTGGAGCTGATGGATCAGCACAGCTGCGGTAAAATGGCCTGGATATCAAAACGGAGATCCGAAAATGCGAGAGGCTCTTTCCCCATGCACACAGATCATCGGTGACACTCCCATAGCTGTGGATTATCTTTTTCATCCAAGACCTCTGGGACTTGCAAAAGCTTCTCCTTACCCATGGATTTCAGGTACAGTCCGTTTTTCTGGACAGTATCAGCCCGGAAGAAAAAGAAGTATTTTTCTGGCTGAAGGAGAATTACCCGGAACTCATGTTGATTTCGACTGTTCGCCCGGAGATGAGTAGTGTGGCCACGGCAGCATTTCGAAAAATCCTTGCCGTCGGACAGAAAGCAGCCTGGTTTACGGGGAGCAGAAATTTTGTCAATATGGTGCAGGGCGGCGGGCTCTGGGGCTTTGACGGGATTAGACGTACTGCACAGCTGATGCTGGAGGCATTTAATGAGGAAAAAGCTCCGGAAGATCTGATCATTCGCAAAGGATGGGGGTGCGAAAGCTGCATATGAGACAGGCATATCGGATCATACCGATCTACACGGCAGACGTGTCCGGAGTCTGCTCTGCATTGTATGAGCTTGGAGGAATGACAGTGATGCATGATCCTTCCGGCTGCAATTCTACTTATAATACCCATGATGAGATCCGCTGGTACGATCAGGACAGTCTGATCTTTATCTCAGGTCTTACGGATATCGATGCCATTATGGGAAACGATGAGAAATTTCTTCAAGATATCGAAGAGGCGGCAAAGGAGCTGAAACCGAAATTTATTGCACTTGCAAGTTCACCGATCCCCTTTATGAACGGAACAGATTTTCAGGGACTGGCCCGTGCACTTACAGCAAGGACCGAAATTCCGGTATTTTCGGTTCCGACCAGCGGCATGCACGACTATGTATACGGAGCAGGGCTGGCACTGGCGGAAATCGCAGGACATTTCACAGGAGCAGCAGAGAAAACCGGAAGGTGTTCAGAAGCACCCACAGGATCTGCGGAAAGATCTACAGAGAAGAGAAGCAGAAAATTAAATCTTCTTGGAGCAACACCCCTTGATCTTGGCCCGCAGTCTGCAGTAGATGCCATGAAAAAACGTCTGAAAAAACTATGGCTGGGAGATACTTTCCACCTGGGCTATGGGGGATACGCTGAAGCTTTGTCCTGTGCCGGTGAAGCGGCGGTAAACCTTGTGGTATCCTCTGTGGGAATCCTGGCGGCCAATGTGCTGAAAGAAAAATTCGGTACGCCATTTCTCGTGGGGACTCCTGTGGAAGGCTATGAGGGACAGATTTCAGATGCACTTGAGCGGATCGCGGATAGATCCTGTGGAGAGTGGGTAAATAGAAGGATGACTCCGCAGAGGAAAGCGGAGGGCAGATCTTAGGGAAACAGGAGGAACTGTGGAAAGTAACCCGGAGCAGGTAATCTATTTTCAGGGAAGGAACAGTCTGTCAGCAGTATCTGACCCTTCAGGAGAAAGCAGGGAAATGCCCGACAAAGATGAGGTATTTTTTTCCGTACCGGACATTACCATCATCGGAGAACCGGTTACCATGGGCTCCCTGGCAGCAGTCATAGAGCAGAAATACGGAAAAAGGTTCAGCTGCTCTGTCCGCTGGAGATCACAGGGGACTTTTGCGCAAGGGAGATGAAGCCATCTGTGGCGAGGAAGCCATGGAAGAAAAGCTGAAAACAGCCAGGATCATTGTGGCAGACCCACTCTATCGTCCGATCTGTCCGAAAACAGCCATTTTTTATGAGATGCCGCATATTGCGTTTTCCGGAAGGATATATCTCAGAAAATATTTTCCGGAATAAAGAGCGTTTCGTGATCATGTATATAAATATTATGCGGATGAGAAAACAGGGCAGCAGTGTGTATAATTGCAGGAAAATCACATAAACTGAATTATAAGAAACCGTAAAGGCGTTGCAGAAATATGCAGCGCCTTTTTCCGGCAGTAATACCGGAAATGGAGTATATATGGAGGGATTTTATGTGGGGATTTTTGTCAGCACTGATCTCAGGTGCACTGATGAGTATTCAAGGGTATTTAACACAAATGTAACAAAACAGACCAGTCTGTGGGTATCCACCGGCTGGGTACAGTTTTCGGCGTTTCTGGTCTGTGTGGCAGCATGGTTTTTTACAGGCAGAGAAAGTATCGGCATGCTGTGGCAGGTAGAGGCTAAATATAATTTACTCGGAGGAGTGATCGGTGCATTTATCACTATCACAGTGATCCGGAGTATGGGAAGTCTGGGGCCTGCGCGGGCGGCTATGCTTATTGTCATTTCTCAGCTTGCGGTGGCTTATCTTATAGAATTGTTGGGGATTTTCGGTGTGGAAAGAGCAGATTTTCAGTGGAGAAAGCTGTTGGGAATGCTGATCTGTATTGCAGGTGTGGTTATTTTCAAATGGAAATAGAAATAAAAGTATTGTAATATTTGTAATACTTCGTTAAAATAAGGTATGGTTTTGCATGAGTAACGGGGCACCTGCCGCCACATCGGCGGAAAAGGAGGAACCGCCTACCTATGAAAATAAGATCACATATCAGAAGTGTTCGGTTTGTTTTTTCCATATTTTGTTACAGATCCTGGCAGGGCTGACAGGCTGTAAGGATGACGGAACAGAATTTCTGGAGAAAGAACTGGTGCAGGAAGAAAGTACGGAAGCATCCGGAATGGATGCAGAGCAGGAAGAACCGAAGGATACGGAAAGTGAAGTATCCGGGAAGGCATCCGCAGGGGCTGCGGCAGATATATCACAGAAGAAACAGAATGAGTCTGCGGAGGAACCGGCTCCGAGGTTGAAAAACAGCTGCCGGAGATCTCAGACACCCTCAGACCATTTATGTAGATATATGTGGAGCAGTGACCAGCCCGGGAGTCTATGAGCTTCCATATGGCAGCCGTGTTTTTCAGGCTATCGAGCAGGCCGGAGGATATCTTCCGGAAGCTGCGGCAAGCTATCTCAACCGTGCTAAGGGACTTTCCGATGGACAGCAGGTTTATGTGCCTACCCAGGCGGAGGTGGACAGCCAGCGGATCGCAGCTACCCAGGATGGATCGGAAGTCACAGCAGAAAACAGTACCGAAACGGCGAGCGGACAGAAATCCGCCGGAGAGGATTCCGGTGAAGCCGAGACTGCATCTTCCACAGAGCAGAAGATCGATCTGAACACAGCTGATGTATCCCAGCTTACCACTCTCACAGGAGTAGGGGAGTCCAAGGCTCTGGCGATCATCGCTTACAGGGAAGAGAACGGTCCCTTTACTTCAGCAGAGGATATCATGAATGTACCAGGCATCAAAGAAGGAACCTATGAGAAGATAAAGGATAAAATAGCAATAAAAAGTAAGGAGCGCTAAATGAGCAGGAAAGTTTTGGTAGTAGATGATGAGAAACTGATAGTAAAGGGTATCCGTTTCAGTCTGGAACAGGATGGAATGGATGTGGATTGTGCCTACGATGGAGAAGAAGCCCTGGAAAAAGCAAAAGCAGGAGAGTACGATATCATCCTTCTTGACCTGATGCTTCCCAAGATGGATGGCTTTGAGGTCTGCCAGCAGATAAGAGAATTTTCAAATGTTCCGATCGTTATGCTGACTGCAAAAGGTGAGGATATGGACAAGATCCTCGGGCTGGAATACGGAGCGGACGATTATATCACCAAGCCTTTCAATATCCTGGAAGTCAAAGCCCGCATCAAGGCGATCATCCGCCGTGCAGGCAGCAAACAGGACAAGAGGAGAAGGCCAAGACTGTGGAAGTCGGAGAACTGAAGCTGGACTGCGAAGGACGCCGCGTATTTATCTCCGGAAAAGAGATCAACCTGACAGCAAAGGAATTTGATGTGCTGGAGCTTCTCGTATTCAATCCGAACAAGGTATACAGTCGTGAAAATCTTCTGAATATTGTCTGGGGATATGAATATCCGGGAGATGTCAGAACCGTTGATGTACATATTCGGCGTCTTCGTGAAAAAATCGAGGCTAATCCCAGTGAGCCTAAATATGTACACACCAAATGGGGCGTAGGCTATTACTTCCAGGCATAACCTGTGAAGTTCAAAAAAAAACGGCAAATTTTTCTAAAAGTCTCCGCTTTCGTATTCTGATAATCCTGATCATACTGGGAATCGTACCAAGTGTCATTGTTACGGAAATGGTGATCGCCAATTATGAAGACCGTGCCATTGCCAACCGTGTGCAGAGCATGGAGAACATCTGTGACATCATGTGCGACCTGCTGATCAAGGAGAATTATCTGAATGACACCAGCTCTCAGACGGTGAACAGCAAGCTGGAATTACTGTCCAACAGCTATGGTGGCAGGATTCTCATTGTAGACAGGGATTTCAGGATCATCAAGGATACCTATGGCGTGGATGAGGGCAGGACTCTGGTTTCCCAGAAAGTATTGAACTGTTTTAAAGGAGAAGATGCCTACCAATATGATTCTGACAGCCAGAAGCTGATCTTGGCAGTTCCGGTAAAAAGTCCGGATGTAAAACAGGTGCAGGGTGCCATGATGATCATGGCATCTTCCAGTGAGGTGACAGCAACCATCCATGAACTGGAGCAGAAAGGGATTCTGATCATCGGTATCATTGTAGTGCTGGCCATTTTCTGGGTTATATTCTTTCCACGATCCTGGTGAAGCCATTTGCCAGGGTAACGAAAGCAATCGAGGACCTTACAGACGGATATCAGAATGAGGAGATCTCGGTACCGGATTATACAGAGACAGCTTTGATCACAGATGCATTTAACAAGATGCTTTCCAGAATGAAGACGTTGGATGAATCCAGACAGGAGTTTGTATCAATGTGTCTCATGAGCTGAAGACACCGATGACTTCCATGAAAGTTCTGGCAGATTCCCTTGTAGGACAGCAGGGAGTTCCGAGAGGAACTGTATCAGGAATTTCTTTCTGATATTACAGAAGAGATCGACAGAGAGAACAAGATCATCACAGACCTGCTCTCCCTGGTAAAAATGGACAAAAAAGCAGCAGACATGAACATTGTCAACATGAATATCAATGAGCTTCTTGAGAATATCCTGAAGCGTCTCCGACCTATTGCAGATCAGAGAAGCATTGCCCTGATACTGGATTCGTTCCGACCGGTAACCGCAGATGTGGATGAGGTGAAATTTACCCTTGCCATCAGTAACCTGGTCGAAAATGGTATCAAATACAATGTAGATGAGGGATGGGTCCGCGTAACACTGGATGCGGATCATAAGGATTTCTATGTGACGGTTGCAGATTCCGGCCTGGGAATACCGGAAGATTCCATTGAACGGATCTTTGAGCGTTTTTATCGTGTGGATAAATCCCATTCCAGAGAGATCGGCGGAACCGGTCTTGGACTTGCTATTACAAGAAGTTCTATAGCCATGCATCATGGGATCATCAAGGTATCCAGCAAAGAGGGCGAGGGAACCACATTTACCGTGAAGATCCCGCTGTCCTATATCCCGTCCTAGGAGGTACAGCATGAAAAAACGATTTTGATCATCTGTGTGGCCGCTGCCTGCATCCTTTTTGGTCTGGTTGCTTTCATAGGTTTGTCGGGAAGAAATAAAAACGAAGAACGGCAGTATAGATTTTATTATATCAACAGCGATGAAACGAGACTGAAAGAAGAAAAATATACTCCGAGAAGGAAACAACAGAAGTGATGCTGCGCAATTTTTCCGAGAGTCTGAATAACCGTGAGACCCGGGAAGACGGAATCTCACTTTTTCCGGATGGGGTAAAGATTTCTTCTTATTCCATACAGGATGGAGTCCTGAACGTAGAATTCAATGAGGCCTATGATAAAATGTCACGTACCAGAGAACTTCTGGTGCGGGCAGGTATAGTGAAGATCTTTTTACAGGTTCCAGGAGTGGATTCTGTGGAGATCTATGTGGGTAAAAGCCGCTGACAGATACCAGGGGTGAAGAAGTGGGAGCCATGAACAACGACACCTTTGTGGAGTTTTCCGGGTCCGATGGGGATGTACAGCTATGACACCTTTACTCTGTATTTCACAAATAAAAACGGAGATAAACTGGTAGCGGAACAGAGAAGTGTCCGCTACAGACGAAATCTTCCGAAGGCTACGGTGGTTTTGGAGCAGCTTGCAAGAGGTCCGCTGGAAAAAGGACATTATCCTACAATACCGGAGAATTCAGAGGTACTTTCGCTGACGAGAGCAAACGGAATCTGCTATGTGGATTATAATTCCGTATTTCAGGATTATGCGCTGGATGTTTCGGAACAGATTGCCGTGTATTCGGTGGTAAATACGCTGATCGCGGCAACGGATGTGGACAAAGTTGAGATTTCCATCGAAGGAAACAAGGAAGTGACTTTTGGCCAGAATATGCAGCTTTATAAGTTCTATGAATGGAACGACAGCCTGCTGGCAGATACAAAGACCAAAAAAGAGCAGAAAAATAAATACATTTCAAAATATCAGAAAAACGGGAGAACATTTATGGCGAAACGGCCGATGTGTCTTTTGTGTTTTCTTATGATGCTGAGTCTTGGCACACTGGAGCTTATGGGGATTCTCTGATCAGGGGGAATCCTTCCGTTAAATGTGCAGGAACAGATCGAAGCGTACCCTGGTTCCATGATCTGCGGGGAGGTGGAACAGTATGAAAACACAGAATTTTCCCAGTCTGTTTATCTGAAAAAAACATATCTTATCCATCAGTCAAAAAAATTTCCAATTGAAAATGTAAGAATATTTCTCAAAAAGAAGAAGATCTGAAACCGGGAATGCGGATCCTGGTCAAGGGAACGCTGAAAAGAGTGGAAGGTCCTGCGAATCCGGGGGGCTTTGACAGCCAACACTTTTATGCCTGTCGTCATATTTATTATTTTATGAAGAACGCTGTGCTCCAAAAGAAAACAGCAGTGTATTCCGGCTACAGGCAGCTCCTTTTGGAGATAAAAGAAAGCTGCAGACAGATTCTGAAGGAAGCTGCAGGAAAAGATGCACCTGTTTTTTGTGCCATGACGCTTGAGACAAACAGGAACTGGATCCGGAAACACAGATGCGCTATCAGCTGGCCGGAATCATACATATCCTTGCCATCAGCGGACTTCATATCAGTATTCTGGGAATGGGGCTTTACAACCTTCTAAAGAAGATGGGACTGGGAATCTGGCCTGCCGATTTTTTCTCTGGGAGTGATGCTGCAGTATGGGATCATGACCGGAGGGAGTGTTTCCACCATGCGGGCAGTAACTATGTTTTTGATCGCCATGGGAGCCAGGATCACCGGACGGATCTATGATATGATGAGTGCTCTTTCCGTAACTGCCATGATGATCCTTGTGGAATCTCCGGCCTATCTCCTGGACAGTGGATTTCTTCTGTCCTTTGGCTGTGTTCTGGGAATGGGGCTCGCTGCGGAAAAGATCTGTGCCCTTGCAGGAGCGGAAAAAAAAATGGACAAAGGCACTGGTAAGTCCTATAGCTCTTCAGCTTGTGACTCTGCCGGTGATGCTGAAGTTTTTCGGAGAAGTCTCTATTGCCGGATTTATCCTGAATCTGCTGGTGCTTCCAAGCGTGGGTTTGGTACTGACTGGAGGAATGGCGGCGCTGCTGCTGGGGATTTTCAGTATTCCTGCGGCAAAACTGGTAATCCTGCCGGCAAGGGTACTGCTGCTTTTTTATGAACATCTCTGCAGTCTGGCAGGAAGATCAGGATGGAGTACCTGGATCGGAGGAGAGCCGGAAATATGGCAGATCCTGGTATATTATGGCTTTTTGATCACAGTTCTGTTTATGGGGCAGTATATAAAAAGAACAGCTCCGGAAGAAAAAAGCAGTCTGTGAGGAAACGGAGCTAGCAGAGGAGCGGGCGGAAGCAGGTTGCCGGAAGCTATATGCTATCCGGATAACAGCCGGTATTTTTCTGGCAGTCGGAATCCTGATACTGGGGATTTCATCCAGCAGGAAGTCTGAAGGTGATCTGCCTG
>VOFB01004645.1_pt1 | contig 28099 bp, 42 predicted proteins | sample 5384141 | NCBI WGS metagenome assembly VOFB01 (sample SAMN12384721, study PRJNA508395) | human gut metagenome | isolation source: healthy gut A | host: Homo sapiens | reverse complement strand
GGATATGCCACTTAGCTATGCAGTGGGATATGCATTGTCTACAGATTTTCCGGGAAGTAATATGAAAGACCTGTTCCGATATGCGGATAAGAACATGTATGTAGACAAGAATCGGGCGAAGATGAAGGAAGCAGCTGACAAGCGGAGACTTAGGAGTTGAGTTGTTACAATCTGTAAAAGAAAAAGGATTTCATTTTACAGATTGTCTGTACTGTGATGCGATTGTGGATCAGTATGTTGTTCTTCGTGCAAGCTCAGAATTTTTCCTTGCAGATGATGGTAGTTATTCTGGTGCAGTAGAGCAGATTATACAGGAGCTGGCGGAGGAAGAGAAACGCAGGGAACTCTGGGAGAAACTTCAGCTGTCGGAAATCCGGGAAACACTGACAGAGGAACATCAGGTAGAGGAATATTTTTATTGTCACAAAGATGGTGACAGAGTTTTTGCGTGGCCGGATCACACTTTTTACTGCCTGACTTTGCTGAAAATGGAAATCTGCATCATTTTCTTGTTGGGTTTGATGTTTATCAGACAGGGACAGATTGATCGTAAATGAGAAAAAGCAACTGACACAGTTCTATGAACAGCTGACGCAGTCCATTTTGGAAAACGGAAACTATATAGAAGCATTGATGGATACAGCAGAAATAATCCAAAGTGTTAATCTGACACAGAATTTATTAGAAAAGATATTTTGGCAAAACAGGGAAAACAGGCAGATTCCAGACATAAAACTTCCATGTCCTTATGATACGTATTGTAAGACCTGTCAACGGTTCGTGACAAAAGAGACGAGAGAAAATTATCGTATCACAGAAAATCCGGCACAGCCGATCGAACGTTTTAAAGCAGGCGAAAAACAGGTGACTGTGGAATATCAGGTAGAGAAAAGTGATGGAAGCAGATGCTGGTGGCAGGAGACAGTCCTGATGTCACAGGAGATGGTTTATGAAAGTAAGACTAAGCAGACAAGTACGGTGATCCAGCAATTATTTTGTTCAAGGATATTTCAGAGTTCCATGAGCAGGAAGACAGAGAAAGAGAACGTCTGCAGGTTGCATACGAAAAAGCGGATCTCGAGAGCCGTGCGAAGACAGAATTCATGAATCGGATGAGTCATGATATCCGTACAATCCGATCAATGGTATTCTCGGAATGATCCAGATGATCCGTAAGAACTATAAGGATCAGGAAAAAGATAGAAGAGTGTGTTGATAAAATTGATCTGTCTGTCCAACATCTGAGTGAACTGGTCAATGATGTGCTTGATATGAGCAAAATAGAGTCAGGATATTTAGAGTTGCAGAATGATACGTTTGATCTGAATACGTTGATGGATCAGGGTAGAAGTTGTGGTCAGTGCACAGGTAGAGGCAATGGAAATCAGCTATGAGAGCCATCGGGAAAAGGTGAATCATACGATGCTGAGCGGAGATACGCTGCAGATCAGAAGAATTATGCTGAATCTGTTCAGTAATGCAATCAAATATAATAAGCGTGGAGGAAGGATAGACACTTATGTAAAAGAACTTTCTTTTGATGGAATGTGTGCGGCATTCGAATTTCGTATTACGGATACAGGTGTCGGGATGAGCAGGGAATATATAAAAGAAGAATTGTTTAAGCCTTTTACACAGGAAATAAATGATGCAAGAACGCAGTATAAAGGAACGGGGCTGGGAATGTCAATTGTAAAAGGACTGGTCGAAAAAGATGGGTGGAACAATTCGGGTGAGCAGTACGCCCGGCGTTGGAACGGAGTTCCGTTTTTATTTGAGTTTTCCAGTAGTTCAGCCGGAAAAGGAAAGCCAGAATGAAGAATGTGTGCAGAGAACAAAACAGGATCTGAAAGAGGATAAACCGCTCAGAGGATATCATATTCTTCTTGCCGAAGATAATGAGATCAATATGGAGATTGCAGAGTTTTATCTGGAAGAAGCTGGTGCACAGGTAACAAAGGCATGGAATGGACGGGAAGCTGCAGAACTATTTAAACAGTCGGGGCTAAGAGAATATGATGCTGTTCTTATGGATATCATGATGCCGGAGTTGGATGGAAAAGAGGCATCACGAAAGATCCGCTCTATGGCAGACCAAAGGGAAGATGCAGCCGAGATTCCGATTTTGGCAATGACAGCACAGGCGTCTACCGAAAGTATACATCAGTGTAAGTCAGCCGGAATGAATGAGTGTATCTTTAAACCTGTGAACGCAAAAGAACCGATCAGATTACTTCAGGATATAGTTGCAAAAATATAAATTGAGAGGGAAGGAAAATGCACGAATTAGGTGTTGTCTTTTATGTTGTAAAAGATGTAAAGAAGGTTGCGGAGGAAAATCATGTGGAGAAGGTTTCTGCCGTGACACTGGAGATTGGGGAAGTGTCAGAATACTACATGATTATCTGACGGATTGCTGGAATTGGGCGAAGAAGAAAGAACCGCTTATGGAAGAAGCCGAACTGAAAAATCGAGCAGATAGAAGCAGTAACATTTTTTGTGAAGAATGCCAGAAAGAATATCCAACGGTAGAACATGGGAAAATCTGTCCGTACTGTGGAAGTGAAAATACCTATCTGCTTCGTGGGAATGAATTTTTAATAAAAGAGATAGAAGTATCGGACTGAAAAATCAGCGTCTTACCTATTGTCAACCGCTTTGATAGATGATACAATACGAAAGACTTAAAAGAATCACAGGTGTTGCTGATCACAGCAGCCCGTAAACATTTCTTACAGTTTCTAGTAATACACGAGTTAAGCGAGGAAAAGAATTATGCGTCAGATTATCTATGATAAAGTGAAATACATTGCAGACAAATACAAAGGATACATTGATACGGAAGATTTGATGAAGGAAGGACTTACAAATCGTCAGATCGGTCTGTTGACAGCAGAAGGAAAGCTTGAGAAGGTAGCACATGGACATTATTGGATCATTAGTCCGGAGTTTTCCAAACCGGAAGATTATAAGGCAGTGGAAGTGGCACGAGTAAATAGAAAAGCGGTAATCTGCGCAGACAGTGCATGCTATTACATGGGCCTGATTGATAAAGAGCCGGAGATTCTTTCAATTGCAACAAGAAGAAGTGACCGTCACAAGATGAAGATGAATTTTGAAGTCAGCAGACATTACTTCTCAGAACAGGCTTTTGAGGATGAGAAGCATGTGTTTGATACAAAGTACGGTTCTTACAATGTATATGGAATTGACAGAAGCGTGTGTGACTGCATCCGTTTCCGTGAAGACATTGATAAAGATATCTTTGAACTTGTTATTGAGAACTACAGAAAGTACGATAAGAAGAATGAAGAACGTCTCATGGCATATGCAAAAGCAATGCGTATCGGAAGACAGGTAGAGAGAATCGGATTGGATAGATAGTCTATAATAATGATATAAGAGAGTCTGTCATTTTGACAGGCTCTCTTTTAATTAAAATAAGAGAAAGGAAAGAGCACATTATGAAGACATTGCTTGCATATCTGAAAGGATATAAGAAAGAATCAATACTTGCTCCGCTGTTCAAAAATGCTGGAAGCATCTTTTGAGCTGTTTGTTCCGTTGGTAATGGCTGCAATTATTGATGAGGGAATTGCAAATCAGGATAAGCCATATATTGTGAAAAATGTGTTTTGTACTGATCGCGCTGGGAATCATCGGACTTGTCTGTTCCATTACAGCACAGTATTTTGCAGCGAAAGCAGCAACAGGAGTCGGAACGGAATAAGACATGGATTATTTGAACATATCCAGAAATTTACATTTACGGAAATGGACCAATTAGGAACATCTACATCGATCACACGAATGACCAGTGATATCAATCAGATCCAGTCAGGTGTGAATCTTGTATTACGTTTGTTTCTGCGCTCGCCATTTATCGTGTTCGGTGCAATGATTATGGCTTTCACGATCGATGTTAAGGCTGCACTTGTCTTTGTTGTAACAATTCCGCTTCTTTCACTTATTGTGTTTGGAATTATGCTTGTGACGATGCCGATGTATAAGAAAGTGCAGGCGATCTTGATCAGGTACTTCTTGCAACGAGGGAAAATCTGACAGGAGCAAGAGTTATCCGTGCATTCAATAAAGAAGAGGATGAGACGAAGCGGTTTGAAAATGCGAATCAAATTTTACAGATGCGCAGAAATATGTGGACGCATTTCCGGAATGATGAATCCGCTGACATATATTATTGTAAACGGAGCAATCATAGCATTGATCTATGTCGGTGCAGTCCGTGTTGATATCGGAGATCTGACCCAGGGACAGGTTGTGGCACTTATTAATTATATGTCACAGATTCTTGTTGAACTTGTGAAGTTAGCGAACTTGATCATTTCCGTGACGAAGGCAGCAGCATGTCTGAACCGTGTGGAGAGTGTGCTTGCTGTGAAACCAGATATGAATGAGGGAGATGTAAGATGGAAGAGCAATTCTTCCGAAACAGATTGGGATTTGAAAAATAAAATTCCGGTCGTAGAATTCTCTCACGTATCTTTGACCTATAAAGGAACTTCAGATACATCCTTATCTGATATAAATTTCTGTGCCAAGAAAGGACAGACGATAGGAATCATCGGGGGAACAGGTTCGGGAAAATCGTCTCTTGTGAATCTGATCCCAAGATTTTATGATGCAACAGAAGGTACAGTGAAGATCAATGGACGTGATATAAAGGAATATCAGACAGAGAATCTGAGAGAACATATCGGTGTTGTTCTTCAGAAGGCAGTGCTTTTAAAGGGAGTATTGCGGACAATCTCCGTTGGGGAAAGGAAGATGCAACAGAGCAGGAAATGTATGATGCATTGGACATTTCTCAGGCAAGAGAATTTGTTGATACGAAACAAGGTGGATTAGAATTTCAGATTGAACAGGGGGGTAAGAAACCTTTCCGGAGGTCAAAACAGAGAATGACGATTGCGCGCGCACTGGTTCGGAAACCGGAGATCCTGATTCTTGATGACAGTGCATCAGCGTTGGATTTTGCTACAGATGCGGCACTTCGCAAGTCGATCAAAGAGATGAAAAACCAGCCGACCGTATTTATCGTATCTCAGAGAGCAGCATCTATTCAGCATGCAGACCAGATCATTGTGTTGGATGATGGAGCAATGGCAGGAATTGGAACACATGAAGAACTGCTGAAGGATTGTCCAATCTATCAGGAAATCTATTATTCACAATTTCCAAAGGAGGCGGGTAATCAATGGCTGATAAAAGAAAGACAAATAGTGAGAAAAAAACAGAAAAGTCAGGCGGCAACATTGAAAGAAGTAATCCGCCGACTTGGAAGATACAGAATTTTTCTCGTATTTTCAATTCTGCTTGCGACTGTGTCCGTTGCGCTTACATTATATATTCCAAAGCTGACAGGACATGCAGTTGATTATGTGATCGGAAAAGGCAAAGTGAATTTTCCGGGAGTAATTCAGGTGATGATTCAGATTGGTGTGTGCACACTGATTACGGCATTGGCACAGTGGCTGATGAATGTGTGTAATAACAAGATGACCTATCAGATGGTTCAGGATATCAGAAATGAAGCATTTGATAAAATAGAGCAGCTACCGTTGAAATATATTGATGGACATCCGTATGGTGAAGTTGTAAGCCGTGTAATTGCGGATGTTGACCAGTTTTCAGATGGACTACTGATGGGATTTACACAGCTTTTTTACCGGTATTGCAACGATTATCGGAACATTTTGTTTTATGTTATCCGTAAATGTATCGATTACATTTGTTGTGGTTCTTATCACACCGGTATCATTCTTTGTAGCAAATTTTATTGCAAAGAGAACATTTCGTATGTTCCGCCTGCAATCTGAAATACGTGGAGAGCAGACAGGATTGATTGATGAAATGATCGGAAACCAGAAAGTGGTTCAGGCATTTGGGCGCGGAGAAGATGCAACAGAGCGTTTCGACGAAGTGAATAAAAAGATTGCAGGAGGCATCCTTGCGGGCAACATTTTTTCTCATCCATCACGAACCCGGCGACACGATTTGTTAACAGTCTGGTTTACACAGGAGTTGGAATTACCGGAGCATTTGCAGTTGTACGCGGTGCAATGAGCGTAGGACAATTGTCCAGTTTTTTGAGCTATGCAAATCAGTACACCAAACCCTTTAATGAAATTTCCGGCGTCGTAACAGAATTTCAGAATGCGATTGCATGTGCGCAGAGAGTATTTACATTGATTGATGAAGATCCGCAGATACCGGAACCGGAAAATGCAGTTCATCTGACGGATATTGATGGAAATGTGAAAGTAGAGGATGTTTCATTCTCTTATCTTCCAGGTCAGCATCTGATTGAAGATTTTAATCTGGAAGTAAAACCGGGACAGCGTGTTGCTATCGTTGGACCGACCGGATGTGGGAAAACAACGTTGATCAATCTGCTGATGCGTTTCTACGATGTGAATGTAGGAAGTATTAAAGTAGAAGATATAGATATTCGCGAAATGACAAGAAAAAGTCTGCGTGCAGGGTACGGAATGGTACTTCAGGAGACATGGTTAAAAACGGGTACAATCCGTGAAAATATTGCTATGGGAAGACCGGATGCAACGGAAGAAGAGATTGTCGAGGCAGCAGAAAGCTTCTCATATCCATAATTATATCCGTCGTCTGCCAAAAAGGATATGATACATGGATCGCAGAAGATGGTGGCGGGCTTTCACAGGGACAGAAGCAGCTGCTTTGTATTGCAAGAGTTATGTTATGCAGACCACCGATGTTGATTCTGGATGAAGCAACATCATCCATCGATACAAGAACGGAGATCAAGATTCAGCAGGCATTTGCAAAACTGATGGAAGGAAGAACAACTTTCATTGTTGCACACCGTCTGTCAACCATCCGTGAGGCTGATGTGATTCTCGTAATGAAAGATGGAAAAATCATTGAACAGGGGAATCATGAAGTACTGATGAAGAAGGAAGGTTTCTATCATCATCTGTATGAGAGCCAGTTTTCAATGTAGGATAAGGTATGATGCGAGATAGTGAGATACGTTGCAGGTCGCATGAAATGTAAATAGTAACGAAATGAAAAAGGAAGGCTATCAACTACGATAACAGTATAAATCGTAGTTGATAGCCTTCTTCTTTTCGTTTCAATAAATTATATTTATGGTAGAAGGAATGTATACATTACTATAAAGTGACAGATGCTTCCGGCCATTACAAACAGATGAAAGATCTCATGGCTTCCGAAATATTTGTGCTTACTGATAAAGATTGGGAGCTTCAAAGCATAGATCACACCGCCAACAGTATAGATGATACCACCGGCTAAAAGCCATCCGAAAGCAGCAGCTGACAGATTATCAAGGATTGTAGAAAATGCAAGCACGCAAGTCCATCCCATGCCAATGTATAAAACGGAAGAAACCCATTTCGGACAGAATACCCAGAATGCTTTGATCAGGATTCCGGCAATGGCAAATGCCCATACAATACATAGCAGTGTGATACCTTTGCGTCCGCCGATTACCAGCAGGCAGACAGGTGTGTAGCTTCCGGCGATCAGAACGGAGATCATCATGTGATCGATCTTCTTTAAAACCGTATTCACTTTCTCGGAAATATCAAATGTGTGATAAGTGGTACTTGCCGCATAAAGCAAGATAAGGCTGGCTGCGTAAATTGTAAGCGATACAATATAAAGTTTGCTCGGTTCACGAGCTGCTCTGTATAGAAGTGGTATTGCAGCGATAATTGCCATGATCATTCCAATAAAATGTGTAATTGCGCTTCCAGGTTCTTTGATATAAAGTCTTTTTTCCATAAAATCTACCTCCGATACATCTATATAATAACATGTAGTTTTCGATACTACATCCAAGAGATATATATACTATAGCACATATTTATGAAAAAAGCAAGAGATATTTTGAAATTAAAAGTATCTTATTCCACAAAAAACAGGATGAAAGAAATCTGTGATGGAAAGTAAAAAAACAGGCCGTGATTTCACAAAAAATTAAAATGTGAAATCACGGCCTGTTCCAGGTTATGTTTCTAATAAGTTCAATCTGTCAATCTATTCGATTACTGTTCCGGTCTTACCATTCAGAGCATCAGAGACTTTATCAAAGGAAGTAATGTAAGCTTTGCGGCCTTCGTGTCCTTCTACGAATTCAACTGCTGCACGGAATTTTGGAAGCATGTTGTAAATTCCAAAATGTCCCTCTTCCATGTAAGTTTTTGCCTGATCAACAGTAATTGTATCCAGTGGTTCCTCATTCGGTTTGCCAAGGTTGATACATACTTTCTCAACATTTGTAAGAATAATAAGAAGATCAGCATTAATTCCTTCTGCAAGCTTTCCAGCTGCGAGGTCTTTCTCGATAACAGCACTTGCGCCACGTAAATGATTATCCTGCTCAAGTACCGGAATACCGCCGCCACCTGCTGCGATAACAATCTGATCTGCATCAAGAAGAGCTTTCACTGCATCAAGTTCAACAATCTTGACCGGATTCGGAGCAGAGACAGCACGGCGGAAACCTTTACCAGGTTCTTCCACTACGAAGTTGCCTTTCTTACGTTCTTCATTCGCTTCCTCAGCGTTCATATAACGGCCGAGAACCTTTGTTGGTGTGTAGAAAGCATCATCGTAAGGATCTACGATCACCTGAGTGAGGACTGTGCTGACTGTACGGTAGATACCACGGTTGAGAAGTTCTTCGCGGATTCCGTTCTGAAGGTCATAACCGATATATCCCTGACTCATGGCAGTACATACAGACATTGGGGATGCTGTATATTCCGGATGGTTCTTTGCAAATTCATTCAATGCAGTGTGGATCATACCAACCTGCGGAGCATTACTGTGTGTGATAGCAACCTGATAGCCTGCTTCAATCAGATCAGCGATACATTTGGCAGTGCTTTTAACGGCTACTTTCTGTTCTGGAAGTGTAGTTCCAAGTGCACGGTGTCCCAGTGCAACAACGACTCTTTTTCATAATATTTCCCTTTCTTCTAAGCTGTAATAGTTTGTCAGGGGGAACAGGTTCATACTGTATTAGAAAAATCACAACAGTAAAACCAACCTTACTGATAATTAAGATTTTACTATTTTTCATCAGTAAAATCAATATTGGATTATGCCGGACAGCAGTCAAATATAAAAACTGTTGTCAGAAGAATACAGATCAAAATTCTCATCCATTTCTTTAATTTCATGAAGAGACTGTTCCAGCGCGGAGCAAAGTAATAGAAAAATGCACAGCCGAGAAGTGCAAATACTGCCCCATCACCAAGATATGCTTCTCCATTCATGAAAGCAAGATAAGAATGATATTTCGGAAGCTCAATTCCAAAGCCAAAATCAAGAAACAGCTGGATGAGATAATCAAGAACTGTATACACAATAAAGTTGATAATAAACATAGTAGCCGGTTTTTTGATATATTTCTTTAACAGCAACAGTATAAGCAGACCACAGATTCCGTACAACGGGAGCCATGGAAGCGTACGAAGGGTTACATTTTCCAGTGTGCCGCAACTGAGCAGTTCGGAAATGATTTCCAAAAGCCATCCGAAAATAGAAAAGGCATGGAATAAAAATACACAGGACAGAAAGTCATAATTCTGCGCCGGATTGACCGGTGATTTTACTGCGGCAATAGGTGGTTGCACAGAAAAAGAAATACCGGATACTGATGCGGTGCAAAATAAGAGATGATCTTTGTGTAAGGACCTTCAGAATCGTCATAAAGTGCTTTTACTAATCAGAAGTTCATCTTCAGAAGGAACATGCTCAAGATAAGAATCATTGAGCTGCTCATATTTAGGCGCTCTTGAAAGCACATAGTTTCTTCGTAAAAACAGATATAAGGATGCTTTACAGTTCATTTTGTACGGGCGGACATAAAGGATGTCCAGAATTCCAAGTGTAAAGAGAGAAAAGCTCCCAGCCGAGGAAAGAACAATCTAACAAAAGAGCTTCCATTTATTTCCCTTTGTAAGCTGTTTAGAGAGAAAAAGGCATTCTTTTGACTGATTTTTGATTCTCTGCGAGGATATATGGAATCATGCTATATTCATAATGCTTAATAATTCCACCGATAATTGTTAAATCCCAAAGTTTCTGAAAAAGCGTGTAGCAGAACATCACCCAGGAAGGATTTGCAAGGTAACGCAACTTATATAAAAAAAGAATATTTTAGAAATATTCGTATCCTCATAGTTATAAGATTCAACAAAAAACGTTTCTCACCGACAATCAAAAGATTGCTGATAAAAAACTTATATAAAAGCGAAAAAAATGACTCAAGTGTGAGAAACGAAGTGACAATTAAGTCAGGACGTTTCAGGGAATTCTGAATCGTATGTAAGAAGGATGCAACTACAAAATTATCAGGAATAAAAATCCAAAAATGCACTGCTGAGGCTTTCAGCAGAAATAAAAGCAGGTAAAATAAGCTCTGCTTTCGTCTGAATCTTATCAGGAAAATAGTTCAAAAATAAAGAGCGGGAAATCGGATACGAAGCCGTAAGCATCGCAATCAGAAAGCAGACAGACACACTTCTCCAATAGTTTGATTTTATTAAAATACGCGCCTTTTTCTTGAGATCTTTTCTTGACCACATAAATAATATCCCCCATTGAATTGTTGCTGCGGTTCACATGCGTGCAATCAGCAACGCATCGTTTCCATAGATAACATCATTATAATTTAGTTGCGTACAGTTTACAAGTTAAGGTTCAGCTCATAAAGAAATATGTTATACTGTAGTTACTGGTCGCACACCGTGTGAACAGTAACTACAGTATAGTTGTTGGGTTCAAGCGGATAAAAGCTGCAGGTGAAGCAATTGTGTACCTGCATCAGACATAAAGAAAGTGGAAAGAAAAGAGAAGTACGATGAACAGACAAAGCACATTATGTTATATTGAAAAAGACGGAAAATATCTGATGCTTCACAGAGTAGTGAAGAAAAATGATGTGAATAAAGATAAATGGATCGGCGTCGGCGGACATTTTGAATATGCAGAGAGTCCGGAGGAATGCCTTCTGCGTGAAGTGAAGGAGGAGACCGGTTATACATTGACTTCCTGGAAATACAGAGGAATCGTGACATTTGTATACGGTGAAGATGTGGTGGAGTATATGTCACTGTATACGGCAGATGGATTTAGCGGTGATCCGATCGAATGCGATGAGGGCTTCTTGAATGGGTGGAGAAAGAAAAGATAAAAGACCTGAATCTATGGGAGGGAGACAAGATTTTCTTCCGTCTGATGGACGAAGAAGAGGAATTTTTCTCTTTAAAAGCTTGTGTACAATAAGTCAGATGTGTTAGAGTATGTGGCACTCAACGGAAAGCCGATGGAACTGTTTGATGTGATTGATGAAGATGGAAATAAAACAGGTCAGGTGAAAGAACGCGGTGTTGCACATAGAGATGGAACATTGCATTCAACGGTACACATCTGGATTGTACGTCCGAATCGGGAGAGTGGTTATGATATACTCCTTCAGAAACGAAGTGAATGTAAAGATTCGAACCCGGGAGCGTATGACATTTCTTCCGCAGGGCATGTCAGTGCCGGGGATGAACTGATGGAAAGTGCATTGCGTGAGATGGAAGAGGAACTTGGAATTCATGCGAGAGAAGATCAGCTTCAGTTTATCGGAACACACAGAGGTCAGTTTGAAGCAGAATTTCATGGAAAACCATTCCGTGACAATGAGCGCAGTACCGTATATCTTTACAGAGAACCGGTGGACATTAAAAATTTGAAATTACAGGAATCTGAAGTGGAAGAAGTGATCGGATGGATTTCGAAGAATGCAGGAAGGGTATTGTGGATGGTACCCTGCCGAACTGCATTTATGAAGGAGAATTCAGATGGTAGGAAAAGCACTCGGGATAGAGTAAAGAAAACGGAATAGAAGATAGAACAAGCGTGAGAAAAAAGAGTTGAACCTTGCTTGTCCGGGACAGTAGAATGGTCCGGACAGAAGTTTCAACTCTTTTTTTAAAGACTGACGTATATTTTCAGTGTGGTTTCAGCTTATGCTTCTTCTGACAGTTTCTTCACAATCTCAGGGAATTCCATAAAGTGGGAAGCTTTGACCAGAATCGTATCATTTTCTTTGAGAATCTGTCCCATGTTCTGGTAAAAGTCTTCTTTTTGTGTCAAAATGGAAAACTTTCATGTTCTTCTCTGTTGCAAAGAACAGTTTCCTTTGCAGCTTCTGCCATATCTTTGGAAAGTGCTCCGATGCAACTAAAACATCAGTGTTTTTAAATGCTGCATATGCTCCGACTTCGCGGTGCATTGCAAGCTCATCGGCACCAAGTTCCCCATATCGCCAAGAATAGCGACCTTTTCTTGTATCTGCATATGCAAGTACGTCAAGAGAGGACTTCATAGATGCCGGATTGGCATTGTAGCAGTCATCAATGATCGTGTAATGTTTTGCTTCGATCAGGTTGTTACGTCCGGCAATCGGAACAAGCTTTTCAATTCCGCGTGCAATCTCATCATTATCCATGCCAAGCGCATATCCGACAGCAACTCCGGCTAAAGCGTTATAGATCATATGATCTCCCGGAATTGAGATATGTGCATGGAAACAGGGATGTTGGAGTAACAAACTCAGCGTATGTTCCTTTTAATCCTTTACGTTCAATATTTTCCACATGGAACGGGCAGGAAGAGGTAAGACCGAAGTAAACAGGAGTTCTTCCATCACGGGAAGTGTAGCTTTTCAGCTTATCATCATCCCCGTTGAAGATAACAGAACCTTTCAGTTCATGTAGTCTGTCATGGAACTCTTTTCCTTTAGGGATTCCGTCTCTTGTTCCAAGATTCTCAAGATGTGCATATCCGATATTAGTGATCACGCACACATCTGGGCGGGCAATCTTAGCCAATGGTTTCATATCTCCAAAGTGGCTGATTCCCATCTCAAGAACTGCAACCTCATGTTCCTCACGGATATTGAATACAGTCAGAGGAAGTCCAATCTCATTGTTGAAGTTTCCTTCTGTTTTCAGTACATTATATTTCTCGGAAAGTACAGATGCGATCATTTCTTTTGTGCTTGTCTTTCCAACACTTCCAGTAATACCTACAACTTTGATATCGAGGGAACGGCGATAGTGTTCAGCTAAGTCTTTCAATGCTTCTGTGCAGGATGAAACGCGGATATAAGGATAATCAACGTCACCAAGATCCTGCTCAGAGAGGGAACAGAGTGCACCTGCTTCCATGACCTGCGGGATAAAACTGTGTCCGTCAACACGGGCACCTTTGATCGCAACGAAAAGAGTATCTTTACTACTTTACGGCTGTCGATCGCAACACTTGAGACCTCACAGTCTAAGAATGCAGGATCACCGCAATAAATTCCGCAGCAGGCATCTGCGATTTCAGATAATGTCATATGTTTCATTAATATCTTGCCTCCATGGACTTCTTAATGATCAGTTCACACAGATCGCCGTATTCGATTCCATAAACCTTAGCTTCCTTCGGGAGAAGACTTGCGGAAGTCATTCCAGGAAGGGTATTCATCTCCAGGCAGAACAGATTACCTTCTGCGTCAAGCAGGAAGTCTGCACGGCTGTAAACATTAAGTTTCAGTGCATTGAACGCTTTTACAGTAAAGTTCCTTCATGCGCTCTGCAACTTCTTCCGAATATCAGCCGGGCATACTTCAGAAGTAGCTCCGTCCTGATATTTATTCGCATAATCGAAAAATCCTGTTTTCGGTATGATTTCGATCGGAGGAAGTGCTGTTCCGTCAATGATACCGCATGCAAACTCACGCCCCTTAATGTATGGCTCAACAACAAGTTCATCTTCGTAGCGGAAGGACTTCTTCAGAGCTCTGCATATTCTTCATCTGTATTTACAATATAAACTCCGATACTGGAACCACCTGAGCAAGGTTTAACAACAACAGGAAGTGTCAGACCAAGTGACTGGTAAGACTGATCTTCAGAGTTCTTATAAATCGTTCCACCTCCCGGAGTGTCTACACCAGACTCAAGGAAGATCTGCTTTGCAACACCTTTGTGCATTGCAACCGCACATCCAAGAGAGTCAGGTCCTGTATATTTAATACCAAGCAGATCGAAAGATGCCTGAAGCTTTCCGTTCTCACCTTCTCCACCGTGAAGACCGAGGAAAGTAATGTCAGCCAGACGGCAAAGTTCGATTACATTCGGGCCAAAGAAGCAGTCTGACTGATCCGGACGGGAAGCCTTGACAGCTTCAAGATCCGGTTCCTCCGTGCTGATATTTTTGACGATATCAAGGCCATGATCCGGAAGTGTAAAGACATCCTCCAGATTCTCCGGCGCATTCTCTAATCCCATGAATACATCCAGAAGAAATGCATCATGTCCTTTTTCAACTAATGTACGGCAGATTCCGGCAGCGGAAGAAAGTGATACATCACGTTCTGTGCTGAGACCTCCGGCTAATACGATAATTTTCATAATTTTATACTCCTTAAATGATTTATTCTGTTCTAGTTCTTTTGCTTATTTGTCTGCTGCGTATAGATAATGATAAGCAACATTCATGCTTTTACGATTATAGCACATGTTGGCAGAAAGTGAAACAGGGGAGTAAAGATTTAACGGAGGATTCTTTTTTCAAGTGCGGACGAAATCAGATAGCGCTTATAAAGTTTCTTCTAATAGACAGACATTGAGGGATTGATGCAGGCTCCGGGTTCTGTATACAGGAAAGACTAAGAAAAACGAAAGATTACTTTTGATGATATATTCAATGTATTAAATCCTATTGACAATTAACAGAAAATACTACTATTATTATGTATATAAACAGTTTTTAATTGTTCAAATCAATATTTTATTGTTAAAAGAGAGGTAATTCCACTGGAAGTTATAAAAATCAAATCAAATTTTTTATTGAAAGGGGAAATTATATGAAGAAGGTTATATGTTTATTTTCCGCATTTTTATTACTTTTTATCATCTGCCATAACAATATATGTACACGAAACAGACTCTCAAGATTACCTATCAATTCCAAGTTATAACGAAACATACTCTGCACACCCAACGGATAATAATTTTTGTCACTAAAAGAATATAATACAGAATACTCCAATGGAGAGAATCCTCTAAAACAAATTCTCAAGATTACCTATCAATTCCAAGTTATAACGAAACATACTCTGCACAACCAACAGATAATAATTTTTTTTGTCACTAAAAGAATATAATGCAGAATACTCCAATGGAGAGAATCCTCTAAAAATAGACTCTCCTTTAACTACTCAAAATGTCCCTGATATATGCTATTTCCCCTATCCGAAAACAAAAAACATTATTTTAGGACAATAAGCGGGAATCTTCGGCAATTCAATTACCGAGATGGAAGCGCAAGATTGTGCTGGGGTATATTTTTTACCCCAGCTAAAATCAAGTTGTACGGTTATTTAATCTTCCCAGCCAGATAAAAACAACACCGCATCCTGAAATTTCCTCGATTCAGTGAACATTTCTTTTGAATCGCATTCAATTTATACTGCAATGTATTTTTCTGGCGTAAGAGTCGTTCGCTTGTGGCGGCAAGGGACATTTCTTCAGAAAAATAAACTTCCAGCAGGTGCAGTTCTTGTTCATTGAGCGGGGCAATCGTCTTGGCTAAAAATTCTTTCTGATTTTCCAGTGTGATCGTAGAAAGAATCAGTTCAAGTGTCAAATCATCAAAAAATAACATAGTGTTCAGATGAAATTATAAGGCTATGCAAAGCAGTTTCAGCAGATTGATAGGAGGTATGGAGCTGGAAGAGTGATGTCGGTTTTCCAACTGCAATATCTAAAATATCGAAATGTTCTTTTGCAAAGAGTTTAAAAATATAATTCTGTTTTTCAAAATCAGTTTCTTCGATCAAAGCAATAAAATCCCCCGGATAATTAAATGTGTGAAGACAGACATGTGCCTGTGCAAACATTTGTTGAATTTTCTGTTCTAAAAATAGAGCGGTTTGTAATTGGATTTTTGTTTATTTGTGCGAATAAGAACAATTCTTTTTTCTTTGTGTTGAGATCAATCTTAAATTCATGTAGACAGGAGGTGAGGTATTCCTGATTGTCGGTTTCATTTCTGATCAAAGACTGAATGACAAAATGTTTTTTATCGGCCTGTCTGCGGCTGTACTGATTTAGTTCCTGCTCCCGGATCAGAAGATTGGTGATGCCGTTTCCGATGACGAGAGATGTTCATTATGATAAAGCGGACTTTATCAGGTATGCAGGAATTACATTGGTTTCTGATGAAGAGAGAAATCCGTTGAATACGACAACATACGGCGTGGGAGAAGTGATCCGTGATGCGATTGACAAGGGATGCAGACGTTTTCTTGTCGGAATCGGAGGAAGTGCAACAAATGACGGGGGAGTCGGGATGCTTCAGGCATTAGGTTACGGTTTCCTTGACAAAGACGGAAATCCGGTTCCATTTGGTGCAAAGGGTTTGAAGGTTTTGGAGGAAATCACAGATACTTATGTGCTTCCGGAATTAAAAAGAGTGTAAGTTTAAGATTGCATGTGATGTAACAAATGCTCTTTGCGGAGAACAGGGATGCAGTGCAGTGTTTGGTCCTCAGAAAGGTGCAACACCGGAGATGATCTGTCAGATGGATCAGTGGCTAGGATATTATGCAGCATTGGCGAAAGAAAAAATTCCCAAAGGCAGATGCAAAGCAGGAAGGAACAGGAGCAGCAGGAGGCCTTGGATTCGCATTTCTCACATTTACAGATGCTGTGTTGGAATCAGGAATTAAAATCGTGCTGGAAGAGACACAGTTAGAAGAGTATGTAAAGGATGCAGACCTTGTCATCACGGGGGAAGGCCGGATGGATGGTCAGACAGCAATGGGAAAAGCTCCGGTTGGAGTGGCTGCACTTGCAAAGAAATACGGCAAGCCGGTACTTGCATTTGCAGGCGCAGTCGAAAGAGATGCCAGAAAATGTAATGAACATGGCATTGATGCATTTTTCCCTATCCTGCGTGGTGTGGTTACGCTGGAAGAGGCAATGAAGAATGAAAATGCTAAGAGAAACCTGGCAGATACTGCGGAACAGGTGTACAGAACATTTACAATTCTTTGATCATACAATATTGTTTTAACTGAAAATGAGGTTTCTCCACGATTCCGAATATCTTGAATCCAAGATGTTCATAAATGGTACATTTTTCGGATTATGTGTCTCAAGAGAGATCATCATATCATTGCGATCGGCGCAGGTCAATGACTTCATTCATCATCATTTCTGCGAGACCGTGATGTTGAAATTTCCGGATCAACGGCGAGGTAGATGACATGAAGTCTTCGGGTTTCATGAAGCTGGGCGGTCCAAGCGGAGTTGAGGTAATCTTTGCCGAGGACAAAGATTGAAAAATGTCTTCATAGTCGGATCCTCGTGGAGCAGCCAGCCGTCTGTGATGAGGCTTTCTTTCAGGCTGACAAAATAATTATAAAATGCATGACGGTGATCGGATTCGTCAGAAACGATCAGGACTCCCTTCAACTCAGGGCTGTCAGCAAAGACTTCACAGGTTTCAAATAATTCAGTTACGTCGCACTCAAGAAGATGTGGCAGCAGACGTTCTTTTGTTGCTTCATCTTCGATCAGAGTGCTGTAGAGCGGGTCGTTCTGAAAGCAGACGGTCAGTATTTCTTTAAGGCGGTCAAAATCCTGTTCCTGTACTTTGTAGAGCTTATCGCTATTCATTGGTTTTCTCCATTCTTTTCTTTATTATAATGTGATGATGTTTCAAGGCAATCGTTTATCAAAGCCTGGATTTTATCAACAGATTGTTTCATATAATGTAAATCATCTTTTAAGTAGGCCTGCTGGCGGCGGATAGCGGCTTCAAGTCTTCTGATCTCAACATCAAGAGAACCTGGGATTGCCATCTGATCCAGTTCTTTCAGACACTGGACAAGGCCGTAGAGATTTTCATGGTGAAGAATGCGTCCGGCGCCCCACATCAGACGGTCTTTTGGCTGATGTAAATATATTCCGTAAAGTGATAATAGACTTCTTCATCGAATAAAAATGCATAACAGTTATTATCAACTTCATAGAGTGCCTCCAGTGCGGCAGTGATGTTTTGGCTTTCCAGTGCATGGACTGCCTGCTCCAGGTGACAGAGGTTCTGACTGGCAGCAGCATGAGGGAAGCAGACTGCGTCCTGCCAGTCGAGGCGGACGAAGTAGTCCTGCATCTTCCGGAAAATGTGCAGCAGTTTAGAAGAAAGTCCGGACACCATTGGGAAGTCAGCGGAAACAGTATGGTTGTTGAGCTCCTGAATCTTTTCATATAATAAATCGGCAGATTCACATACCTTTTGAAATACCTTCCAGAAGCGCTGGAATTTCTTCCAATACTTCTGTCGGGGCATTGGACTGTGCAGCAAGACAATCGGCAACGGAACTTTTCATTGCCAGAAAATGTCTGGAAAAGTCAAGTGGCGGAAGTGTCAGCTGATCCAGTGTAACTAAAAGCCTTGTATAGAGCTCATGGTGGAAACGGTAAACTGCTTCCTGATAGAATTCTTCATTGTCATATTGGGAGTGGTAATGCGTTTCCATAAACGGTCCTGCGCTGAAATCATTTACGGTAGATGGAATACCGGAGATGGCGATGGAAAAATCATCCGACCATGTCTCGATTGGTGCAAGTACTGTCAGTCCATCAGGGTAAGCCTCCTTCGGAACGGTTATATTTTCACAAAAATGTTTCAGAAAATCAGCAGACTCATAAGTAGAGCGGATTGCATCCTGTGTGTTATGGGCGTGAGCCGGAAGTTCAAAGTTGAGATCAGCGATCACGCGGCCCTGCCATTCCGGGTGAACACGGAATACCTGGTTCCAGGCTCCGGTTGACCAGTCGAATTTAGAATCACAGACACCCCACTCTTCGGCAGCAAGGGCACATACTGCGATTGTATAGCGCGGTTGATAGCCACTGTCAATCAGAGCCTTTATGATTCCAAATGTCATAGAGACCGCACAATTGTCATCCTGGAATCCGTCAAAATAGGAATCGTAGTGTGCGGAAAGCAGAATCATCCGGTCGTCCCCTTCCAGAAGCGGCAGTTCCCGGAAGATATCCGGTAATGTTATAAGCCGGGCGGTTACGTTCAACCCAGGAAGAGGCGTTGAGTTCAACTGCGACAGAGGACGGATGAGATACTGCAGAATCTTCGGGACAGAGAAGTTCTTTTAAATAAGAAGCATCCTGTCTCGAAAGAGAGAATGCAGGGGCATATTCCGGTCCGGCGATATCCTGAGCGTTGAGTGCTTGCGGATCAATCTCAGCATAACCCTGTGTCTGGACAGCAATCAGTCCGACAGCACCTTTCAAATATGCCTGATAGACAGGGTAGTTGATCCACCATTCATCACGCTGGTTGATATCAGCAAGAACGAGCTTTCCACGGACATTGAGCCCTTCATAGTCCGATGCGGTTCCACGGCCGACATAGACAAGATCATAAGTCTCGAATCCATCTGTCTCAAAATTCGTCTGATAAGCACCCATCTGACAAGTATGCAGTTCTCCATGTTGATCCTGGAAGCGGAGCACAGCACGTTCAAAGGTCCAGGAATCCAGCCAAAATTCATCCTTCGTCACATTCTGAAGTCCGATGCGTTTCATTTCTTCATATAAAAAATCCCCTGTTTTATGTTCCGCATCAGAACCGGCAGTTCGGAAACCGAGTACCGGATTGGTTTTGTGAGTCTCCATCTGCTTTGCCAGCTGATAAGAGTAAGTAATGTCTAGATGTGAAATGCATTCGTTGATTCTGTTTTCTGTCTTTGATTCCATTTATATCACCTCTGAAAGTCTGAGCCTGTTGTATGTGTTTGAGATATCGCCATGACGGCATCTATCTATTCTGCGCTTATTTTAGCACTGCAAGCGAAGTGTTACAAGAGTAGAAATAATTTCCCGCAAGCTCGATCAGTGTCCGCGCCGGCTTGCTGATATAATGTCCCTTGCGATATGCAGCAACAATCTCCCAGGAAGGATGGTCAGGTAATTGAAAATAGGTAATTCCTCATCTTCCGGATCCATATAATACATCGGTAAAATTCCACAGCAGATATTTTCATGGATCATAGAGATGATCGCATGGTTATTCGAAGTCTCGAACAGAACATTAGGGGTGAATCCGGCATTTTTAAAAACGGAATCAACGATCTCCCGGATGGTAGAGGTTTTCTGTGTGAGGACAAAAGGCTCTTCTCTGAGCAGAGCCAGATCGCCGTTCCTCATATCTAAAGCAGTCACAAGTTTTGTTGGAACAGCAAGAACCATTTCTTCCGAAGCTAGTGTTTCATAGATGATTCCTGATTTTTGCTGCGATCTGGTCAAAGTCATAAAACCAAGATCAAGTTCACCGGATAAGAGAAGTGGATGCTGATCACGAACGCTGCGTTCAATCGGTTCCACTTCTATACGTGGACAAATATTGTGGAACTTAGGGTAAACACTGGTGAACATGGCAATTCCGCGGCCGGGAGTGAATCCGAGAGTGATATGACCTTTTTGTGCTTCGCAGAGATCGTGAATCTGATTGTAGGCATTCTTCTTTATAAGAAGAATGTCTTGCTGCGTTGAGATAGATTTCGCCGGCAGGGGTTGGGTGCCAGTCAGTCCGGGAACGGTAGAATAGCGGAGTGCCGAGCTTTTTCCAACTTGAGAAGCTGCTGGTTGAGGGCAGACTGGGTGATGAATAGTTTTTCGGCTGCATGGGTAATATTTTGTTCTTCTGCAATTTTTAAAATATATTCAATCTGTTTTAAATCCATAGGAATAACCTTTCTGCTGATTCTGTGAATGAGTCTTTACATTTCTATTTCCAGTATAATTCGACCGATATGGAATGACAAGAAAAACTATTAAAAAATTAAGAGAAGTAGAAAAACAATGAATTTTACTTATTAACAGTAAGAGCGTATGATAAAACCATAAAGAACAGCAAAGAAAAATGAAACATTTCTTGCTAAGCGAAAAGGAGGAATCATTCGTGGCTAAGCGACTTCTTGTAAAAGTGAATGAAGCAGACAATGTTGCAATTGCAGTGAAAGAAATCAAAGCCGGAACACAGGTTTCAGAAGATCTGGTTACCCGTCAGGATATTCCACAGGCTCATAAAGTAGCGCTTGAGAGAATCCCAAAGGGACAGCCGGTGATTCGTTACGGTGTTATTCTGGGGTATGCTCTGGAAGATATTGAAAAGGGAGACTGGATCAATGAATTTATGCTGGAGCTGCCGACACCGCCGTCTGTTGATGATATGGAGTATGGAAAAAGATTGTAACAGATCTTCCGACACCGCCGGTAACAACATTCGAAGGATATAGGAACCAAATGGTGGATATGCAGGAACGAGAAATATTCTTGGAATCAGTACAACTGTACAGTGTGTAACCGGTGTACTTAATGTGGCGGTGAAGAGAATCAAAGAAGAACTGCTTCCAAAATATCCGCATGTGGATGACGTAGTTCCAATCAATCATGCGTATGGATGTGGTGTCGCAATCAATGCACCGGAGGCGAAAGTGCCGATCCGTGCTTTACGCAATCTTGTACATCATCCGAATTTTGGCGGACAGGTGATGGTTGTTGCGCTTGGATGTGAAAATTAACAGTGGAAAAATTGCTGGACGAGGCAGATATTTCCCCGGAAAATGTAATTGTTCTTCAGGAACAGAAAGGTTTCGATGCCATGGTAAATGCCATTATGGAGATGGCAGATAAAAACTTGCAATTCTTAATCAGAGAAGAAGAGAAACATTACCGCTTTCCGATCTTTGCATCGGTATGCAGTGTGGCGGAAGTGATGCATTTTCAGGCGTCAGCGCAAACCCATCTGCCGGATACGCAGCAGATATGCTTGTAAATGCAGGTGCAACCGTAATGTTTTCAGAAGTTACAGAAGTAAGAGATGGCGTACACTATATCGCAGAACGCTGTGTGAGCAAAGAAGTCTGCGACAAACTTGCGGCAGAGATGAAATGGTATGATCATTATCTGGAAGAGGGAAATGTTGACAGAAGCGCTAATCCAACTCCGGGAAATAAGAAAGGCGGACTTTGTAATATTGTAGAAAAGCAATGGGATCGAATTGCTAAATCAGGAAGCTCACCGATCGTAGAAGTATTATCTCCGGCAGAGCGCCCGTCAAAGAAAGGTCTTATCTATGCAGCAACACCGGCCAGTGATATTGTCTGTGGACCTTGCCAGCTTGCATCCGGTATCACACTACAGGTATTTATGACCGGAAGAGGAACACCTTATGGACTTGCAGCAGCACCGGTTATTAAAGTCTGTTCCAGAAATGAGATGAAAGAGATGTGGCAGGATCGATCGATATCAACGCAGGTCCGGTTGCTACAGGTGAAGCACAGATCTCAGATATCGGTACAGAATTATTTAATAAAATTATTGCGGTTGCAAGCGGAAAAGATCAGAGCTTTGCAGAAAAATATAAACTCCACAATGATCTGTGCATCTTTAATCCGGCACCGATCACCTAAGATATGTTTTTGAAAAATTCTTAGTCTCCTAAAAGAATATAGAGCTGGCCGCAGAGCGTGCTGCGGCCGGCAAATACACGAACAGAAAAAGAATCTTGTCCCAAATGCTGCGGAGAAGATTCTTTTTCTTTTATAATAGTAGGGAATAAATTTGTTGATAAAACAGTGGAGTGCGTGATAAGGTAAAAGAAAGTGAATTATAGTCGGAGGCATTTATTATGGTTAAAATAGGAATGCTTCTCCCGGAAGAGCGGATGGTCGAACCGGCGAGAAAAATTATAGAAGAAAATCATCTGGATGTGGTCTATCTTGAGGCTGTGCATACAGTTGATGCAGTGAATAAAGCAAGAATTGCAGTGGAGACCGGAGCCCATATTCTGGTTGCCAGAGGATATCAGGCGAAGTTAATTAAAGAATATACGAATATTCCTGTTGTTGAGATTCGTTTTCATGCACAGGAGATTGGTCTGCTCATTCAGAAAGCAAAGACGATTCTTAAGAAAGAGCATCCACATATTGCATTGATCGCATTTGAAAATATGCTCTGTGATATGTCGTATATGGAGCAGTTGTTTGATATACGACTGGATGTGATTTATCTAAAACGGATTGAAGAGGCTGAAAGTATTATTGCAGATTTTGAGGAAAGACCGGATCTGCTCATTGGTGGAGAAGGAACCTGCAGAGCAGCAGAAACGATGGGATATTCGACGCTGTTTTATCAATCCACGGTAGAATCGTTAAAAGAAGCCCTTCTTGCAGCAAAGAATGCGTCCTATGCAGCTGAAAGTGAGAAGCGTAATACTGCGCAGTTTGAAACAGTACTGGATACGTCCTTTAATGGAATTATCAAGGTGAACGCAGAAGGAAAAGTGATTGTAGTCAATAAACTGGTTGAAAATCTGTTAGGAAAGAATAGTGAAGATCTGGTTGGAAAGAGTCTGACGGAGACTCTCCCCGGAATCGATTCGCTCTTGATCGAGAATATTTTAAGCGGAAAGAGCGAAAGCTATTCCACTTCTGTTTCTGTCAGGAAAAAAAAAGACCTGGATGGCAAATGATCGCACAATCCAGTATGACAATCAGATTACAGGAGCAATTTTGTCTCTTCAGAAGCTGGCAGACAATTCAAAAAAAAGACCAAGGATATCCAGGGAGATATGCTGCTGCATGGATTTGCGGCGCAGACCAAATTTGAAGATATTCAGACAGAGAATGCACAGATGCGAAAAATGCTTGAAACTGCGAAAATGTATGCCTTGTCTGAACACGCAGTTATGATTTATGGGCAGGCAGGTACAGAGGATTATCTTTTGGCAGAAGCAATTCACAATAATAGTATCCGCAAAGTGGGTCCATATGTCAGCATTAATATGCGGGGAATGGATAAAGAACATCAGATGGAAGAGCTTTTCCGAAGAGAAGCCGGAGATACAGTTTCAACTTTTGGTGCAAAGGGTGCAATGATAAAGGCAAATCACGGAACCTTATTTATTAAAGGAATCGAGCATCTGACTTTGCGTGTACAGCATCAGATTTTGCGTACAATGTTAAGCAGGGCGCAGATGAGAACAGATGCACAGCCACTTGACACGTTGGATGTAAGAATCATAGGATCATCAAAGATAAATCTGAAACATCTGGTGGAAAAGGGAGAGTTTAGCGAGGAATTATATTATATGCTGCAGAGCCTGGTACTTGAGATTCCTTCATTGAATGAACGCCCGGAGGATCTGAGAAATTGTTTTGATAAAGAATTGAAGATATATAAGGAAAATACAACCGTCCGCTTAGCGTAACAGAAGGAGCATATAAGAAGCTGCAGGAGCTGAGGTGGACAGGGAATGGAATCCAGTTACGGTCATTTTGTGAACGACTTGTTCTTACAGCCAAAAACGCATGATTGATGAAGTTGTTCTTCAAAATTTATATGACGAACTGTTTCCGCATGTGGAAGAATCCCATGGAGAGAAGAGGATCCTTGTGTATCGTTCTCAGGAGACAGATGAACTTGAGGAGCTGCTTGAACGTTTCCACGGAAACCGAAAACTGGTGGCAGAAGAGCTCGGTATCAGCACGACAACTCTCTGGAGAAGAATGAAAAGTATGGAATAGAAGCCAATTATGGTGGAAATGAATTACTATAGGAACAGGTAAATGCATACAGGGAGATGGTTTAAAACTGTCTCCTTTTTGATGTGCAAAACTGTATTTTGTTATGTATAAAAATGAAGTGAGAATTTGTGTAGAATTCATAATGTTTCAAAAATGAAAAAATAATTACATATGATGAAATAAATGGGAAAAAAATTGAAATTTAAACAAATAGGAAAAAAAACAGAAGCGAAACATAATGAAATAAAAATGAAATATACAATTCAAAAAATGAAGACTTATGAAATCTACATAAATCAGAGCACACTCCATTGAACAATCTGTCAATGGAATCTTTGTACTCAGTTTTGTACAATAAGCATGTCAGATAGATAAGTTACCTGACCAAAGGCAAGGCAGGAAATAAGAAGCGCGCAAATTATCAAAGACGATTAGGAACAAGTTGAAATAGCAGTAATACAAAATATCAGAAATCTGAGAGGAGAAGAACAATGAAAGTTGGATTTATCGGACTTGGAATTATGGGAAAACCAATGTGCAGAAACCTTATGAAAGCAGGATATGAAGCTGTTGTATATAACAGAAGCAAGGCAAGCGTAGAAGAATTGGCAGCGGAGGGAGCACAGGCAGCAGGAAGCCCGGCAGAGGTGGCAGAGAACTGTCAGGTGATCATTACAATGCTTCCGAATTCTCCTCAGGTCAGAGAAGTCTGTTTAGGAGAAAACGGAATCGCTTCCGCAGCAAAAAGAAGGAACGATCGTGATTGATATGAGTTCGATTGATCCGGTACAGTCGAAAGAGATCGGAGCAGAACTGAACAAAAGGAAATTGACTTAATGGATGCACCGGTCAGTGGTGGAGAGCCAAAGGCGATCGACGGAACAATTTCTGTTATGGTCGGAGGAAGCAAAGAGAACTTTGATAAGTACTATGATTTATTAATGGCAATGGCTGGATCTGTAGTGTATGTCGGAGAACTTGGATCCGGAAATGTAGCAAAGCTCGCAAATCAGGTGATTGTAGCATTGAATATTGCAGCAGTGTCTGAGGCACTGACACTTGCAGTGAAAAAATGATGCAGATCCGGAGCTTGTATACAAAGCTATCCGCGGAGGTCTTGCAGGATCTACAGTGCTTGATGCAAAAGCACCAATGATGATGGCTCACAATTTCAAGCCGGGATTTCGTATTGAACTCCATATCAAAGACCTGAATAATGCACTGAATGCAGGTCATGCAGTAAATGCAGCACTTCCACTTACTTCACAGGTAATGGAGATTATGCAGTCACTTAAGGCAGACGGAAATGAAAAAGATGATCACAGTGCAATCGTAAAATATTACGAGAAGATTTCTGATACATCTGTTGAGAAAAAGAATTAAGAGAGGTAAGAACTATGAGTGAATCAACCAGAATGATGCTGGGGCTGGTGATCGGAATTGCGATAATGATCGTCCTGGTTATGAAGACGAAGGTACATACATTTATTGCATTATTGCTCGCAGCATTGATCACAGGCTTGATCGGGGGCATGCCGGTCGCAGATATCACAAATGCAGCCGGAGAAACGACAGTCGGAGTTATGACCGCTATCAAAGACGGATTTGGAAACACCTTAAAAAGTACCGGTATCATCATCGGCCTCGGCGTTATGATGGGTGGAATCCTGGAAGTTTCAGGAGCAGCGGAACAGCTTGCATTTACTTTTTATCCGTGTGATTGGCAAGAGAAAAGAAGAATGGGCACTGGCAATCACAGGATGGGTTGTATCCATCCCGGTTTTCGCAGATTCCGCAATCGTAATTTTCGCACCACTTGTAAAAGCAATGTCCTCTGTAACAGGAATCTCTGTTGTAGGACTTGCACTGTCACTGGCCTGTGGACTTCAGCTGACACACTGTCTGGTACCGCCGACACCGGGACCGCTGACAGCAGCCGGAATGCTTGGAGTTGATGTGGGACAGATGATCATGGTCGGAGCAGGAATCTCTATTCCGATGCTGATTGTTGTAGTATTCTACTGTAAATATATTGGAAAGAAAATCTATCAGATTCCGAATGAAGGTGGACATGGATATGAAAGAAAAGAATTCAAAAAAAGAATATATCAAATCCATGGAAGAAGTTGAAAAACTGGTAGGAGAGAAGAATCTCCCATCATTTACAGCATCTATTCTTCCGATTATCATTCCGATTGTTTTTGATTTTTGTTAAAACATTCTGGGGACTGTTTGGAACAGGTGAAGGAGTGGCAAACACAATCATCAGTCTTGTAGGTGAACCAATCTTCGCACTTGGTGTTGGAACAATCATTGCAATCTATGGACTGGTAAGAAAAGAAGATAATAAAAAAGTTATCGGTATCATGGATACAGCAATCAAAGATACAGGTATTATCATGCTGATCACAGGAGCCGGCGGTTCTCTTGAAATGTAATCAAAGTCAGCGGTATCGGAAATGTTCTTGGAGAGACAGTTGTAGGACTTCCGCTTCCGGCAATTCTGATTCCATTTATCATTGCAGCACTGATGAGAATCGCGCTTGGATCTGCAACAGTAGCAATCACAACAGCCGCATCCCTGACAGCACCACTGATGGCAGCTATCAGTGTATCCCCAATCTTGCTCGCAGCTTCCTGTTGTGTAGGAGCAATTTCCTTCTCCTACTTCAATGACAGTGGATTCTGGGTATTCAATGGAATGTTCGGTCTGACAGAATTAAAAGATCAGGTAAGATGTAAAACAGCAGTGTCATTGATCATGTCAGGAGTTGGAATTATAGAATTACTGTTATTACAGTTTGTGATATAAATTGAAAGGAGTTTTTTATTATGACATTCGTACCAAAGGCAATTATCCCTCCAATTATTACACCATTAACAGACGAGGGTGAAGTAAACTATCCGGTATTAAGACAGATGGTAAATCACCTGATCGACAACGGAGTTCACGGTTTGTTCCCACTTGGAACAACCGGAGAATTCTACGCATTCGATGATGATACATACAGAAAGCATCCTTGAGACAGTCGTTGATGAGACAGCAGGACGTGTTCCGGTTTATGGTGGAGCAAGCCATATTACAACAAGAGGAGTTATCAGACTGGTAAAAGATCTGTGAGGAGGTCGGAGTTGATGCAGTTTCCGTACTGACACCAATGTTTGTATCCCAGACACAGGATGAGTTGTACAATTACTATAAGACAATCGCAGAAAACACAACACTTCCAATCATCATGTATAACAATAAACCAAAGACAAATGTGACAATCACACCGGCAACAGTTGCAAAACTTGCTGATATTGAAAATATTGTTGCTGTAAAGACAGTACAGGTGATATGACAAATGCTGCAGAGTATATCCGTCTGACAAGAGGAAAAGATTTCTCTGTACTGATGGGAAGAGA
>VOFB01004186.1_pt1 | contig 28104 bp, 46 predicted proteins | sample 5384141 | NCBI WGS metagenome assembly VOFB01 (sample SAMN12384721, study PRJNA508395) | human gut metagenome | isolation source: healthy gut A | host: Homo sapiens | reverse complement strand
ATACAAAGATAAGATTACGTGCTCTGAAATCACACTTATTTGTGCTTGAAAAGGCGGACTACACATATAACGAATACGGTCATCCGGCAAGCCGGACAGCCCACTCACCTCCCCGTGATTTGTAGTATACCGAGTTCCCTATAAGAAGAATTATAAAGAAAATAAGCTCAGGAAAACATTTTCATAACGTTCTGCAGGTGCAGATATGGTAATTGCCAACGGCGCTGATTTCCATATCATACATAAAATTATGCAGGGGAGAAATCATGGTACCCTTTTTCTGTCAAATCAGAAGGATGAGTTCTATCTGATTGATTATCTGGATAAGTTGAAATATCAATAGAAGATCAGAAAAAAAGGCAGGCGATTGCGATTCCCGGAGAGTTTTGCAACCGCTTCAGTAAATGCATAAAGGAGAGGAGAGAAGAGAGATGAATATTGATCGTATCAATGAACTGGCAAGAAAAGCGAAGATGGAAGGACTGACTTTGGAGGAAAAAGAAAGAACAGCAGAAGCTTCGGAAGGAGTATATTGAGGCAGTCAAGATGAATCTTCGTTCACAACTGGACAACATTGATGTTCAGGAAAAGGATGGCTCCATAACCAACCTGGGAGAAAAGTATGGAAAGCAATGCACTGCGGAAAGAAGTATCCGAAGATGAGCTTTTGAAGCAAGCAGAAAGATCTTGAAGCAGGTTACAACTTTGAAAGTCTGGAAAGAAGTCTCCTGGTTTATGCTTATATGGATTTTAAGAAAGAAGTTATGACACAGGGAGCTTATAGAACTGGCATGGAAGCAGGGAAAGCAGGTAGCGGTTCCGAGGGTGCAGGGAAGGATATGACTTATTATGTCATAACGGATTTCGCACAATGTGAACCCGGTATTTCGGAATACCGGAGCCGATGACAGGTCTGCCGGAGGCGAAAGCCGAAGATGCCTTTCTGATTGTTCCCGGGTAGCATTTGACCGGGAACGTCACAGAGTCGGATATGGTCAGGGATTTTATGACAGGTATTTGAGTATACATAGAGAACACATAACAGCAGCAGTTGCATGTGAGTGGCAGCTTGTGGAACAGGCGCCTTATGAAGAGACAGATATTTTGCCCGAATATCTGATCACAGACTGCAGAATTTATCACTAGAGAGGATGGTATAACAGTGAATCTGGAAAAGATTGGACAGAATGCGAAGACTGCCGAACCGATTTTACGGAATCTGGCAACTTCGAAGAAGAATGAAGTTTTAGCAGCTTGTGCGGATGCGCTGATTCAGGACGCAGATGCCATATTGGAAACGAATGAACTGGATATGCAGCGTGGAAGAGAAAAACAATATGCCTCTGCCGCTGCAGGATCGTCTGAAATTGACGAAAGGCAGAATTGAAGCTATGGCAGAAGGACTGCGTCAATTGGTGGAACTGGAAGATCCGGTGGGGAGAAGTTTTGGGCATGAAGAAACGTCCCAATGGTCTTCTGATCGGTCAAAAGAGGGTGCCCTTGGCGTAATCGGCATTATTTATGAAGCGAGGCCAAATGTCGGCAGATGCCTTTGGCCTTTGTTTAAGACCGGCAATGTGGTGATCTTAAAGGGCGGAAGCGATGCCCTTCATTCGAATCAGGCGATTGTTCACACTGCGCTACATTGAACGTTCATCAGATTCCGGAAGATGCGATTCAGTTGATTGCGGATACATCCCGGGAACGACAACGGAGAAGATGAATCAATATGTGGACGTTCTGATTCCGAGAGGGGTGCGGGTCTGATTCGTTCTGTGGTTATGAACAGTACGATTCCTGTTATTGAGACGGGGACCGGAAACTGTCATCTATGTGGATGAGACTGCAGACCTGAATATGGCATGTGACATTATCGTCAATGCAAAGACACAGAGAGTCGGGGTATGTAATGCCTGTGAATCCTGGTGGTGCACGAAGAGGTGAAAGAAGAACTGCTCCCGGTATTGTCCCGGAAACTGAAAGAACATCAGGTGGAGATGCGTGCGGACAGAGAGGCGCTTCCTTTGTAGAAGGCGGTACTTTAGCAGGTGAGGAAGACTGGGGACAGGAATATCTGGACTACATCATTTCCATAAAAACCGTGAAAAATATCGGAGAAGCAATCGCTCATATCAATCGTTATAATACGAAGCATTCCGAGGCAATCATCACCCGGGATTATGATCATGCACAGAAATTTCTGGATGAAGTGGATGCCGCGGCGGTCTATGTAAATGCTTCCACCCGGTTTACCGATGGCTTTGAGTTTGGTTACGGTGCGGAGATCGGAATCAGTACCAGAAACTTCATGCGAGAGGTCCGATGGGGCTTTTGGCACTCACAACCACTAAATACATTATTTACGGAAATGGACACGTTCGTCCATAAATTTAAGTTTTTTTGTCATAAAGCGCTGATTTGCAACATAGGATAGTACAAAATGCATTAGGAGGTATTTGGAACAACTATGATTGCTTTAAATCAGCGCTATTCTTCAGGATATCTTTGCTTCCATGCAGATTCTGTCAGAAAAATTCCCCGAATTTACAATTTGCAGAATCATCGGTCAGTCTCGATGACCGGCAGATTCCCATGATGCGGGTTGGGCTTGGTATGGAGACCTTGATCTGTACGGCAGGTGTTCACGGCAGGGAAAGCATCAATCCGGTACTTTTGCTGCGGATGATGGAAGAGTATTGGCTTACGGCTTACAAGGAGGTATGACAGGATTGATGGGATTGAGGTATTTCCGCTTTTGAACCGGTATTCCATCTGCTTTGTGCCTCTTGTGAATCCGGATGGCTATAAATTGCTCTGCATGGTTACAAGTTATCCAGAACCCGTTGCTCCGTCGGATGTGCCGCAGACGGAATATCAATTATCAGGATTGGAAGTACAATGCCAGAGGTGTGGATATCAACCGGAATTTTCCTGCAAGTCTTATTCAGCAGCAGCTTCAGGAGTATCCGGCAAGTGAGCAGGAGACACAGACCTTGATGCGTCTGTTTCAGGATATGAGACACTGGCCTATCTGGATTTTTTCATTCCAGAGGAAATGTCATCTATTATTACCGTCAGGCTATGCCTATACATACAATATACGCTGCCGTCATCTGGCAAAAAAATCTTCAGAAGGCGTCCGGTTATGCACTGGGGAAAAAAGGAAGAATTCATGTCCAGTTTAAACGGCGGTAATTCGGTGCATTTTTATTCCGAAACCATCGGAAAACCGGCGATTACGATCGAGACGGTGGAGGATGATGCCTCGTTTCCGCTGTCCACTGCATACCAGAATGATGCGTATCAGCGTGTGCACACCTTACCGTTGATTCTGCTTCAGGAATTATAATACGCTTTTTGAAGCCGGTTCTCTGTGATTTTTGTCCTTGCAATCCCTTGTTTGGGTTGGTATAATCCCTTGTGGTGATGAAATGAAGGAAAAAGATATTAGAAGAATCAATCAGGCACCTGAGACAGAGCCTGAAAGACAATATTATTTTATGGAACTGGCAGAAAGAGCTAGTGGAAGAGAAAAAAAGAGGCAGCAGGGCAGGCTTACATTTACCGTTGTGACATTCGGTTGTCAGATGAATGCCAGAGATTCCGAGAAACTGGAAGGAATTCTGGAACGTGTGGGGTATGAAAAGTCTGAAGAAGAACAGGCGGACTTTGTGATCTATAATACCTGTACGGTCCGGGAAAATGCAAACTTGCGGGTCTATGGAAGGCTCGGCAATCTGAACCGGATCAAAAGAAAAATCCACAGATGATGATCGGGTTTTGCGGATGTATGATGCAGGAACCCCATGTGGTGGAGAAGCTGAAAAAAAAGCTATCGGTTTGTGAATCTGGTTTTTGGTACACCCATAATATCTATAAGTTTGCGGAATTGCTGGTACAGGCGATTGTAAGGACTCTATGGTTATCGATATCTGGAAGGATACGGATAAGATTGTGGAGAACCTGCCGGTAGATCGGAAGTATCTCCTTTAAGTCTGGCGTCAATATTATGTTTGGATGCAACAATTTCTGCAGTTACTGCATAGTTCCTTATGTCAGAGGAAGAACGAAGCAGAACCAAGGGATATCATCCGGGAAATTGAGCTGTTGGTTGCTGATGGTGTGGTAGAGGTTATGCTTTTGGGGCAGAATGTAAATTCTTATGGAAAGAATCTGGAAGAACCAGTCACATTTGCACAGCTTCTGGAGGAGATTGTAAAAAATTGAAGGATTGGAAAGGGAATCGTTTTATGACCTCCCATCCAAAGGATCTGTCTGAGGAACTGATTGCAGTGATGGGAACATACCCGAAGATCTGTAATCATATTCATCTGCCCCTTCAATCCGGGAAGCTACAAAGATTTTAAAGGATATGAACCGCAGATATACAAAGGAGCAGTATCTGGATCTGGTAAGGCGCATCCGCAGGCTGTTCCGGATATTTCTCTTACAACGGATATTATTGTGGGATTTCCGGGGGAGACAGAAGAAGATTTTGAGGAGACGCTGGATGTGGTAAGAAAGGTTCGCTATGACAGTGCATTTACCTTTATTTACTCAAACGTTCCGGCACACCGGCAGCGGTTATGGAAAATCAGGTTTCGGAAGAAGTGGTAAAGAACCGTTTTGACCGTCTGCTTCGGGAGGTACAGGAAATTTCTGCCGAGGAGGCTGGAAGACTGACCGGCACGGTGCAGGAAGTGCTGGTGGAGGGCATGAATGATCATGATCCATCGCTGGTTACGGGACGGATGAAGAACAATTTACTGGTACATTTTCCAGGAGATCAAACCATGATAGGCACTTTTTGCAAAATGTCTTTCTGGACACCTGTAAAGGTTTTTATTATATGGGAACGGAGAGTAAATAACGTGGCATTATCACCAATGATGCAGCACTATGTTGCTACGAAAGAAGAATATAAGGATTGTATCCTGTTTTACCGTCTGGGTGACTTCTATGAAATGTTTTTTTGAGGATGCTAAGACTGTATCAGAAGAACTGGAATTGACACTGACGGGTAAAGACTGCGGCCTGGAGGAACGTGCGCCGATGTGCGGGATTCCCTATCATGCCGCAGAAGTTTACATCGGCCGTCTGATCGAGAAAGGATATAAGGTTGCCATCTGTGAACAGATGGAAGATCCGAAACAGGCAAAAGGAATCGTAAAACGTGAAGTCGTCCGGGTAGTGACGCCCGGAACGACGATGAATACCAGGGTTTGGATGAGGCAAAAAACAATTACATCATGTCCGTGGTCTGCCTGGACGGGAAATTCGGAATTTCGGTTGCGGATATCTCTACCGGAGAGTGTCTGGTGACGGAACTGGAAAAAGAATCGAAATTGCTGGATGAGATCAACAAATTTGTCCCTGCGGAGATCATCTGCAACCAGTCTTTTATGGTCTGCGGCATTGATATCGAAGATCTGCATTCAGGCTTCATATCTGTGTCAATGCGTTGGAAGACTGGTATTTTGATGATGCAAAATGTGAGCAGGTATTGGAAGAACACTTCCATACGTATTCCATGGATGGACTGGGACTGGGCGATTACAATTGCGGACGGATTGCTTCCGGAGCATTATTCCAATATCTTTATATGACGCAGAAGTCTGATATGCCTCAGATGACATCCATCACCCCCTATGTGACAGACCGCTATATGGTTATTGACAGTTCCAGCCGGAGAAATCTGGAACTGGTGGAGACCCTGCGGGAAAAAAGCAGAAGCGAGGTTCTCTGCTCTGGGTGCTTGATAAGACCAGAACAGCAATGGGTGCCCGTCTGCTGCGCACGTTTACCGAACGTCCTTTGATTGACAGTGATGAGATCAATGCCCGTCTGACGGCGGTGGAGGAATTGAACAAGCAGGCGATGATCCGGGATGAGATCCGGGAGTATCTGCGGCCCGTGTATGATCTGGAACGTTTGATCAGCAGAATCAGCTACCAGTCAGCGAATCCAAGAGATTTAATCGCATTTAAGACATCCCTTGAGATGCTGCCTTTTATCAAACAGCTTTTGAACTCCTTCGAGGGCGGTCTTCTGGGAGAGATTCAGGAGGAGCTGGATGCACTGGAAGATTTGTATGGTCTGATTGATGCCGCAATCAATGAGGATCCTCCCCACTGCCATGAAAGAGGGCGGGATTATACGGGATGGATATGATGAAACCATCGACCAGTACCGCCAGGCTAAGCATGAGGGAAAACAGTGGATCAGTGAACTGGAAGCTTCCGAGCAGGGAAAAGACGGGTATCCGCAATCTGAAAATCAAGTATAATAAGGTATTCGGCTACTATCTGGAGGTGACCAATTCTTTTAAGAATCTGGTGCCGGATCATTATACCAGAAAGCAGACGTTAGCCAATGCAGAGCGGTATATTACTCCGCGTCTGAAAGAACTGGAAGATATGATTCTGGGGGCGGAGGACAAGCTGTACGCGCTGGAGTATGATAAATTCTGTACGATCCGGGATACGATTGCCGGGGAAGTGCTGCGTATCCAGAACACTGCGAAGGCGATTGCCAGGCTGGATGTGTTCGCATCTCTTTCTGTAGTAGCACAGCATCATAATTTTGTCAGACCCAAACTGAATAACCGGGGAGTCATCAGTATCCGGGGAGGGCGCCATCCGGTTGTGGAACAGATGATTCCAAATGATATGTTTATCTCAAATGACACGGATCTTGACAATCAGGAGCATCGGCTGGCGGTCATTACAGGTCCGAATATGGCTGGAAAGTCCACGTATATGCGTCAGACAGCGTTGATTGTCCTGATGGCGCAGATTGGTTCTTTTGTGCCGGCGGATAAAGCGAATATCGGGATTGTGGACCGGATTTTTACCCGTGTGGGGGCTTCCGATGATCTGGCAAGCGGCCAGAGTACGTTTATGGTGGAAATGACGGAGGTGGCGAATATTCTTCGGAATGCGACTTCGAAAAGTCTGCTGATCCTGGATGAGATCGGCCGTGGAACCAGTACCTTTGACGGCTTATCTATCGCGTGGGCTGTGATTGAACATATTGCGGATAAGAAATTACTGGGTGCAAAGACACTGTTTGCCACCCATTACCATGAGCTGACAGAGCTGGAAGGAAAGCTTCCGGGTGTACATAATTATTGTATCGCCGTAAAAGAAAAAAGGCGATGATATCGTATTTTTGCGGAAAATTGTGGCAGGAGGGCAGATAAGAGTTACGGTATTCAGGTTGCCCGTCTGGCGGGTGTGCCGGAGAGCGTGCTGGCAAGAGCGAAGGAACTGGTGGAACAGTTGATCACATCAGACATCACAGCCACAGTGCAGGGATATCACAGAGAAAGCAAGAAAAGCAGACAGAAGCAGCCCCACTATGATGAGGTGGATCTGGCACAGATGTCTTTGTTTGATACGGTACAGGATGATGATATCATTCAGAAATACGAGATTTGGATTTGTCCAATCTGACACCGATGGAGGCATTGAATACATTATACCGTCTGCAAAATAAGATCACAAACCGCTGGTAGTTTGTGACAGGAGCATAGAGGGTACAAGACGGAGGATTGGATGGGAAAATAGCTGTACTGGACAAAAATACAATTGATAAAATTGCCGCAGGTGAAGTGATTGAGCGTCCTGCTTCAATTGTAAAGGAACTGGTGGAGAACGCCATTGATGCAGGAGCAACCGCCGTAACTGTTGAGATTAAGGAAGGGGGAATTTCCTTCATCCGTATCACGGATAACGGAAGCGGAATCGCAAAAGACCAGGTACGCCTGGCTTTTCTGCGTCATGCCACCAGTAAAATCCGGTCTGTGGAGGATCTGGTTCATATTGGTTCTCTTGGTTTCCGCGGAGAGGCGCTTTCCAGTATCGCGGCTGTGTCCCAGGTGGAACTGATTACGAAGACGTCTGAGGATCTGACCGGTGTGCGTTATGTTATTGAGGGTGGAGAAGAAAAACCTATGAGGAAATCGGTGCGCCGAATGGCACCACATTCCTGATTCGGAATCTGTTTTATAATACCCCTGCCAGGGCAAAGTTTTTAAAGACGGCAATGACAGAAGGAAATGCCATCTCAACCTGCGTGGAGCAGATGGCATTGTCAAATCCTGAGATTTCATTCAAATATATGCAGAATGGACAGACAAAGTTGCATACCAACGGCAGTCAGAACCTGAAGGAGCTGGTGTATCATATCTATGGACGTGATATTTCCAGAGAATTGATTGAGATCGACAGTTCTTCGGAACTTCTGAGATTCATGGTTTTCTTGCAAAACCTACGGTCTCCCGGGGGAACCGGAACTTTGAAAACTACTATGTCAATGGAAGATATGTGAAGAGTAAGCTGCTCGCCAAGGCGATCGAAGACGGATACCATGGATTTATGATGCAGCACAAATATCCATTTACCTTGTTGTATCTTACGATGGACGGGGAACGGGTGGATGTCAATGTGCATCCGACGAAGATGGAACTTCGTTTTTCCAATCAGGAGGAGATCTACAGTCAATTGGTGTGTGCGATCAAAGATGCACTGATGAAGAGGGAACGGATACCGGAGGTGACGATTGAAAGGAGAAACCGGAGAAGAAAACGCAGACTTCTATTCCGGGGAATACGGTTCCGGAGCCTTTTGAAACCAGACGGAGAAGTCAGTCAACAGCAGGTTCTATGCCGATCTATCCGGGAGATTACCGGAAAGTTTCTGCCGTACCTGTGGCGCCGGGATGTGAAGATCACACAAAGAATGGAAAGGCAAAGATTGAAAATGAACTCCGAAAAGCAGATCTGGTTCGGGAAGACATTTCTTATAAAAGTACCCGGCAGAATTGCTTTCTGATAGAACCAGTCAGACAGTACAGCCGTCAGTTGTTGACTCAGCAAAAGAGCAGAGAGTTTCACAGAATCTGATTTTGGAAGAACAAGGAAAGATAGAAATGTCGGAAGCTTCAGCAGAAGCAGAAATTGTATCTCAGACGGAATCACGGGGACTTTCCGCGGATTTAGAAAGAACGATTCAGACGGAAAACCAGAGCAGCTGGAATTGTTTGACAATCGCTTGCTTTCCAAAGAAGCAAAGGTTTCCCACCGGATTCTGGGGCAGATCTTTGATACGTATTGGCTGGTGCAGTATGATGACAGCCTGTACATTATCGACCAACATGCAGCTCACGAGAAAGTTCTCTACGAGCGGATGATGAAGGAATTCAGGAAAAGAAAATTATTTCCCAGTACTTAAGTCCTCCACTGATTGTAACTTTGCAAAATCAGGAGGCGGAGCTTTTGCAGAAACAGATGGAATTGTTCCGCTCCTTTGGTTTCGAGGTGGAACCGTTCGGAGGTAAGGAATATCAGATCAGTGCAGTACCGGATAATCTTTACGGGATCGCATCTTCGGAGCTGTTTCTGGAGATACTGGATCATCTGAGGATGGGGGGCAAAGACTTCGATCTGATTTCCGAGAAACTGGCCTCCATGTCCTGCAAAGCTGCTGTAAAAGGAAATCACAAACTTTCCACGGCAGAGGTGGAAGCATTGATTGATGAACTTCTGACACTGGAGAATCCATATAATTGTCCCCACGGCAGGCCGACGATTATTTCCATGTCACGTTATGAACTGGAGAAGAAATTCAAACGAATTGTGTAGGTGATTGGAGTGAAGAAACCATTATTGATATTGACAGGTCCCACGGCAGTGGAAAGACCCATCTGTCCATCGAACTGGCAAAACGGCTGAATGGTTCTATTATATCGGCTGATTCCATGCAGGTTTACCGTTATATGGATATTGGATCAGCGAAGATTATGCCGGAGGAGATGGCGGGTGTCAGGCACTATCTGATCGATGTGCTGAAGCCTGAAGAAGAATTTCATGTTGCCAGATTTCAGGAGATGGCTAAGGCTGCCCTGGATGAGATTTACCGGGAAGGGAAACTGCCGATCGTGGTTGGAGGAACCGGCTTCTATATTCAGGCACTTTTGAAGGATGTGGATTTTTCCGGTGACCAGGGAGCGTCTTCGTACCGCAGAGAACTGGAAGAAAAGGCGCGTGCAAAAAGGACCGGAGCTGCTGCATCAGATGCTTAAGGAAGCAGACCCGGCTTCTGCCAAAAGCGATCCACCCTAATAATGTAAAACGGGTGATCCGAGCATTGAGTATTTTCATGAGACTGGCTTAAAAATTTCAGATCATAATGCCAGTCAGATGGAAAAAAGAGTCTCCCTATACCTTTGCTTATTTTGTATTGAACGATGAGCGCAGCCGTCTTTACCAGCGGATTGAGCAGCGGGTGGATCGAGATGATGGAGCAGGGGCTTCTGGAAGAGGTACGTGCTTTACAGGCAATGGGATATCACCGCGGGATGGTTTCTATGCAGGGACTGGGGTATAAGGAACTACTGGCATATCTGGACGGTGAGTGTTCCCTGAAAGAAGCCATTGCTGTGATCAAGAGGGATACCCGGCATTTCGCAAAGCGTCAGATTACGTGGTTTAAAAGAGAAAAGGATGTGATCTGGCTGAATAAGCAGGAGTTTGGATATCAGGAAGATGCCATACTGGAAGAAATTCTGAACCGTTGGGCAGAAAAAACAAGGAGTTGATGAGAAAGTCATGACAATCGATAAAACAGGAATGTATAAGAAACTGGGAATCAGTAAAGAGGTTCTCAGATTTGGAACTGAAATTGAACTGACGCTGAAAGAGCGTTTTGCCAAAATAGATGAAGTTGCGGAATATAATCAGCTGAAGGTTATTCATGCGATGCAGGAACACAAGGTCAGCGAAGCCTGTCTTTATGCTTCCAGCGGATACGGTTACAACGATATCGGAAGGGATACACTGGAAGAAGTATATGCCACTGCATTTGGTGCGGAGGCGGCGTTGGTCCGTCCACAGATTGCCTGCGGGACTCATGCATTGGCTGTGGCTCTGTCTGGTAATTTGAGACCGGGAGATGAACTTCTCTCTCCGGTAGGAAAGCCATATGATACTTTGGAAGAAGTGATCGGGAATCCGTCCCTCCAACGGCTCTCTGGCGGAATATGGTGTTACCTATCGGCAGGTTGATCTTTTGAAGGATGGGACTTTTGACTATGAGAATATTAAAGAGCATTGAATGAGCGGACAAAATTGGTCACGATTCAGCGCTCCAAAGGATATCAGACCCGTCCGACGTTTTCGGTCACTCAGATCGGTGAATTGATCCGCTTTATCAAAAGCTTGAAACCGGATGTGATCTGCATGGTAGATAACTGCTACGGAGAATTTGTGGAAACCATAGAGCCAAGTGAGGTGGGAGCTGATCTGATGGTCGGGTCACTGATCAAGAATCCGGGCGGCGGACTTGCCCCCCATCGGCGGCTATATTGTAGGAAAAAGCAGTATGTGGAAAATGCTGCATACCGTCTGACCTCCCCGGGCTCGGTAAAGAAGTAGGGGCGACACTGGGCGTTAACCAGTCTTTCTATCAGGATTTTTCCCGGCGCCTACCGTAACGGCAAGTGCATTAAAAGGCCATTTTTGCTGCAAATATCTATGAGAAACTGGGATATCCGGTGATTCCCGGATGGACGTGAGGAACGTCATGATATTATTCAGGCAGTTACACTGGGAAGTGCCGAAGCCGTGATTGCTTTCTGTGAAGGAATTCAGGCTGCTGCACCGGTAGACAGCTATGTGGCACCGGAACCATGGGCAATGCCTGGTTATGACTGTGACGTTATTATGGCAGCAGGTGCATTCGTACAGGGTTCTTCCATCGAACTTTCCGCAGACGGTCCGGTGAAACCGCCATATGCTGTCTATTTCAGGAGGACTTACCTGGCAGCACGCGAAATTGGGTATTCTTTATGAGTCTGCAGAAGATGGTGGAGGCAGGAATCGTAACGATATGAGATCAATCATTGTAATCGGTGGAGGTGCCGCCGGACTTATGGCAGCAATAAAGGCTGCAGAACAGGGAGCGTCGGTGACGCTTCTGGAAGCGAACGAAAACCGGGAAAGAAGCTTTTGGCGACCGGCAACGGAAGATGTAATTTTACCAATGTGGTACAGGAGAAGCAGTATTACCGGGGAAGTGATCCGGAATATGCGTGGCAGATTCTGCAGCAGTTTCCGATGCAAGATACCCTGCAATTTTTCTCAAGGCTTGGAATCTACGCAAGAAACAGAAACGGCTGGCTGTATCCGAACAGCGATCAGGCAGCGGCTGTCTTAGAGGTACTGCTGATGGAAGCTTCTCACCGGAAAGTGAAGATTAAGACCAGGGAATCGGTTTGTGAAATTCTTCCGGGATCGGAAGGATGGAGTGTAAAGACAAAAACCTGGGAATATGGCGCAGATGCGGTGATTGTGGCCTGCGGAAGTCCGGCATCCAACGTGAAGGTGCCACAGACTGGGGGATTTCCCTGGCAAAAAACTTTAGAACTTTCGGTGCTCCCCATGCTTCCGGCATTGGTGGGACTTCGGGGAAAGGGGAATCGCTTTTCCCGATGGACAGGAGTGAGAATTCAGGCGAAAGCCACCTTATATCTGCAGGGAGTTTTGATGAAATCCGCATCCGGAGAGATACAGCTTACCGAATACGGTATTTCCGGAATTCCGGTCTTTCAGCTCAGCCGTTATGCACTGAGAGCTTTGGAAGAAGGCAGTACAGCTTTGGTAGAATTGGATTTTCTCCCGGATTTTACCGAGGAACAGCTTGCAGTCAATCTGGAAAACAGAGAAGAAAACTGTCCATATAAGACTTTGCAGGAACAGTTGATCGGTCTTTTGCCTTCCAGATTGATTTCTCTGATTGCTTCGGGTGATTCGGATGAACGTGAAGTGATACGCAACTGTAAACATTATCCGGTCATTATCACAGGGGCATCTTCTATGAAGCAGGCTCAGGTCTGTTCCGGAGGTATTCTGACGAAAAACCTGGATGAACATTTACAGGCAAAGAAATATCCCGGACTTTATTTTGCCGGGGAAATTGTGGACGTGGACGGTGCCTGCGGCGGTTATAATCTGCAGTGGGCATGGTCCAGCGGGGCTGTCGCCGGGCTTGCAGCGGCAAAGGAGAGGCTATGATACGAATTTCACAATTAAAGCTTCCGGTTACCCATACGGAGGAACAATTAAAAGAAAAGCTTGCCAGAGAACTGCGGATACCGGTCTGTCAGATCCGGCATTATGAGATCAGAAAGCGGTCGGTGGATGCCAGAAAAGAAGAAATCAAATATGTCTATCAGATTGATGTTGAGACTGCACAGGAAAAGAAAATTCTCGGAAGAAACAGGCATTCGAATATTACTGCGGTGCAGAAGAACGAATACCATTTCCCACAGCCGGGAACGCTTGCCTTAAAAGAACGTCCGGTGGTTATCGGAAGCGGTCCTGCAGGTTTGTTCTGCGGTTTTATGCTTGCAAAACATGGCTATCGTCCGCTGATTCTGGAACGCGGAGACGAAGCAGATATAAGGAAGCAAAAGGTGGATCATTTCTGGAAAACCGGAGAACTGGACACAAAATCCAATGTGCAGTTCGGTGAAGGGGGCGCCGGTACATTTTCGGATGGCAAATTGAATACTCTGGTAAAGGATCCGGTGGGAAGAAATCGGGAAGTGCTGCGGATTTTTGTTGAGGCGGGAGCACCGTCCTCGATTCTCTATGAACAGAAACCCCATCTTGGTACCGATCTTCTCATTCGGATTCTCCGGAATATGCGCAGCCAGATTATGGATATGGGAGGAGAATTCCGGTTCCGCAGCCAGATGACGGATTTTCATGTGGAAAATGGACGTGTTGTATCCCTTTGAAATCAATGGTAAGGAGACGATTCCTGCTGAAGTGGTAATTCTGGCGATCGGTCACAGTGCCCGGGATACTTTTGCATTACTGCAGGAGAGATCGCTGTTGCTGCAGCCGAAAGCGTTTGCGGTAGGAGTACGGATTGAGCATCCGCAGGAGATGATTACCAGATCCCAGTATGGAACCCATCCGCCGAAGGTACTTGGAGCGGCGAATTATAAAGTTACACATAAATTGGATAACGGAAGAGGTGTGTACTCATTCTGTATGTGTCCCGGCGGCTATGTGGTCAATGCGTCCTCCGAGGACGGACGGCTGGCAGTGAATGGGATGAGTTATCAGGCAAGAGACAGCCGTAATGCCAACAGCGCCATGATTGTTACGGTCACACCGGAAGATTATGCCGGATTTCATCAGGAGGGGAATCTCCTGTGTTGGATGGAATTGCATTCCAACGTCATCTGGAAGGTCTCGCATACGAATCCTGCCGGGGAAAAGTGCCGGTTCAGTTGTTTGAAGATTTTTTAAAGAATAAAGCAAGCACTGTACTGGGAGAGGTGGAGCCTTGTATCAAAGGGGCATATGAACTGGCGAATGTAAGAGAGATCCTTCCGGCTGTGATCGGAGATTCACTTTGCCAGGGGAATTCAGGCATTTGGCAGGAAAATCCCCGGGTTTGATAGGCCGGACGCTGTCTTATCCGGTGTTGAAAGCCGTACTTCTTCTCCGGTACGGATTCTCAGGGATGAGCTGCAGGAAGCATCGGTAAAGGAATTTACCCCTGCGGTGAGGGCGCCGGATATGCGGGTGGAATTACATCGGCAGCGATGGATGGACTTCTGGCTGCGGAGGCAGTCTGTAAAAAATATATGAATTTCGGATAATCCATATACATTATTTTTTAGATGTGTTAGAATAAAACCTGTGAATCTTCTGCTGAATACCTGGAATGAGAGCAGAGGAGGACGGATGAATAAAATTTACGAATCAAAGAATTACCAGAAGAGGAACGGCCTTATGAGAAATGTATGAAATACGGTCCCGGCAAGTTATCGGATGCGGAACTTCTGGCAGTTATCCTGCGAAGCGGGAGCACATGGCAGCTCCTGTGTAGATCTTGCGAAGGAAGTGATGACAATTTCTAAGGCAGAAGAAGGACTTCTCGGCATACATCATGTGAGTATGCAGGAATTACAGGGTATCAGGGGTGTCAGGGAAAGTAAAGGCAGCTCAGATCAAGTGTATCGGAGAACTTTCTAAGCGGATTGCAAGCAGGAGTTCCCGGACAAAACTGGATTTTCGAAATCCGGAGACGATTGCAGATTATTATATGGAACTGCTGCGTCACGAAGAGCGGGAGAAGATGATCTGTATGATGTTGGATACGAAGAACCGGCTGCTTGGTGAGGTGGTATTGTCTGTGGGAACAGTCAACAGTTCACTGGTGTCACCCCGGGAGTTGTTTTTACAGGCATTGCAGTTTCATGCGGTTCATATTATTCTGGTCCATAATCATCAAGCGGTGATGTAACGCCGAGCAGGGAGGACCTTCTGGTCACCCACAGGATTTATCGGGCAGGGGAGTTGATTGGAATTCATCTGCTGGATCATATTATCATAGGAGACCATTGTTTCCAAAGTCTGTTTGAACAGGGGAGTTCCGAATGAATGACAGATACCAAAAGGGGATACGGTGAATATCATTTATGCTGTTTCAGAATAATTTCGGTGTGGATTTTGGGGAAGTACCTTAAAAATCTACGATGAACGGAAAAAGATACTATAACAAAAGAGAAAAACATGATTGCAATGCGGAACCAGTCAGAGGTGCTTGCGATCGGGAATGATGTGTATGAGATGTTCGAAAAAACACCTCAGAATGTCAAAATCTATACGCCGGTAATCAATGGAAGGATCAGCGATGTGTTTCAGGCGGAGGCAGTGCTGCATACACTTCTGAACCGCAACGGGTCCTGGGTGGGTTATCGTCCCAGAATGTATTTTGCAGTGCCGACTGGTTTGACGCAAATTGAAAGAGGAGCATATTATGCGGTTGCCCATCGGGGAAAACTGCGGAAATGTAAAGATCTTTCTGGTAGACCGGCCGATCGTGGATGCCATAGCGCTTGGAATTCCTCTGAACCGGACGAAAGGATCCATGATTGTCAACATGGGAGCTCAGATGACAGAAATCTCTGTAGTGGCAGATGCCCGTGTGATTGTGAGCAAGCAGATTCCGGTGGGCGGGGAAGTTTAACGAAGCAATCCGAAGCAATATAAGAAAAAGAACAATCTTCAGGTGGGAATACGAACTGCAAGGCGGTTAAAATTGGCATTGGCAGATCTGGAGCCGTCCAGAAAAGGACGTAAGGTTATGGGGATGGATTGTATCAATGGAATACCGAGGATGGAGTATCAGTACCACGGTCAATGATGCGATACGGGACGGATGACCCAGCTTACGGAAGAAATACGGACGGTAATCTGGCGGACACCGCCGCAAATTCGTGCCAACATTGGACGGAGGGTATCTACCTTACAGGAGGAAGTACCCGTATTCCGAATATTGACAAATTTTTAAGTCACAAGCTGGAGCATTCTGTACAGCTTTCCCTGTATTATGATCTATGTACGGTTTGCGGTTTTAAAGGAACTGGTAACACATCCGGTGCTGCACCGCTTCGCATATCCTGCAGCAAAATAATAAATAAGTTACCGGACATGAAGGGTTATAAAGATGAAGAATAAAAAAGAAGTTTCAGATAAAAAGTAAACATTTGCTGATTGTTATGACATTTGTCTGCATCAGTGCGGCGGCGCTCACTTTTATGAATGTAGTGTCTGTCGAACCGGTGCGCAGCGCGGTAGGATATGTCATTGTTCCTTTTCAGAACGGGATCAATGAGATTGGAAAATGGCTGACGCAGAAAGGGCAGCGGTTTCAGGATGCGGAGGAACTTGCAATAGAAAATACCAGATTGCAGGAACGTGTGGATGCGTTGATGGAGCAGAATAACTTGTTGTCACAGAATCAGAAAGAACTTACGGAACTTCAGCAGTTATATGAACTTGATAAGGAGTATTCTGAGTATGAAAGTGGCAGCTGAGGTGATTGCCAGAGATCCGGGGAACTGGTTCAGTACATTTACGATCAACCGTGGATCAAATCATGGTATTGAGAAAGATATGAATGTCATTTCTTCAGGCGGACTGGTTGGATTGGTTACGGAAGTCGGTCCTGATTGGGCTACGGTGCGTTCTATCATTGATGACGCAAGCAGTTCAGTGCCATGACATATCTACCAGTGATACCTGTGTTGTATCGGGTGATCTTCGGCTGATGGATGAGAAATTGTCTTTTGGACAGATGAGTGCAGAAAATTCCGTGACAGTCGGTGAGAAAATTGTTACATCTGATATTAGTGACAAGTATCTTAAGGGAATTCTGATTGGATATGTAAGTGAGATTACAGAAGATCCCAATCATCTGACTACGACAGGTTACCTGATTCCTGTTGTGGATTTTGAGCATATCCGCACGGTTCTGGTAATTAAGCAGTTAAAGCAGACAGGAGGGAATTAGATGCGCAGGAAAGTGATTATTGCCGTCTTGATTATCGTGACTTTTATTTTTACAGACGACGATTTTCCAAACGCTGGCGGTGGCATCTGTAGCACCGAATCTGCTGCTGATTCTCACAGTTACCTTTGGATTCATGAGGGGGAAGAAAGAGGGTCTGTGGATTGGATTTTCTGCGGACTTTGCATTGATCTGCTCTACAGTGATATGGTGGGATTGAACGCGTTGGTCTATATGTATATCGGCTATCTGAATGGTTTCTTGTATAAAGTGTTTTATGATGAGGATATCAAAGTTCCGGTAATTTTAATCGGTATCAGTGATCTGGCTTACAGTATGATTGTGTATATTCTGCAATTTTTGATAAGAGTGCGTCTGGATTTCGCAGACTATCTTCAGCATATTATCATTCCGGAGATGGTTTATACAATTGTAATCGCTATCATTATTTACCGGCCTTTATATAAACTGAACCGAAAGTTTGTGGAAAACGAAATGGAAGGGCAGGAATTACCTTGGTTAAAAAGATAAGAAAATGGTTTCAAACACTCATGGAGAAACGCACAGGCATCCTTCTGGCACTGTTTCTTCTGGCAACCTGTATATTATTATATCGGTTATTTTCGCTGCAGATCATTCACGGCGAGGAGTATGCCAATGATTTCAATTTAAAAATCACAAAGACGCGTACACTGAAAAGCACCAGAGGCAATATCTATGACAGGAATGGAAATGTTCTGGCTTATAACCAGCTGTCTAATTCCGTCACTTTGGAAGACAACAGGACTTACAGCAGTACCCGACAGAAGAATCTGCAGCTGAACGGCGAGATTTACCGTCTGATCAAGATGATTGAAAATAATGGAGACAGCCTGACATCCGATTTTCATGTTGAGGTGGATGAAAATAATAATTTTATATTTAATCTTCAGGAGGAACTTCACTGAATCGATTCCGTGCGGATGTTTATGGAAGGACATCCATTGATAAGCTTTCGGAGGAAGAGAAGAATGCAACCGCAGATGATATTATGAACTTTCTGATGGATGGACGCAATCGGGATTGCTTCGGAATAATTCATCTGGAGACACCTTACAGCGAAGAAGAGTTGGCAGAGGTCGGGCTTCCTGCGGAACTGACAAAACAGGAACAATTGCAGATTGTGATCGTGCGGTATCAGCTCAGACTTACCAGCTTTATGAAATATGTTCCTGTTACAGTAGCCACGAATGTCAGTGATCGGACTGTGGCGGCGATCAAAGAAAACAAAGATGTTCTGCAGGGGTAGATATACAGGAAGATTCTGTTCGGGTTTATACTGATGCGGAGTATTTTGCATCGATTCTCGGATATACGGGAAAGCCTTCTGCGGAGGAACTGGAAGAGCTGCAGGAAGAAAACAGAAACTACAGCAGTAATTCCATCATTGGAAAGTCGGGCATCGAAAAATATATGGAAACAACGCTGCAGGGAAGTGACGGCTTGGAGAAGGTTACCGTAGACAGTCTTGGCAAGGTATTGCAGATTGATGAGGCATCCAGGATAAATCCGATCCAGGGAAATGATGTTTATCTGTCTATTGATAAGGGAATTGCAGGAAGCATCTTACCGGATTCTGGAACAGCGTATTGCTGGTATTCTGGTGAATATGTTGTCGAATATAAAATCGATTGATAAGGATGCGATTACAGATAACAGTGATATTCCCATTCCGATCTATGATGTCTATACAGCTTTGATAGAAAACAGTGTCATCAATATCGATCATTTTAAAGCAGATGATGCAACGGATCTGGAACGCAGTGTACAGCAGAAGTTTGAAGCGAAGCAGCAGGAAATTTTCAGTGCTATTCAGGCTGAACTGACAGGTGCAGAACCGAAAAGTTATAATGATCTGAATGCCGAGATGCAGGAGTATATGACTTATATTGTGAGTGATATGTTGATGACAGATACTGGAATTCTTTCTTCTGATAAAATCGAAAAAATGATACTGTTTACCAGCAGTGGAGAGACGGAAGCATCAGCCTGCAGGAATATCTGACCTATGCAGCAAGTCAGAACTGGATTGATATTACGCAGATTTCGGATGAAAAAACATATTTGAATTCTACAGAAGTATATCATGCGCTTGCAACTTATATTTCGGATAAACTGTCTGAAGATACTATATTCAGCAAACGCTTATATCATTATATGTTAATGGATGATAGCATCTCTGGTTATGATATCTGTAACATCCTGTATGACCAGAGTATTCTGACAAAGGAAGATGATTTATATCAACAGTTTATGGCGGGCAGTCTGACTCCGTTTGATCTTCTGAAACAAAAAAGATTAACAAACTGGAGATTACACCTGCACAGCTTGCTCTGGATCCATGTTCCGGTTCTGTTGTTATAACGGATCCGAATACCGGTAAATTGCTTGCCTGTGTTACCTATCCGGGATATGACAATAACCGGCTTGCAAATCAGATGGATACTGCTTATTTCAGAAAACTGAACAGTGATTTGTCTTCTCATTCTATAATAAGGCGACACAGCAGCGGACGGCGCCAGGTTCTACGTTCAAGCTGGTAACAACTGCCGCAGGTCTGACAGAGGGGTCGTGATGCTTCCACAGAGATTGACTGTACGGGTATCTTCGGTGAGGGATTGGTAGATCCGACGGATTATCTGAAATGTGTGCTGACAACAGGACATGGTTCGTTGGACGTTGTAAATGGGATTAAAAACTCCTGTAATGTCTATTTCTGTACCGTGTTGTATCGGCTGGGTCTGGAAGGAACGGGGGACAATACAAGATTCTCCCAGAATCTTGCGCTAAGCAAGATCCAACAGTATGCAGATATGTTTGAACTGGGTGAAAAAAACAGGGATTGAGATCAGTGAAAGTAAATCTCAGATTTCACAAAGTCTTCCGATTCCATCTGCAATCGGTCAGGGTACCTACAGCTATACAACGGTATCTCTGGCGCGTTATGTATCAACATTGGAAAACAAGGGAACAAATTATAAATTATCGCTTTTGAACAAGGTGACAGATTCTTCTGGAAATGTGATTGAAGAGATTGCTCCTCAAGTAACAGGGGAATGTGCAATTGGCGGACAGTACCTGGAATATCATACATCAGGGTATGGGCGAGGTGGTAAAAAAATATTCCCGAACTGGACAATCTTCCAATTGAAATTCATGGTAAGACCGGTACGGCTCAGGAATCAGACAAACGTCCGAACCACGGTCTGTTTATCGGATTTTCTCACGGAGAGGGTCAGGAGGATATTGCCATGGCAATCCGTATTCCTTATGGTTATTCTTCTACCAATGCAGCAATGGTAGCTAAGGATATATTAAGTTATTATTACAATTTGAAAGATGAGACGGAAGTACTGACCGGTACGGCTGATCAGGAAGGCATTACGAACGAAAGTCACGATTAAGAAGATGCGTTCCAGCAAGACACAAAAGATGAGAAATAGACGTGAGATTACCGGGAGGTATAATATGAGTGAAGTAATCGTTGTAACATCAGGAAAGGGCGGTGTGGGAAAAACCACGACTGCCGCCAATATTGGAATCGGACTTGCCCAATTGGGGAAAAAAGTCGTTATGGTAGACACGGATATCGGATTGCGGAATCTGGATGTTGTGCTGGGCCTGGAAAACCGGATTGTCTACAATCTTGTGGATGTTGTGGAGGGCAACTGCCGGATGAAGCAGGCGCTGATCAAAGATAAGAGATATCCGGATCTTTTTCTGCTTCCTTCCGCACAGACCAGGGATAAGACCAGTGTTTCTCCGGAGCAGATGATAAAATTGTGTGAACAGCTCCGGGAAGAGTTTGATTTTATTCTTCTGGATTGCCCGGCAGGGATTGAACAGGGTTTCAGAATGCCATCGCAGGTGCGGAGAAGGCAATTGTTGTGACTACGCCGGAGGTTTCGGCCATCCGGGACGCGGACCGCATCATCGGTCTTCTGGAAGCACATGAATTGCGGGATATCGGACTTGTGATCAACCGATTGCGGCCAGATATGGTGCGCAGAGGAGAGATGATGTCCGTAGAGGATGTTGTAGATATTCTGGCAGTATCCCTTCTGGGTGTGATACCGGATGATGAGCAGGTAGTGGTAGCCACCAACCAGGGAGAGGCCGTGACAGGGGCAAGTTCAAAAAGCCGGTCAGGCTTTTAGCAACATCAGTCACCGACTTCTGGGAGAAGAGATATCATTTCTTGATTTTAACGAGAAAAAGGGCTGCTCGGACGCCTGTTTCGACGGTAAAGGAGAAAAGTCATGCGCTTGTTTCAGTGGAAAAGGCAGAACTCTAAGACGATTGCTAAAGAACGTCTTTCCAATTTGCTTCTTGCAGAACGGATGGATTGTTCTCCGCGCATGATGCTAATGATGAAAAATGATATGACACAGGCGATAAATCGGTATATGCCGGTGAACGAGGATGATATTATCTGTCAGATCCAGCATTCACCGGCGGTTATTATTTTAAAAATTCCAATCAAAAGAACAGAGGATAAGCATGTTAAAACGCTATAAATTGAGAGACTATAATTTCATACTGGTTCTGATGCTGATTACGCTGTCCGGTATCGGGGTCTTATTGGTAGGTTCTGCAGATCCCTCACTGCAAAGAAAGCAGTTTATCGGTATGATAGCCGGGGTGATCCTGATGTTGATTGTGTCCCTGATGGATTACAGTTGGCTTTTGAATTTTTACTGGCTGATTTATGCAGCCGATCTGATTTTACTGATTGCAGTTATCTTGCGCGGAGAATCCAGCAAGGGCGCTTCCAGATGGATCAGAATCGGTTCCTTTCAGTTCCAGCCTACGGAAATCTGTAAAATTTTGCTGATTATGTTTTTGCTATGTATCTGATGAAACATGAGGAGGATCTGAATACCTTTCGAACGATCGCAAAAGCAGTTGTGTTGATTGCGGTGCCCCTTGTGTTGGTATTTAAACAACCGGATTTAAAGAATACAATTACGATTGCTGTGATTTTTGTATTTTGATCTATATTGCCGGATTAAGGTATAAGATTATTGGCGGAACAATTCTGATTGTTGTTCCGTTGATTGCGGTTCTTTGCTGCTGATTACGCAGACGGATCTACCGATCATCAATGAATATCAGAAGGACCGTATTATGGCGAAAATGTTTTCGGAAGATGATGCATATAGTGAAGATTTGATCCAACAGGACAATTCCATCACAGCGATTGGGTCCGGTCAGCTTACTGGAAAGGGCTGAACAACAACAAAGTGTCTTCTGCAAATAAGGGGAACTTTGTGGCAGAGAGTCAGAATGATTTTATTTTTGCTGTGGCAGGTGAAGAGTTGGGATTTATTGGATCGAGTGCAATTGTACTGTTGTTGTTTGGCATTATTGCAGAGTGCATCCGGATAGGAAAACGGGCAAAAGATATAGCAGGAACATTGATCTGCTGCGGAGTCGCAGCTACTGTTGCAATCCAGAGTTTTATTAATATTGCTGTTGCGACAGGATTGATTCCAAATACGGGGACCCCGCTTCCATTTGTAAGTTATGGTCTCACATCTTTATGGAGTTTGTATATTGGAATGGGGCTTGCGTTGAATGTAGGGCTTCAGAACAAAAAATACTTTGGAGGAAATCTGGAAAATGAACATCGGATTTATCGCACATGATACGAAAAAAATGTTGATTCAGAATCTTTGTGTGGCATATCGTTCGATTCTGAACGGGCATGAATTATACGCAACCGGTACAACAGGACGTTTGATTCAGGAGGCAGCGAATCTTCCGGTTCACAAATTTCTGCCGGGGCATGTGGGAGGTGAACAGCAGCTTGCTTCCATGATTGAGCAGGGAGCAATTGATTTGCTGATCTGCCTTCATGATCCGCTGAAGCCACAAAAGCATGAACCGGATGCACATGAGCTGATTAGTCTCTGTGATCTGCACTGCATACCGCTTGCCACAAATCTGGCTTCTGCGGAGATGCTTATAAAGTCTTTAGAAAGAGGAGAGTTAGACTGGCGTGAAATCTACCGATAAGCAGAGAAAGAATGGAAGAAAGAGAAAAAGCGATCATTATCTGAACCTAATGCTTGCCGTAACACTTGTATTGGTTGCAGTGCTTGGCAGCGTTCTACTGTATGTGAAGTTTAAAGAGAGCCGTAAACTAGATCTGTCGTTACAGTATAGTGTGAAAAATAATCTGGAAAGTGATGTAATCGATTCCGATCTGCTGCAGACTGCTTCAGGTTTTGCGGCTGATTTGTGTGTTTCTGCCGGTACACAAGAGCTGGAAGGAGTGTCGTTAACTGCAGCGTCAGAAAAAGCACTGCTGTTTAATCTGGATACGAATACATCTTTGTATGCTCAGGGAATTTATGATAAGGCATATCCCGCAAGTATTACAAAGATCATGACAGCTCTAATGGCTCTGAAGTATGGTGATATGAGTGATGAAGTTACAATCACTGCTGAAGATGTGAATCTGGAGGAAGGTTCCCAGGTCAGCGGCATGATTCCAGGGGATACTGTAACTATGGATTCTCTGTTTCACGCACTGATGGTTCACTCTGACAATGATGCTGCGATGGCAATTGCAGAACATATTGGAGGGACAGTGGATAATTTTGTTGCTATGATGAATGAAGAGGCCAGAAATCTGGGGATGACAGGCACACATTTTATGAACCCCACGGTCTTCATGATGAGAATCATTATACGACTGCCTATGATATTTACCTGATGCTGAACACTGCCTATAAGTATCAAGAATTTTATGATGTGATGCAGATGAAGGCTTATAACCTTACGGTAAACAGAGCAGACGGAACGCAGACAACCCTTCGTCTGGACTCTACAGATAAATATCTGACTGGAGAAAAGGAAGCTCCTGCAAATGTCACTGTAATCGGAGGAAAAAACAGGAACCACAAGCAGTGCCGGAGCATGTCTCGCTATTATCTCGCAAAATGCATATGGGCAGCCTTTTTATATCTGTTGTATTAAATGCCCAGAATAAAGGAATTCTGTACAAAAGATATGAACTTGCTTTTAGAACAAATAAATAAGTGATTTTTGAGATTATGGGTTGTAATTTTTGTCTATATACACTATAATTATAACATGAACTAAGAAGTTTTTAGTAAAATACATATTCTAATCTAAGGAGGAAACTGCTATGGTTCAATTAATTATGGGTAAAAAGGGAAAAGGAAAGACAAAGCACCTTTTAGATAAGGTTAACAGTGAAATTAAAACTGTGAACGGCAGCATCGTCTATCTTGATAAGAGTTCCAAGCACATGTATGAATTAAATAATAAAGTACGTCTGATTGACTGTACAAATTTCCCGCTGAAAAATAGTGACGAGTTTGTAGGATTTATCTGCGGAATTGTTTCACAAGATCATGATTTGGAACAGATGTATCTCGACAGTTTCCTGCGTATAGCAAAATTGGAAGAGGACGGCGCGGATATTGAAGGATGTATTGAGCAGCTGGAAACGATCGGCAGGATGTTTGATATCACTTTTGTCCTCAGCATATCCAAAGACAAAGAAGAACTACCAGAATCCTTACACGATAAAGTTATTATTGCCTTATAATAGATATAAAATCCAAAAGAATCCCCTGGAAAGTACGGAAATACTTTTCAGGGGTTTAAGTTTAGATATTTTTCCGTCGGTAACTCTGCCATATACACTGATCAGATACAATCCGCAAATACCCACAATCGTATAGACAATTCGCGAAATCCAACTCAGATTACCAAACAAAAAAAGCTACCAGATCAAATTTTAAAATACCAATCAACGCCCAATTGACTGCCCCCGATAATTACAAGCGTTAAAGCCGTATAATCAAGTGCTCTGGAATTCATGATAATACCTCCTGTTTTTCAATGAATCTAGCTATGTTTATTGAAACACAACTATCTTATCTCTAATTTTCCCATAATTTCTAATAATATACATGATACCAGGGTCAAAAGGTTATGCGTTTCATGCTTACATGAAATTAAATTTTCAAAAAACATAACATGTATCAGAGTGTGTCCGAAAACCAAAGTCTGCCCCTTTCTGCATCCGTTCTATTCTTCCTTTCATAATTTTTTCAAATTCCCCATTGAGTAATGAGCCGTAAAATGTTAGAATAGTAAACGGATATGTCTGCCGACGCAGACATCACCATATATGAATGGGATACAATGTTGATAACAAGTCTGACTGAGGGAGTTATGGATTTGAACAAGAAGGAAAAAACGCAGAAGGATGGTGAGGGGCGTCTGCAGCTGCGAAAATATTTTAATTGGAATATTGGGACAGTGATATTTATGGCACTGTTTCTTTATATGTTTGTCAGTCTGATTCTTTTATCTGACAGCAAATCATATTTCATCTTATCAGGTGACTTCAGGTCCTCTGTCCAAGAATGAAAACTGTACAGTTCTTGTTATGCGTGACGAGACTGTGGTGAAAGCCACTGCAAGTGGTTACGTCAATTTCTTTACCAGAGATTAGAAGGTACGTAAGAACGGCATTGTGTATGGAATCGGAAATTCAGAACAGAAACTTCCAACGAAAGTATTGGATGAAAGTGACTTGAACAGTCTGCAGTGATTTTCGAAATTTTCGGTATTATACACAAAAATAACTTTTCATCCGTATATGATTTTAAATATGCGATGGAAGAAGATCTGCTCAGTTATTCGGGAGCTTCTTCAGGGAATCCAGATGCAGGTAATATGCTGCTTGAAACCAGTGATAAAGATGGAATTGTCGTATATTCCACGGATGGAATTGAAAATTTATCCGAAGAAGAGTTGTCGTTGGAAACTTTTGAGAAAAAAAATTATGTCCGGAGAAGTCTGAAATCTGGGGATCAGGTGGCGGCAGGTGATGCGGTTTATAAGTTGGTTACCAGTGAAGAATGGTCTGTCATTTTTCCTGTAACAGACAGGCAGGTTGTCCGGTTGGCCTCCAGAGATAAAATCAAAGTCAAGTTCTTAAAAGATGGGGAATGTGAGACGGGAAAGTTGACAATTCTCACAATCGGGGAACAGCGATATATTAAGATTACATTTTCTTCGGGAATGATCCGGTATGCAAATGAACGTTATCTTGATGTGGAACTTGTGACAAATACGGAGAGCGGTCTGAAGATTCCGGTGTCTTCCATCGTAAAGAAAGAGTTTTATACCATACCTGCCTCTTTAAGAGTTGTAAATGATAACAATACTGCTGGATTCCGCCGTGAGCGAAAAGATAAGATGGAAAATTACCACAGAATTTATTGACGCCACAGTATATGCAAGGCTGGGGAAGAAGGAAATGAACTTTGTTATCTGGATAAAGATACATTCAGCGATGGAGACATTCTGGTAAATCCGGAGACAAATGTGCGATATACGGTTGGAGAAAAGCATCTCTGGAAGGTGTATACTGTATCAATAAAGGGTATGCAGTATTCAGGACAATCTCGATTATCGACCAGAACGAAGAGTATTGTATTGTAGAAGCGGGTACCAGATATGGAATCTCGCAATTTGATTATATTGTATTAGATGGAAGTACCGTCAATGAAAAAGAGATTCTTTATTAGAAGCAGGAGGGATGATTGATGTTGAAGGAGAATCTTGAAGAAGTAGAGCGCAGGATACAGGCTGCGTGCTGTCGGGCCGGTCGTGACCGCAGCGAAGTTAGCGCTGATTGCAGTCAGCAAAACAAAGCCGGTGGAGATGTTACAGGAGATTTATGATTGCGGAGTGCGGGATTTTGGTGAGAACAAGGTTCAGGAACTGGTGGACAAGTATGAGGTTCTGCCATCCGACATCCGATGGCATTTGATCGGACACCTGCAGAGAAATAAGGTTAAGTATGTAGTTGATAAAGCCTGTCTGATTCATTCGGTGGATTCGGTACGTCTTGCGAAAGCAATCAGTGATGAGGCAGTGAAAAAGCAATGTCAGGTAAAAGATACTGGTTGAAGTTAATGTGGCGGGTGAAGAAAGTAAGTTTGGTGTTTCCGTGGAGGATACACTGCTGTTGATTGAAGAGATTGCCGGATATCCGAATATCAGGATTGAAGGTTTGATGACAATTGCGCCTTTTGTGGAGAATCCGGAGGATAACCGCCAGATTTTTCGCAAATTGAAGCAATTAAGTGTTGACATAGATGCCAAAAACATTAATAATGTTAATGTGCATATTTTAAGTATGGGTATGACCAATGATTATGAGGTCGCAATTGAAGAAGGTGCTACCGTAGTACGTGTAGGTACAGGAATATTTGGTGCGCGTAATTATGGTATTACCCAATAAATAATAGGAGAATAAAAATGAGTGTATTAGACAAGTTTTTAGATGCAATCCGGTTAAATGACGATTATGATGATGAAGACGAATTTTTGATGATGATATAGAAGATGAATATGAAGATGAGAAACCAAAGAGACGTTTTTTTAAGAAACTGAATGATGGTGATCTGGATGAGAGTGAGGAAGAATATATAAAGTCGGTAAAGAAGAAAACTGCGTCTGTTCAGTCGCAGCCAAAGAATGTTCAGCCAGTAAAAAACAGACTCAGGTAAAGCAGCAGCCCAAGCAGTCTCAACCGAAACAGACGGCAAAAGTTACACCTATGAGAAAGAAGCAGGGAGGTTCTGAATGGAAGTATGTGTTATCAAGCCAAATTCAATGGAGGATACCACAGAGATTA
>VOFB01001334.1_pt1 | contig 28149 bp, 50 predicted proteins | sample 5384141 | NCBI WGS metagenome assembly VOFB01 (sample SAMN12384721, study PRJNA508395) | human gut metagenome | isolation source: healthy gut A | host: Homo sapiens | reverse complement strand
TTCGGCCTGTACCAGCCGGAGGAGGGCGAGATCCGGAAAAACGGCAAGCCGGTGAAGATCAACGACCCCAACGACGCAACGGCGCTGGGTATCGGCATGGTGCACCAGCACTTCAAGCTCATCGATGTGTTCACCGGCCTGGACAACATCATCCTGGGCGCGGAGGACACCAAAATGGGCTTCCTGCAAAAGAAGGCAGCCCGGCAGAAGGTGCAGGACCTGTCCCAGCGGTACGGCCTGCGGGTGGACCTGGACGCCAGGATCGAGGACATCACCGTGGGCATGCAGCAGCGCGTGGAGATCCTGAAGATGCTGTACCGCGACAACGAGATCCTCATCTTCGACGAGCCCACCGCCGTGCTGACTCCCCAGGAGATCGACGAGCTCATGGAGATCATGCGCAGCCTCACCAAGGAGGGCAAGTCCATCCTGTTCATCTCCCACAAGCTCAACGAGATCATGGCCGTGGCGGACCGGGTCACCGTTCTGCGCAAGGGGCGCTATGTGGGCACGGTGAACACCTGCGACACCAACAAGCAGGAGCTGTCCAACATGATGGTGGGCCGCCCGGTGCAGCTGGAGGTCGTAAAGGAGCCGGCCAAGCCCAAGGACCCCGTTCTGCGGGTGCGCCACATGTGCGTGGCCTCCCATCAGCACAAGCGGGACGCCGTCCACGACGTGAGTCTGGAGGTCCGGGCCGGAGAGATCGTGTGCATCGCCGGTATCGACGGCAACGGCCAGACGGAGTTCGTCCAGGGCCTGACGGGCCTGGACAAAATCACCGGCGGCACTGTGGAGCTGTGCGGCAAGAACATTACCCACGCCTCCATCCGCCACCGGGGCGAAAACATGAGCCATATCCCCGAGGACCGGCATAAGCACGGCCTGATCCTGGACTTTACCCTGGAGCAGAACATGGTGCTCCAGCGGTATCTGGAGCCTCAGTTCCAGACGGCAGGCTTCATCAAGAACGCCGCCGTCCGGGAATATGCCCAGCGGCTTATTGACCAATACGATATCCGCAGCGGACAGGGCCCCGTGACCACCGCCCGCAGTATGTCCGGCGGCAACCAGCAGAAGGCGATCATCGCCCGCGAGGTGGACCGGGATAAGCCCCTGATCGTGGCGGTGCAGCCCACCCGCGGCCTGGACGTGGGCGCCATCGAGTATATCCACAGCCAGCTGGTGGCCGAGCGGGACCGCGGCAAGGCGGTGCTGCTGGTGTCTCTGGAGCTGGACGAGGTCATGAGCCTGTCCGACCGCATCCTGGTGATGTACGAGGGCCAGCTTGTGGGCCAGCTGAATCCGAAAACCACCACCGTGGCCGAGCTGGGCCTGTACATGTCCGGCGCCAAGCGGGATGATATGGGAGGTGACCAGGCATGAAAAAGAACGCACTGGCAGCGCTTTACGAAAAAGACGGCACCAAAAAGGTGCTCTCATCCCTGATCTCCATTCTGGCGGGTCTGCTGGTGGGCGGCATCGCCGTGCTCATCGTGGGCCTGTGCAATGAGAAGATCTCTCTGACCGGCGCGTGGGACGGTATCCGCATCATCTTTGCCGGTATTTTCAGCACCGGCCGGGACGCCGCCGGTACCCTGACCTGGGGCTTCAACGCCGTGAACCTGGGCAACATGCTGTTCCGGGCAACGCCCCTGATCATGACGGGACTTTCCGTGGCCGTGGCCTTCAAGACCGGCCTGTTCAACATCGGCGCCCCCGGTCAGTATCTGATCTCCACCATGGTCACCCTGATGGTGGCCCTGTCCATCCCCTCCGAGTCCGTGCCCGTGGGCGTCATCTGGGTGCTGGCCTTCCTGGCCGGGTGCCTGTCCGGCGCTCTGTGGGGCGCGATCCCCGGCCTGGTAAAGGCCCTGCTGAACATCAACGAGGTGCTGGCGTGCATCATGACCAACTGGATCGCCGCCAACCTGGTGACCTGGATGTTCGACATCAGCAGCTTCAAGAACCTCACCGAGAGCACCAAGTCCGGCTACATCTATAAGACCAGCTTCAACGGCGTGGCCACGCCCAAGCTGGGCCTGGACATGCTGTTCCCCGGCTCCCAGGTCAACGGCGGCATCCTGGTGGCCATTGTCATCGCCATCGCCATGTACATCCTGATGAACAAGACTACCCTGGGCTATGAGCTGAAGGCCTGCGGCGCCAACCGCCACGCCGCCCGCTATGCCGGTATCCGGGACAAGCGCAACATCGTGCTGTCCATGGCCATCGCCGGTGCGCTGGCCGGCGCCGGCGCTGCGCTGTACTGGCTGTCCGGCAACACGGAGTTCTATTGGTCCACCTATCAGTCCCTGCCCGCCGTGGGCTTCAACGGCATCCCCGTGGCCCTGCTGGCACTGAACAACCCCATCGCCGTGGTGTTCACCGGCATCTTCATGGCCATGCTGAACATCGTGGGCCAGCAGCTGACCAACCTGACGGCTTATAACGAATACATCACCGACGTGATCATCTCCGTCATCGTGTATCTGTCCGCCTTCTCCCTGGCCATCCGCATGATGCTGTCCCGGAAGAAAAAGCCCCATGCCCATGTGGAGGAGACTGCCGCCCCGGCGGCGGACGCCGCACCGGTGGAGGAACCGGCGGAGGAACCCACGGAACCGGCAGAGCCGATAGCGGCTCAGACGGAGGAAGGAGGCGACCAGGCATGACGTTCCTGATCCAACAGACGCTTATTTATGCGGTGCCCCTGATGATCGTGGCCCTGGCGGGCGTGTTCGCCGAGCGCAGCGGTATCATCAACCTGGCCCTGGAAGGTATCATGATCTTCGGCGCCTTCATCGGCGTGCTGTTCGTGCGGCTGATGCAGGGCTCCGAGGCGGTGCTGGCCGCCAAGCAGGCCGGCGACTGGGTGGCCCTTCAGGGGCTGGAGCTGCTGACCATGCTGGTGGCGGCGGCCATGGGCGCGGTGTTCTCCCTGCTGCTGAGCTTCGCGTCCATCAACCTCCGGGCGGACCAGACCATCGGCGGCACGGCGCTGAACCTGATGGCCCCCGCTCTGGTGCTGTTCCTGATCCGCATCATCGCCAACCAGAATACCCTGCAAATGGCCACCGGCGACTCTGCCAGCTGGTTCATGCTGAAAAAGTCCACCTTCGGCGTGGACAAGAGCGTGGACTGGGGCTTCTTTGGGGAAACCTTCCTGAACAAGATCTATCTGGCCACCTACATCTGCATCCTGCTGTTTATCATCCTGTCCGTCATCCTGTACAAGACCAAGTTCGGCCTGCGTCTGCGGGCCTGCGGCGAGAATCCCCAGGCGGCGGACTCTCTGGGCATCAACGTCTACAGGATGCGCTATGCCGGCGTCACCATTTCCGGCGCTCTGGCGGGCATGGGCGGCTTTGTGTACGCCATGACCACGGCCAACTGCTCCTCCAACGGTGACGTGGCGGGCTTCGGCTTCCTGGCTCTGGCCGTTATGATCTTCGGCAACTGGAAGCCTCTGAACATCGCGGGCGCGTCCCTGCTGTTCGGCCTGTTCAAGTGCATCGCCGCGGCATATGCCAGCATCGACATCAACGGCGACGGCGTGTTCCTGCTGGCCGACATCGGCATCAGCGCCCACCTGTACCGGATGCTGCCGTACCTGATCACCGGAGCTCAGACCGCAGGCTGCGCAGGACTTGTAATAGGTCGCCTTTTTCGGTACAGGTTGCAGCGGATTTCAGATACTGCTCCTCGGCGGTTTCGGCAGTGAAGCTGTGTGCTGCCATCTCGCCGTATTCGCCGCCGCAGACCGTACAGACAGCCTTGTGCGTGCAGTCTGCCGTTCCGCCGTGGCAGTTATTAGTCTCGGTGTGCGAGGCATCGCGCTTGCAGGTGCGGGTGTGCGTGCCGTCTTCGTTGATGTCCACGCGCCATAGTCATGGCCGAGCGGCTTTCCGGCTTCGAAGGTTGCTTCGCCGTCCGTTCCCTTGGAGGACAGTTCGCAGACGGCGCAGGATTTGTAGTAGACTGCCTTTTCGGTACAGGTTGCAGCAGACTTCAAATACTGCGCCTCTGCTTTTTCGGCAGTGAAGCTGTGTGCCGCCATCTCGCCGTATTCGCCGCCGCAGACCGTACAGACAGCCTTGTGTGTGCAGTCTGCCGTGCCGCCGTGGCAATTCTCGGTTTCCGTGTGCGCTGCATCGTGCGCGCAGACGCGGGTGTGCGTGCCGTCTTCGTTGGATGTCCATGCGCCATAGTCATGGCCGAGCGGCTCGCCATTGGTAAAGTTTCCGTGCCCTGCGCACCGCAGGTGGAGCAGGACTGATAATATACCGCCGGGCTTGTGCAGGTGGCGGCGGACTTCAGCCGGTATTCGTTCACCTGATCGACAAAATGGTGCGGGCCAAGCTCGCCGTACGAGTGCTGGCAGACCTCGCAGAGGGCCGGGGCAAGGCAGTCGGCCGTGCCGCCCTGATGCGCGCCGCGATCAACCTCCAAATGGCAGCAGGTGTAGAATCTCCAGTGGCTGTTGCCGTCAAGCTGCCAGTCACCCGGCTCTTCGGCGTGCCGATCCGGGTTCGTTTCCCCGGCGGCAAAGGTCGCCTCGTCGGCTGTCCCCTTGAGGACAGCATACAGATCTTGCAGGACTTGTAATAGAGTGCGGGAGAGAGGCAGTTTGCTTCCTTGTACAGAAGTGCCGTGATCGCAATTTCTCCCGTGAAGTCGTGCTCGGTCATTTTGATGCCGCAGGTGTCGCAGAAATGGTTGCAGTCCGGGTCGGCGTGGTTGAGCCGCTCAGCCTCTCCGCCGCAGACGGTGCAGGTCTTCCAGTGACTGTCTTGATTCGTGCTCCAGTCGCCGTAGGTGCAGCCGGCCGTTTCAACATGGCTGGCATCGTGGGTGCAGATGCGCTTGTGCGTGCCCTCCCCGTCGGGCATCCACGCGCCCCAGTCATGGCCGAGCGGCTTTCCGGACGTGAAGGTCGCCTCGTCCGCCGTCCCCTTAGAGCTGGTACCGCAGACGGCGCAGGACTTATAATACACCGCCTTTTCGGTGCAGGTCGCGGCGGATTTCAGATACTGCTCCTCGGCGGTTTCTGCCGTGAAGCTGTGTGCTTTCAGTGCGCCGTAGAACTGACCGCAGTGGCCGCAGATGGCCTGCTCCGTGCAGGTCGCCGTGCCGCCGGAGTGCTCACGGAGGGTGATATTCTTGGAGACGCTGAACCGATAGCCCTCCGCCGTCGTAGCAGAGGCGATAAACCGGAAACCGGCTTCTCCCGCTATGTAGGAAGCGGCAGGAATCGTCCCCGTGCAGAGGCCGTCGACCGGGGCGATGGGTTTGCCGTCGCCCGAGAAGGTGAACTCATAGCTGTAGGCGGGATTCGTGCAGCCCTCCGGCAGGTTGAAAGAGAATTTGAAGTCCTGCGTGCGGCAGACGGTATCCGGGCTGGTGATGGTCAGGGTGGGGAGGTCCTTCTTTTCGACCCTATTGCCGCAGAATTCGCAGTCGCCCCAATACTGGCCGTTCTCCGTCTGCCATTTGTAGGAATGGGACGAATGGACGGTCACGGTGAGCGTCGTGGAATTGCCCGCCTTGTCCGTAGCGACGACGGTCTGCGGGGTTTTCGCGTCGGTGAGGGTGATCTGACCCTGTTCGTTGGGGGTCACGGGCTTACCGTTGACGGTCACGGTGTCCAGATACCGATCGGTCACGGTGAGGGTCTTGTTGCCCTCGCCGCAGAAAACGTCGCCGTCCTTCGCACCGGTGATCGTCGGGGCGGTCTTGTCGATGATGATCTTATCCGTGCATACAACGCCATAGCGAGCAAGGAGCTTCGTCCCCAACTGTGCATAGATCACATAGGGCTTTCCCTCCTCCAGATTCAGAGAGGCGGTGCTGAAAGCGCCGGTATAAGGATAGTGATCGTGCCCGCTGCTGAAAAGGACATCCGCAGCTAGGCCATTCGAGTAGAACTGATCGCCGACGGCGTACTCAAAATACGACAGTTCCTCCGGATGGGCGGTATTGATCTGTACGGTCTGATCTTCGTTGAAGAAGTGTTCCGTACCTTCGGAGCGGAAGCCGGTCCACTGGGGAATCGCCCACGGAAATGGTGCTGTAATCAATGAAAACGCCGCTCCAAAAAGCAAAGGAAGGTAAGGCTGTCCTCGCCGCCCGTAGCAAAGTCGCCGTAGGTTTCTCCGCCCATGACTCTCCCTATTGCCGATCAGCAGTGCTAGCAGCCTTTCATCATTTTCTCTTGTCGGCCTTGGCGTCAGGGCTTCCAAATTTCATCCGTCCATTTGACGTTCTTCAATTCCGTGACCGTCGAACCGTCCCGGTTGACGATGTGGACGGTATAGTCGCTGCGCTCCTCCCAGACGGGGTAGAGGCGTAAGCGCCTCGTTTTGCTCATAAATCGCGTTCAGGGAATAGTCCTTCTCGCCGCCGTCGTGCTTCGACCAGCCGACCTGCGTATAGCCGAGGCAGGTAAAGAGCGCGCCCTCCAGCTCCAGAGCGCTGTCGTGCTCCTTGTTCACCGTCTTGCTGTCGCCCGTGCCGTTTGCGCCGGGGGCGTAGGTCACGGGATAGGTCATGGTTTGCAGCTGGAGCTGCTGCGCGGCGTTATAGCCGATGCTGTAGCCTGTGCTGTCCGGGGTAAAGCGGCTGGCGTAATCCGTGCCGTTGGCCTCGGCGAACACCACCGGAACCGCCGTGTCACCTCCGTAGTAACGCCGATCTGCGCACCGCTGCCGAGCTTGTCGAGCGTGACGGTTTTCCGCTGGCAAGATAGAGATTTGCGCCGGAGTTTCCGGTGATCTTCACGTCGCCGGTAAGGGTCAGGGAGCCTGCCCTCAGCGCAACCGCGCCCTTACCGCCGGAGTTGCCGGTAATCAGGCCGGTGCCGAGGTTGGCGGTCGAGCCGTCCTGCGTCAGTGAGATCGCGCCGCCCTTGTTGTTCTTGATTTCGACGGGAATGGCGCTGCTCTGCTGCGCCATTGTCACTCTGCCGTAGGCCGCGTCGATGCCCGCGCCGGTATTTTCCGAGATGGTGCCGCCGTAGAGGTTGACATTGGTATAATAGTCGCTTGTCGCAATGGAGGGCATGGGCCAGTGGGTGGCCGAAATACCCGCGCCGGTATTGCCGGTGATCGTACCGCCGTAGAGGTTGATGGTATCATCTGACCGGGTGATGGTGGACATCACACCGTTCCGCTCGTTGCCGGAGATGATGCCGTCGTACATATTGAAGGTTCCCCTGTTAATTACACCGGGGCCGTACTTGGTGTTGCGGATGTTGCTGATGACCGGGCGATCCGTGGATAGTCGGAGCTTTTTTGATAGTAGCAGCCGCCGTACATATTGAACGTACCGCAGTTATAAACGCCGCAAACCGGGTCGTTGTAAACATCGCGGATGCCGTCCGTTTCCGAGCTGGTCATGCAGATGCTCACGCCGTAAAGCTCAAAGGTGGCAGTTTCGTCAAGAGAAACAGCGGCGCAGCTGTCGCCGGTGATGAGGCCCCGGTCGCCGGAGAGCTGGCAATCCGTAAATACCAGACGCGCATTATTCATCACAAGGAAGGCGCTTTGTGCATCCGGTACATTGCAGGTAAGTGGTATGGCCATGCAAACAGATCACAAACGTGCAGCCCCTCCCAAACATGGATTCGTTTCGTGAGGGTGACATCATTGGCAAGGTAATAGTAGAACGTTTTTCCTTGTTGTTCGCTGCTTTATGGTTGATCTCCAGAAGGTCTGCTTCTGATCGGATCACGTTCATTTTTGAAATATCGCCGGAGGTATTTTCCTTCCCGTCCTTGGTGAAGTAGACCCTTCATAGGCCGTGTGTCCGTTCATGGCTTTATGATTGCTGATTCCTCCTCCGCAGACGCAATGCGCAGACGGATGAGGCCAGTCAAGGCGAACCGCGTTTGCCGTGAGCGGGAAGAGCTGCGCGAGCAGGCAGAGCGTCAGCAAAATGGCGAACAGTCGCTTTTTCATGTGGTTTCCTCCGTTTCTGAAATCAAGGGGCTTCAATTTCCTGCAGTGAAAAATCGTAGTGCATCGCCAGCGTTTGGAACAAGGTATGCATCACGCGCTCGGCAATCGAGCGGATGTCCAGACGCTCGACGAAGCGAACTGTCTGCTCCAGCTCGTCCTCCGGCACCCGGTACACCCGCATCGCCGCCGTCAAAAAAAGCGGCTGAGCTTGCGTTCCAACGGGAAATGGATGTCGCATTTTCGTGCCATATAGCTGCGCATCAGTCCTGCCGTGCCGATTTCCATCTCGTAAAGTCGCTGTCGCTGTAATCCGGGAAATTTGCGCTGAAGATCTGCTTCAGCTCTGCCGTGGTATGCAGGTAGATATACTCCGATGTTTCAGGCAGGGAGTAGGCTTCAATGTAGATTTCTCGCAGGTTCTCGTTCAGCTCGGTCAGGGTCAGCTGGATCGCCGTTTCCAACGCATAAGCGTAAACCGGCGGCAGCTTGGTGTCTGCAATGCTTCTTGCCATGTCGAACTGTCCGCCGAACATCGTTTCGGTCAAGTCCAGCAAAATTTTATCCTTGGTGGGAAACAGATTCAAATAGCTTCCCCTTGCTACGCCCGCTTCGTCCACGATCTGACTGACAGAGGTGTTTTTATACCCTTGCTCCAAAAAGAGACGGACGCACACGGTCAGTATTTTTCCGCCTCGTCTCGCTGCTGTCTCTCCGCAAATCCATCACCTCCCCTCAAGCGTTTTAGTATGTATACCAATAATATCATAACAAGGACAAAAAGGCAAGTGGTATTCGAAGCTTTACCTCCGTAAATTGTGACTTTTCCGCAAACGCTGGCTTCTTCCATTACTCAATGACCGCCAACTACGAAAAGGAGCAGAAGGAACTGCTGAAGCTCGTAGCTGACGGCAAGAAAAAGCTGCAGGATGCAGAGCAAACCAAGGTGGATTTGAGGCCGCTGATGAAAGCGCTGTGGGACTATACGGACATACGGCAGCTTACGCCGGAGATCGTTAATGCGCTGATCCGGCGCATCGAGGTTCACAGCAAGGATAAGGAAACCAAGAAGGTCAAGGTGGATATTTACTTCACTGTCGTTGTTCTGTTCACGCTCCCTACGGAAAAGGAACTACAGGCGGCAATGGAGGAGATCCGTCAAAACCCGCAGCAGTTCAAATTTTCTGCATAAAAACAGAACACGGTGCAGCCCCTTTTCAGAGACTGCACCGTATCCTGCATAAAAACTTCGTTATCCGCTCATGTCTAATGCGGGTGCCATTTTTGTCCGCCATAGGGGAAAGCAGCAACCCTTTACCGCACCCAGCGGCTTATGGGAACAGCCAATACCGCCGATAGAACCGCCTGCGCTGCCTTTGCCGACAGATAGCCCCTCATGTGGAGTCCGCTCCCCTCCAGCACCGCCGCCGTCTGACAGTGGACGCACACGCCGCCCCAGCCCATCAGTGCCGCCGCCAGCACGAAGTCCCCCGTGTGCCGGAGAGCCGCAGGATGCCGCCGGTAAGCTCCAGTAGTCCCAGCGGAAGAGTGTGCTCCAGCCCCGTCAGGGCCGTCAGCAGCCGGGTCAGCACCAGAAAGAACACCACGAAGCCGCAGACGTGGAGCATCCCCTCCCCTGCTCCCGGACGGCCCCGGAAAAGCGGAACCCAGAGCCTGCGGCGCAGACGGCGAAGTCCGTCCCTCCGGGGACGAGGTGCTGCGGGTCAGCAAAGCCGTCAGCACAGCGGCCGACACATGGATCAGCCAAAGCCATACCCCGGCCCGGAGACTGCCGAAGCAGCCCACCCCTGCCACGCCCAAGGCAAAGGCCGGGCCGCAGTTGTTGCAGAACAGCAGCAATCGCTGTCCCTCCTGTTGGGAGACTGCCCCGGTGCGGGCCAGCTCTCCCGCCGTCTGGGCGCCCACCGGATAGCCTCCCAGCAGACCCAGCAGCACTGCCGTACCGCCGGGCCGGAGACTCCCAGCATCCGGCGGGTCAGGGCGCCAGCAGCTGCCCCAGCGCCGCTGCGCTGCCGGTGGCCACAAACAGCCGGGACACCACGAGGAAGGGAAACAGCGCCGGGATCACCGAGCCGCCGCAGAGGGCCAGTCCTCCCGCACCGCCTGTGCCGCCGTCTCCGATGCCGCCAGCAGCCCCGCCATGACCGCCAGCAGTCCCAGTGCCAAGCCCATGCTCCCTCACCTCCCTTTACCCTGCCAGCTTATGACGGCGGGCAGAGGTCCATGCCACGGACAGGCAAGTTTTTCCGGCGGTACGCATACAGTCCACCGTGGGAGGGATGCCTCATGGGAGACAAAAAGCGGCTGGCCCGTGCCGGTCTGGAGGTCATGGACCGGCTGGATCTGCCAGGGGAGCTGGCGGCGGGGTGGGCCGCATGGAGCTGGTGGGGGACCGCCAGTTCTATATGGAGCAGCACCGGGGCGTGCTGCGGTACAGCACGGAGGTCATCGACATCGCCGCCGCAAACATGATGGTACGGATCACGGGCCGGGAGCTGCAGCTGCTGGCCATGACGGACCGGGAGCTGCGGATCGGCGGCACCATCGCTGCCATTGAGCTGCTGACATAGGAGGGGCCATGTATCGTCAGATCGTCCATTTTTTACAGGGGCAGGTGCTGGTGCGGATCGAGTGCGGCTGTCCGGAGCGGATGTTGAACCTCTGCGGCGCACGGGGCATCCCCTTTTGGGAGCTGACATGGGAGTCGCCGGTGTGCCTGACTCTGCGGGCCGTAGGCCGGATCTTCCCCGTCTGCGGCAGGCGGCGGAGGACGCCGGCGGCAGCCTGCATCTGTGCCGCAGCGGCGGCGTACCGGTGTTCTGGCGGCGTCTGCGCCGGCGGTACGTGCTGCTGGCCGGAGCGGTGCTGGCGCTGGTGCTGATGTTCGGCGGCAACCTCGTCATCTGGGACTTTCAGGTCAGCGGCAACGACACCGTCCCCACGGAGACCATTCTCCGGGCGCTGGAGGACTACGGCATCACCGTGGGGTCGCCGGGTCTGCACATCGATCAGGGAGGCCATGCGCAACCATGTGTTGCTGGCCCTGCCGGAGGTATCGTGGCTGGCGGTGAACGTCCGGGGCTGCGTGGCCCATGTGCAGGTGGTGGAACGGCACCGTCCGCCCAAGGCGGCGGACCGGAGCACCGTCACCAACATCGTGGCCCGGAGAGCGGGCCTTATTACCAAGGTGGAGGCGCTGGAGGGGCAGGCCATGGTGCTGCCGGGGGCTACTGTCACGGAGGGACAGCTGCTGATCTCCGGGGTGTCGGAGACGGAACACATCGGCGCACGGTTTGTCCACAGTATGGGGAGTGTGTGGGCCAGAACGTGGTATGAGCTGTCGGTCAGCGTACCGCTGCAGATCACGCAACCCGCCGCCGGAAGCCGCAGCCACAGCCGCTGGGCGCTGGATATCGGAAAACACCGGATAAAATTCTACGGAAAGGGTAGCATCACCGGGGTGGATTGTGATAAAATAATATATTATAAACCGTTTACCCTGCCCGGAGGGGCTTCGCCTGCCTCTGACGCTGGTGTGGGAGCGCATCACCTCATGGGAGGCGCCGCCGCAGAGCGCACGGAGCAGAGCGCCCGTCAGGAGGGAGAGCAGCAGCTGCTGGCCCTGCTGTCGGCCCGGCTTTGCCGGAGGGCGCTAGATACCGTCACCGACACCCCGCTTCGCCGCTGTGCGGCAGGGGGACCGGCTGACGGTGGTGCTGAAGGCGGAGTGTCTGAGCAGATCGGCCAGACCGTGACGCTGCCGGAAACGGAGACTACACAGAGATAAGGGGGCTTGTCCCGTATGGAACAGCGTGTCAAGCATCGAGCGAATGGAAGAGGCCATCAATCTGTTCGGCTCGTTTGATGAAAATATCCGGCTTCTGGAGGCGGAATTCCATGTGACGGTGGTGAACCGTGACGGGGAGCTGCGGATCTCCGGGGAGCCGGAGGAGGTGATGATGGCTGCCAAGGCAGTGGAGGCGCTGCTGACCCTCTCCGGCAAGGGGGGAGTCCATTACCGAGCAGCACGTCCGCTACGTCATCGGCCTGTGCCGCAGCGGCCAGTCCGAGCGCATCGGAGAGCTGACGCAGGACGTGATCTGCATCACCTCCAAAGGCCGGCCCATCAAGCCCAAGACCATCGGCCAGAAGCTATGTGCAGGCGGTGCTCCACAGCCCCGTCACCATCGGGTGGGGCCCGCCGGCACAGGCAAGACGTACCTGGCGGTGGCCGCGGCCGTGGCGGCCTTCCGGGCCAAGCAGGTCAACCGCATCATCCTGACCCGCCCCGCCGTGGAGGCGGAGAGCGGCTGGGCTTCCTGCCCGGCGACCTCCAGAGCAAGGTGGACCCCTACCTGCGCCCTCTATACGACGCCCTGTTCGATATGCTGGGGGCGGAGACGTACCAAAAAATATCTGAGCGTGGCAACATCGAGGTGGCCCCGCTGGCCTATATGCGTGGCCGGACGCTGGATGACAGCTTTATCATCCTCGACGAGGCGCAGAATACGACCCGGGAGCAGATGAAGATGTTCCTGACCCGGCTGGGCTTCAACTCCAAGATCGTCATCACCGGCGATATCACCCAGATCGACCTCCCGGAGGACAAGACCAGCGGCCTGAAGGACGCCATGAAGATCCTGAAGGGCGGAGGGCGTCAGCATCTGCCAGCTGACCCAGCAAGACGTGGTGCGCCATGTGATGGTGCAGCGGATCATCGAGGCCTACGCCCGATTCGAGGAGAAGCGCAAATGAGAAAGACACACTACATCCCCATCACCGCCGATGTACCCGGCGCCGCCAACGATGCCAACTGCGCCCTGATCCGTCGGACCATCCGCACAGCGCTGGCGGCGGAGGGACTCACGGCCCCTGCGAGGTGGACGTGCTTCTGACGGATGACGACGGCATCCACGAGATCAACCGGGAGATGCGGCAGGTGGACCGGCCCACGGACGTCCTCAGCTTCCCGGAGTTTGAACTGACCCCGGTCAGCTGCCCGGCCCGAGGACGCCGACCCCGGCACGGGCCTTATCCCGCTGGGGGACATGGTACTCTCCATGGAGCGGGTGGCGGCGCAGGCCAGGGAGTACGGTCACCCAAGCGGCGGGAACTCCTATCTGGTAACCCACTCGGTGCTGCACCTGCTGGGCTACGACCATCTGGACGAAGGGCCTATGAAGGCACAGATGCGGGCCAGAGAGGAGGCCATCATGGCCCTACTGGGTCTGGAGCGGTGAAAAGGTCCGCTCTGACCGGGCGCCGGGAGGACGCCGTGTCCCTTCTGAAAAGTCTCTGACAGGAGACGCCGCAGCCCTGTCCGCTGTGCGGCGGGCCGCTGGACTATTTCCATAAAAAGCCAAGAAAAAGCAGCTGTGGCTGGGTCTGCACGGCCTGCGGCGTGCGGTATGACACTCATGCAGCTGCTGGATGAATGAAACGAGAAGTAAATTTCTCCCTGTCCCTATTCAAAATTGCTCACAGAAAGCTGAGGATCACCGGAAATTGCGGAAGGAGCTGCATCATGGCCGAGGATAAGCTGTTTGTCGAGGCAACCGAAGAGGACGTACCGTCTATCATCGGCCTGCGGCAAAGGATCTGGAGCACCACATACCGAGGCATCTACCCCGATTCCATGATAGATGAATTTGACTGGGACCGGCACAGGGAAATGGAACTGCTGAGGGTCCATCACCCGGCATATTCCGTGTACCTTATCCGAAAGGGTCGGCAAAATATCGGCTATCTGACGATAAATAAAGCTGACGTGATCACCCTGCAATCCCTTTATATTGTCTCTGAATACCAGCGGCAGGGGATCGGTCGGCAAGCCTTTGATTTCATGAGTGCATATTGCCGGGAGCACCATGCCACCGCCTTCATCTGCCACTGTGTTCCGGAAAATTTCAATGCCCGAAGCTTCTATGAGCGCATGGGCGGCGAGGTGATCGGGGAAGACCTGACAAACGAGGAGTGCTGGCAGAACTCTGTCACTTACCAGTTTACACTACCATCAAAAGTAACATAACAAAATTGCTCACAGAAAGCTGAGGATCACCTTATGAACGAGAAAACAACATCACCAAAACCGCTATGCTCACCGTGTGCGGACGGCCCAACGTGGGCAAGTCCAGTCTCACCAACGCCCTGGTGGGTGAGAAGATCGCCATCGTCTCCAACAAGCCCCAGACCACCAGGAACCGGATCTACGGCATCGTAAACCGGGGCGATACCCAGTTCATCCTGCTGGATACGCCGGGCCTGCACAAGGCCCCGCTCCCGGCTGGGGACTACATGGTAAAGGTTGTGCGGGAGAGCCTGGCGGATGTGGAGTGCGCGGTGCTGCTGGTGGAGCCCATCGCCCCACGTGGGAGAGCCGGAGAAGATCCTGCTGGAGCGCATCCGGGAGGAGAAGCTGCCGTGCATCCTGTGCATCAACAAAATCGACACCGTGGGCGCAAGGACGATCTGCTGGCGGTCATCGCCGCATACAGCGAGGTCTACCCGGATTTCGACGCCATCATCCCCATCTCCGCCCGCACCGGCGACGGTCTGGAGGATCTGCTGACCCAGATGCAGCGGTACGCCGTGGAGGGGCCGCAGCTTTTCCCCGACGGCATGACCACCGACCAGCCGGATCAGCAGGTCTGCGCCGAGATCATCCGGGAGAAAATGCTGCTGTGTCTGGATAAGGAGATCCCACACGGCACGGCGGTGGAGGTGACCCGCTTCACCGAACGGGAGGACTCCGGCATCATCGACATGGACGTGACCATTTACTGCGAAAAGGAGAGCCACAAGGGCATCATCATCGGCAAGCACGGGGATATGCTCAAGCGCATCAGCACGCTGGCCCGGCAGGATATCGAAAGTTCATGGGTACCAAGGTCTATCTGGAAACGTGGGTGAAGGTCAAGGAAAACTGGCGGGACAATGTGAATTTCATTCGTTCACAGGGCTACAACGAACAGTAATTCCCGTTAGAAACATGAGCCGACCCTAAAACTTACCACTCATGTTTCGCCCCGGCGGCGGCAAGCTAATGCCGGGGGTGGAGATCATGTGCGATTACTGAATCTTTTTCTGGAGACCGGAGCGCCGGAGCTGTATCTGCTGCACCGGTGGGAGGAGGAATCATGCCAAACCAACCCATCGTCACCGCCGGACTGGTGCTGCGGGGAGACCGTGACCAGGGAGACGGACAAAATTCTGACGGTGCTGACCCCGGATCGGGGAAGATCTCCCTCATTGCACGGGGTGCCCGGCGGAAAAACAGCCGCCTTGCGGCGGCGTGTCAGTTGCTGGCCTATTCGAGCTGACCATCTACGAAAAGGGCCAGTGGTTCATGCTGGACGAGGCGGAGACGCTGGAGCTGTTCACCGGCCTGCGGACGGACTTCGTGGCTCTGAGCCTTGCCTCCTATCTGGCCGATCTGACAGACGCCACGGCACAGGCGGAGGACACGTCGCAGCTGCTGCTGCGGCTGCTGCTGAATGCCCTGTACGCCCTCAGTGTCCTGCATAAGCCGCCCCAGCTGGTAAAGCCCGCCTTCGAGCTGCGGCTCATGGCGCTGTCGGGCTTCGAGCCTCTGGCGGACGGCTGCGCCGTGTGCGGGCGGCCGGAGCCTGAGGATCCGGTACTGGACGCCGTCCACGGGGTGGTATGCTGCGCCGCCTGCCGGGAAAAGGGCGGGCTGGCCATGCCCCTGTCCCCGCCGCCTGGCGGCCCTGCGCCACGTGCTGTACTGCCCGGACAAGAAGCTTTACAGCTTCACGCTGGATACCCCGCCCTGCGCCAGCTGGGGCAGGCGGCGGAGGTCTATGTCACCGTCCAGCTGGGCGCAGCTTTCCGGACGCTGGACTACTATAAATCCATTTTGCCGCAAGAGGAACCTACATATGACTGATTTGTTTGAAAAATCCATCCGCACGCTGGAGCTTCCGGCGGTGCTGGAAAAGCTGGCGGCCAAGGCGGTCAGCGACGCCGCCAGGAGCGGTGCCTGCGCCTGACTCCCGCCACGGACACGCAGGAGGTGCTGCATCTGCTGGATGAGACCGACGCCGCCAAGGAGCGGCTGGGTCTTCACGGCAGCCCCTCCTTCTCCGGGGTCAAGGATGTATCCGCCGCCCCTGACCCGTGCCGACCACGGCGGTATGCTGAACACCCGTGAACTGCTGGATGTGGCAGGCGTACTGACCGCCAGCCGCCGGGTCAGCGAATACGACGCCCAGCGGCAGGGGGGAGGCCACGGTGCTGGACCGGCTGTTCTCCTCTCTGCACACCAACCGCTATCTGGAGGATAAGATACGCTCCGCCATTCTGGACGAGGAGACCATTGCCGACACCGCCAGCAGCGAGCTGGCGGATATCCGCCGGAAAATGCGTCTGGCGGCCAGCAAGGGCCGGCAAATTCTGCAGCGGATCATCTCCTCCCCCTCCTACGCCCAAGGTCCTGCAGGAAGCCCCTCATCACCCAGCGGGACGGCCGGTTTGGTGCCGGTGAAGGCCGAGTGCAAGGGAGTCATCAGGGGTCTGGGTCCACGACATCTTCCTCCGGTGCCACGCTGTTTGTGGAGCCCATGGGCGGTGCAGGCCAACAACGAGCTCAAGGGAGCTGGAGGCCCGTGAGCAGAAGGAGATCGACCGTATCCTGCGCCAGCCTCTGCCGAGTGTGCCGGCCAGATGGAGAACATCCTCTGGGACTATGATATTCTGGTGCACCTGGATGTGATTTTTGCACGGGGGCAGCTGAGCTATCAGCTCAACGCCAGCCAAGCCCGGGAGGTGCCCGGGGGCGGTATCACCTGCGCCGGGCCAGGCATCCTCTGCTGGATCAGGCCAAGGCAGTGCCGATCACCGTGGAGCTGGGTAGCAGTTCGACACCCTGGTCATCACCGGCCCCAATACCGGCGGCAAAACCGTGACGCTGAAAACCATCGGGCTGCTGACGCTCATGGCCCAATGCGGCCTGCAGATCCCCGCTGACGACGGCTGCAGGCTGCGGGTGTTTGACCGGGTGCTGGCGGACGTAGGCGATGAGCAGAGCATCGAGCAGAGCCTGTCTACCTTCTCGGCCCATATGTCCAATATCGTGGATCCTGAAGGAGGTGGACGACCACAGTCTGCTGCTGTTTGACGAGCTGGGCGCCGGCACAGACCCGGTGGAGGGTGCGGCTCTGGCCATCGCCATCATTCAGGAGGCCCAGAATCCCTTTTGCACGCACCGCCACCCACTATGCCGAGCTGAAAACCTTCGCCATGACCACCGCTGGGGTGGAGAACGGCAGCTGCGAGTTCGACGTACCGACCCTGCGGCCCACCTACCGGCTCTCATCGGCGTGCCCGGCAAGTCCAACGCCTTTGCCATCTTCCCGGCGACTGGGACTGATGAGTCCGGTCATTCAGGCGGCACAGGCCCAGATGGACAGCGAGTCCATCCGCTTTGAGGACGTGCTGACCCAGTTGGAGGAGAAGCGCCAGCGGCTGGAAAAGGCCCAGGGCGAGGCCGGACCGGACTGTGGCAGCAGAGCCAGGAGGATGCCCGAAGGCACGGACCTTCCGGGAGCAGATGGAAAAGGCCAAGGAAAACGCGCCCGGGTAAGGGGCGAGGCTGGAGGCCAAGCGCATCGTCCGGCAGGCCCAGCAGCAGGCGGAGGAGGTTCGCCCCTGGACGATCAGCTGCGGAGAGCAGCAGAAGCAGGCCAACGTGCGGGCAACGAGGCAGCGTCGCCGCCATCAACGAAAAATCGGCGAGAGACATGAACGCCGCCGCCCCTGCACGAGGAGCAGGAGACCTCGAGCCGGATACGCCGCCCCGGCCCATCGCCGGACGATCAGGTGGGAGCTGCCCGGCGTGAAGATGGCCGCCACGGTGCTGGCTGTCAACGGCGACGGCACCCTGCTGCTGCAGGCAGGCCGCATGAAGATGACCGTCAAAACCCGGGCAGGTGCGCTGCATGGAGGGCGCCCCCCGAAGCAGAAGGCGGCTGCGCCTAAAGTCCCTGCGCCCACCCTGAACATCTGTCCGGCCTCCGTCCTCGGAGCTGGATATTCGGGGCTACGAGACCCTGGAGGCCGAGAGCGTGGTGGAAAACTATCTGGACAGCAGCCGTTATGGCTGCTGGGCACCGTGACCATCATTCACGGCAAGGGAACCGGCGCTCTGCGCGAAAGGCGGTCCAACCACGAGATCCTCAGGCGCAACAAGGCCGTCAAAGCTTCCGGCTGGGCCGCCACGGCGAGGGTGAGGCCGGCGACCGTGGTGGAGCTGAAATAAGCCGCTTTCGTAGAACGACGAATTTTTGTTTGATTCTCGTGCAATCGCCACAAAATTTTTTGTGGATTGAATATTGCTTTCTCCTCGTTATCCGTTATAATAGTATGTAGCAGTCGGCTTTTTGATGACTGCGAATAAAGGAGTGCTGGTTTAATGTATACGCAGGAAATTACCGTTCAGAATGAGGTGGGGCTGCACGCACGTCCCGCTACGTTTTCATTCAGAAGGCCAACGAGTTCAAGAGCGGCATTTGGGTGGAGAAGGAAGAGCGCCGGGTCAACGCCAAGAGTCTGCTGGGCGTACTGTCCTTGGGTATTGTGAAGGGAACCAACATTGCCCTCATCGCTGACGGCTTGATGAAAAGGGAAGCCGTGATGCTCGGTATTCTGATCCAGAACAACTTCGGTGAGTAACGACCGAACATGAAATAGCGCCGGTGTTCGCCGTCAGCAAGCACCGGCGTTGTTCTGCTTTTTATCCTCTCGGCGGGCAAGCGCAAGCACGCCTGACAGCGTGTCCTTCCGGCGCTTTTTTCCTTGCTCATCGATGGTACGATTCTTCGCAAAAGGACGCCCGGCGGGCCGGAGGCGTCCTTTTCATGTGTTCCGCTGCCCCTATGGGGCCGCCCGGTCAGCAGCCGCAGCCGCAGCTGTTGTTATTCTGGGTGTTGCCGCAGCCGCAGCCGTTGCCGCCCCAGAACAGGCACAGGATGATGATGGCGATGATGATCCAGCAGCCGCAGCCGCCGAAGCAGGAGTTCTGATTGCACATAAGAACGTGACCTCCTATGAAAATTGGACCCGCAGGTCTCATTCCATAGTATGATCCGCCCCTTAATAGAGTTCCTCCGGCCGGGAGATACGGTAGCTGAGGGTCAGGAGGGTATCCACAAAGTGGATGTCCTCAAAGAATACCCCTTGGTCTGGGTGGAGAGCTCCACATTGGTAAAGTTCCAGAAGCCCTTCACCCCAGGGCAATGAGCCGGTCCGCCAGCGGCTGGGCCACGCTCTGAGGCACTGTCAGCACCGCCACGTTGGGGTGGTACTCCTCCACATAGTGTTCCAGCTCCTCCATGGGCCGGATGGTCACGTCGTGGATCTTGGTACCGATCAGCGCCGGGGACACGTCGAAGGCAGTATCCACCTGAAAAGCCCACCTTCTGAAAGTCGAAGTTCTGCAGCAGCGCGTGGCCCAGGTGGCCCGCTCCCACCACAATGAGCCGGTAGCCGGAGTCGATGCCCAGAATGTGGCCGATTTCCGAGCGCAGCTCCGCCACGTTATAGCCGTAGCCCTGCTGGCCGAATCCGCCGAAGCAGCTGAGATCCTGCCGGATCTGAGAGGCGGTGATGTCCATTTTCGCCCCAGCGAATTGGAGGAAATGCGTACCACGCCCTTGTTATGCAGCTCGTCCAGATAGCGGTAATAGCGGGGCAGACGATGGATCACCGCATCCGAGACCTTTTGTTTTTTCATATGCGTCCTTCTTTCTTTGCCGGCGGCAGGAGCCGGGCTGCAGCCCGCTTTCCCTACCGCTTGTTTTCGTCTTTCTGAATTGTACTCCAAATCCCAGAACTTGTCAACTTTTTTAACAATCTTTTTGGCTTTTGTGCAGTTTTCTTCTTTACATTCCCGAAAAAGATGGTATAATAAATTAGTCGGGGGAAGTCTCCTCTGCTCCATATGCGCCCGTAGCTCAGCTGGATAGAGTGACAGACCCGACTCTGTAGGCCGCTGGTTCGAATCCAGTCGGCGTACCATAAATGTGGAGACAAAAGATGTCTCCGCGAAAAGCCCGATTATATCGGGCTTTTTTGTTATTCTAAACGGCGATTTTTCTCTGTACCAAAACACAGATGTAAAATCGCCGTTTTCCTTTGTGGATAGACTTGAACTCCCGAAAAGTAAAATCAGATACACAGGCAGATAGAAAGCGAAAATCTATCTGCCTTTTTTTATTACCCTAAAAAGGAGAAATCAAATATGCTACAGAAAGAATTAGCCAAACGCCTCAAGGCTCGGTATGACACCAAGATGGACGGAAGCGGATGGTTAGTATCCTCGGACGGCATCCCCTCTGCCGGATAAAATACAACGGTCAATTTTAAGCAACGCCGACCAAACCCTCTCGGATGAATACCGCAGTAAAATTGCAGATATTTCAGGATGAGATCTCTACGGTGCGAGAATATGTCGGACTCTACGAACACGCACCGCAGATGAAAGCTGCCGATGTCTCCGATTACAGACGGCGACTCGGTGCTCTGGGAGATTACTGCCGAACTATGAATATGTCTGCAACATAATTTTCGTATGTAGTAAAGCCGCAGGATTGCGGGTATGTGATTTCTGCAAATACACAGAGTCACCCACAAAACGGGCGCAAAAAGGCGCACCAATGAAAACAGTCTGTTCATTGGCGGTGCTTACTGCACAGTTATAACAATATTCTGAGGGGATCCCCCAAAAAGTTACGCAAAACGTCATCTTCTCCTTGTAAACAAGGCAGAAATATGATAAAACTTTCAAAAAAGCGATTGCTGAGCATTTTTTGCTGAGTCTACTACATACGAAAAATTATGCTGTACCGAAGCGTCTGCATCGATAGGAAGCACAATTACGGCTTGACCTCCTGAAGTCGGGCTGCATCGTGCTATTTTTTTACCAATGCTTTTAGCAAACACAAAAGCAATCGTTTGTGCAGCTGCAAATGTGTCCGCTACACGGCAGGAAAGGAAACAGTATGGCAGGCCGATATTCAAAACAAGAAGCTGAAGGACAAGCTTCAGCGCTCTGCGCTTCATCTTGTAGCGACGGAGGGCATCGAGTGTCTCGACGAGGAGACTGTCCGCAGGCTGCGGATTGTCCGACCCGTACATCTACCAGTGCTACAGCGATATACCGGAGCTGCTGGCGGATACATTCCTGCGGGTGGACTGCGAAGTGGCGGAGCTGATGAGAACCGTCATCGGGACGCAGTTCATCGCTCCTGCCAAGCCAGTGAAGCTGGCTGATGTGTGCCGACTGCTTTGGGGCGCGTACTGGCGATACCTGATGGAGGACCCAGAAAGAACGGTGTTCTATTGGCGCTACTATCAGTCCGGCTACTATAACCGGGATATTCTGGCTATCCGGGAGAAGAATTTCCGGTGTTCACCGATTTTATTGTCAATACCGGAAAAACGTTGGGTCTTTCCGACGATGCCCAGCGGCTGGCCATTGTGACCATGCTCATCGACGATACCGTTTCGGCGGCGGTGAGGATACACCTGGGCTATATACAGAAGGATGCCGTCAGCGAGGACGATATTTTTACTCCGCCTTTTCTCTGCTACTGCGCAAGATCGACCTGCTGATCGGAATCAGCGGCGCAGCAAATCTGACGCCTGCGGAGGGAAGCCCCCGATGACGGAAAAGGAACTGAGAAAGCTCAACCGCTATGAGCTGCTGGAAATGCTGCTTGCGCAGGGGAAAAGCTGGAGCGGCTTGAACGCGAACTGGCCGAGGCAAATGAGAGGCTGGCGCAGCGGCAGCAGATCGTTGCGACCTCCGGCACAATGGCCGAGGCAGCAATGCGTCTGAACAGAGTTTTTGAGGCTGCGACAGTGCTAGAAAGAATATCTCAGCAACATGGAACTGATCGCAAACAGCTTACTTGATGATGCACGACGCAAAGCGGCTCGTATCATTAAGGATGCGGAACAAGCAGGCGCAGATATATTCTAGAGCATTTGGAGGAGCAGAATGACCCACAGCGAGAATACAGGCAAAAAGGAACAGCCGATACCTTACTGGAGGAACTGAGTGGTGAACTGCGCCGGGAGAAATTCCGCCGACGCTACCGAAAGCTTCTGCGAAGCACGATCTATGCGTGCTGGTCGGTGGCAGCTGTCAGTGTGCTGATCGCCACTCTGCTGCTGCCGGTGCTGAAGATCTACGGCACCTCCATGAATCCCAATCTGACGGAGGGCGACATTGTGGTTTCGGTGAAGTCACCCCCCTTGAAACGGGCGATGATGTCATTGCGTTTTACTACAACAACCGGGTGCTGGTCAAGCGGGTGATCGCCACCGGCGGAGAGAGCGTATATATTGACGCCGCCGGAAATGTATCCGTGAACGGAACCCTCTGGACGAGCCGTATCTTTGCGGAAAAGGATGCCGGAACAAGCGATTTGATTACCCTTATGTGGTGCCGGCGGGGACATACTTTGTGCTGGGTGACCATCGAGAGAGCAGCGTGGACTCCCGCAGTTCGCTGGTGGGCTGCGTGGAACAGAGCGAGATCGTGGGGAAGATAATCTTCCGTGTCTGGCCGCTTTCATCATTTGGAAAGATAAAATGAATTTTCAGAAAGGAAATATGCGGTGAATCGGGATATTCAGCGACAAACGGAACAACTGAATAAAAAGCGCCTACTGCGGCAGCGTTGGCATCGGTGGTTCTCTATCCCCGCCTGCGCCGTGGTGTTCGTGACGGCGTATGCGCTGATCCTTCCTGCCATCACGCTGGACACCGCACCGGACACCTACTGTGGGCAGGAGAAACATATCCATACGGATGAATGCTATGAGATCCCGGGCGTACCGGAGCATACCGTCATCGACTGTCCGGTACAGCGGGAACTGCACATTCATACCGCAGCGTGCTATGGAGAAGACGGTGAGTTTTCTGTACGGAGGATTCGCCGCAGATCATCCATCACCACGACAGCTTTTTGCTTCGATAGCAGCGGTGAGTTGCTCTGCACGCTACCGGAGGTGAGTGAGGAGGATGCGCCCGGCGGTATGGTGCACCAGCATACGGCGGATTGCCTGACGACTGTGCCAGCTGTCGCACCGAGGGTCTGCTGTGCACGAAGCCGGAGCATATCCACACAGCGGACTGTCTTGACCCGGAAAAATGGGACGTGACGGCGGTGGACGGCGAAGAGGACTGTGGGACGACCCATATCTTATCGGACGAGACACATCGCTTATCCCTCTGACGGAGATGACAGGCGCAGAGCTGTTCGCCCTGACCGACGAGGAGCTCGTTGCAACGCAGGAATTCCTATCGCTGACGGACGAGGAATTTGAGGGGCTGAACGAGCGCATGGCCGCACTGGTACGGGATATGCCGCCGGCGGAGAACGTTGCACAGACGGAAGCAGGGATGCTCCGCATCGCACCGCAACGCACACCGGCAACCGCTGCCATCGACCAACAACGGCCACGCTCAAGATGCAGGACAACATTGCGGTAAACGGCCACTATGACCTGTCCCTCAACGGCGGAGACGCCCAAGCGGGCGGGCAGGTGTCCTACCGCTGGTATCGGACGAAGGACAACGGTACGCGGGAGGCCGTCGCACGGAGCTTCTACCGCAACGCCGATGGTACCACCTCCTCCAACCTCGGACCCAGCGGCAGCTACCTTATTTGGCGCTGGATGGCGGCGGAGTGACCGATGCGGTGTCCTCCGTGGAATACGAGGCAGTCCTTGTACTCAACGGCACGGAAACCAGCGTCAATGCCAGTATCACCAATACCGACTATAACAAGTCCGTGCTGAACGGCAGCTTTGAACGCCCTCAGAACAACCGGGTCCACGCAGTACGATCAGTACACGGGGTGGAATGGCGCACCACCGCCACCGACAATAAGATCGAGATCGTGCGGCTTACCGACCAGACCCGGAGCAGTTGGAGATACAGTTATAGCTACCGAAGCGGATGGTCATACATAGATGTGTGGCCCGTCGACGGCAACCAGTATGCCGAGATCAATGCGGAGCAGGACAGCGCGCTCTATACCAGAGCATCCTGACTGTCCCCGGCACAACTGATGAACTGGCAGCTCTATCACGCACAGAGACCAGGGTGCGGCTATAAGATCGGACGCGATAAGGACACCATGTATCTGTGCATCGTGTCGGATACGCAGGCGAAGCAGTATTTCAGCAGCACCGAGAGCCTGCGCTCACATGTAAAACAAGTGCTGGGGAGCGAAACAGTCTATAACGAGGACGGCCTTTACATCCAGAAGATCTCAGACGACACGACCTGGGGCAAGTATACGGGCACCTATACCGTGCCGGAGGACAGTACCTGACGCGCTTCTTCTTCCTCAGTGAAGAGTACATTAGGCGGGGGACTCGCCGGTAACCCGACTCGGCAACTTCCTGGATAATGTCTGGTTCAGTCAGGAACTGCCCGATCCCTCATCCAACGAGGCCACCATCACTATTCAGAAAACGGTGCGGGGCGACCTTACCGCCGAGCACCGCGCCGAGCTGCAAAGCCGCCTCTATTTTGAAATACGGGAGGGTGGCACGGTATTGCAGACCCTTCCTGCCGCCGCACTGGGCGACTGGAAGCAGAACGGCAGCGACTGGTGGATCAGTAAGAGCATCCCCATCAGCGACGAATGGGTCGGCAAGACCGTGGATGTTGTGGAGTGCAGCTACGAGATGGACGATCTCTCCTACACCGTTACGACGGAAAAAGTCTGGGCAGACGACGCTCAGCCCACACAGCCAGCCCAAATTCTCCTTCGTCAACGACTATCGGAAATCCGCCGCAACGCTGACGGTGGAAAAATCGTCAACGGCACCGATACCTCCGGCAGTTTCCTTTGTTGTGTCCTCGCGTCATCACTGATCCCAACACCGGGGAGAAAACGACGGTGCATGAGGAGTTCACGCTGACGAATCATGGTGTGCAGAATGTTGCCAACCTGCCCATCGGCGCAGAGGTCACGCTGACCGAGACGAAGTACGACGGCTATACCGCCGCCGTGTACCAAGGCGGCAAGCAGGTGGCGGATAGCGGCACATATACCTTTATCATCACGGAAAACACCGAGCTGACCGTGTATAACACTATGGGCGTGCCCCTGCCCGAAACAGGCGGCGCGACCCCTACCTTTCATCTACGGCGGACTTTTTCCTGATGCTCTCCGCCGTTGTGACCGGATATATTCTCAGGCGCAGGTACGGAAAAGGAGGACTTGGGTAATTGGATCGTCTCTCCCGACCGGCGTACCGGCACGGCAGCGCCGCAGGGTATATCCCCGGAGATACAGCAAGCAGAAATTTCATAAAAAGAGAAAGGAATAAGACCATGAAACACACGAAGAAAGCGCTGGCGCTGCTCATGGTGCTGGTCATGTCGCTGTCGCTGTTGACGGTGACGGCCTTCGCCGCAGGAACAGGGCAAGATCACCATTGAGAACGCCACGGCGGGCATGGAGTACAAGCTCTATAAAGGTTTTCGATGCCAGCTATATTGACGGCACGGCCGACGGCACAAAGCCTGCCGGTGCGACCTACACGATCAAGGATACTTGATCCGTGGTATTCCCTTGTCAAAAGCACCCGGCAGTCCCTTTACGCTGACGGAGGACTCCGCAACATCCTGGTACTTACATCGTCTCTATCGCGGAAGGCCAGCAGGAAACCGCTGCGACTTGGTTTCAGAATGCAAATACTTCCACTCTGGAGGCAACACAGACTAAAACCCCCACCAACAACACCGTGACATTTGACGGGCTGGACAAGGGCTATTATTACATCAAGAGCGGAGTGGGCGCTACCGTGACACTGACCCATGCCAATGAGACAAGAACAGTGATCGACAAGAACCAGCAGCCCGGCTGGGGCACTGATCGGATGACGGCACCAAGCCCGGCGGCAAATTCATCAAGACCGGCGCCAACGGAGCAGGCACGGAATACGGCACTCTCGGCACCGCCGACATCGGCGGCAAGCTGGACTACAAGATCGACATTTTCAGCGCCACCAACTATCAGGGCGATAAGATGATCAAGGAGTATATCATCGAGGATACGGAGAGCCCCGCCGTCTTCATGCACTTTAGCACCATTAAGGTTTGGGTCAACGGTACCGAGCTGACAAAGGGCTGGGTCGAGGGTGTAGACGAAACTTCTGACACCAGCCACGCCATTGGATCTTCCACGACTCCGCCGCTTCAAAAGCCGATGCCGACTGGTATGTGGAGAACGCCGATAATACCGACAGCAAATTCAGCATCCACATTAACTGGCTGAAAAGCGATGGAGCCTTCAAGTTTGACAACAACGGCAAGCCCAATGTAATCAAGATCACCTATGAGGGCGTGCTGAAAAGCAAGGGCGTGGTCTACGGCGACAACGGTAACCTGAACACCGCAACGCTGTTTGTCCTGCCGAACGGCTCTACGACAAGAGCACAGGTCGGCAATCCCAGCGAAACCAAGGCCGTTACCTACTCTGGCGAACTGTTCAAGTACACAACGGAGAATGGCGCCAAAAAGCCTCTGGCTGGTGCAGAGTTTACGATCACGCGGGCAGGTGAAACAGCCCGCTGGCGTTCTATCCCTCAAGGCCTATGCCGGTGTCTATTATCTGGCAACTGATGAGAACTGGAACTCCGAGCATGTTGACCATTCTGATTCGTCGAAGAAGGAGAGCATGAAGGTCACCACGCTTGTGGCCCCTACTGACGGCATGATCATCACCCGTGGGCTGGCTGGCGGCGAATACACCGTAACGGAAACTAAGGCCCCGATGGCGACAACAAGCTGACTGCCCCGATCAAAATGCCTCTGGAGCAAGGCGGCAATCCGACTGCCGGCATTAACGTAACAAATGTCAAAAAATCGCTGAAGGCTGACGGATCACCGCTGGATACTTCCATCGAATTTCAGAATGTCCATGTAAAGGAGATCGAGAACCACCAGGGAACCGTCCTTCCTGAGACTGGCGGCATCGGCACCACGCTGTTCATCACGCTGGGCGCACTGGCTGTCATCGGCACGGGACTGTTCCTGGTCACCAACAAGCGCATTTCCAAGGAGAATTTCTAATCAAACCAACTCAACGGCGGCATGGCGGGGGGCTTACCTCCCCGCCTCACCGCCCCATGACCGCAGGGAGAAGCCCATGAAGATCGGACGAAAAATCACGCTGATATTGCTTGCTATATTCTTCATAGGTCTCTCCCCTGCTGTTATACCCATCTATCAGCAGCTATTGGAACTCCATCACCCAGTCCAAAGCGGTGGAGGACTACGACGCCATGCTGAAAAGCCTGACGCCCAAGGACTACTCGGACATTTTCGCGGCGGCGGAGGACTATAACACCCGTCTCGCGGCGCTGGATTTCCCGCTTACGGAGCATACGGCGCTGACGGAGGACTATAACTCTGCGCTGAATGCCTCCGGCGACGGGATGATGGGGTATATCGACATCGATAAAATTCAGGTGAAGCTGCCCATTTATCACGGCGTGAGCGGCGGCGTGCTCAGTCACGCAGTGGGACACATCGAGGGCAGTAGCCTACCCGTTGGTGGCGAGAGTACGCACTGTGTACTGTCAGCGCACCGTGGGCTTCCCAGCGCAAAAGCTGTTTACTGATCTCGACAAGCTGGAAATCGGAGACACTTTTCGAATCACCGTCCTTGATCGGGCGATGATTTATGAGGTCGATCAAATCAAACAGTCCTGCCCACCGATGTGGGCGACCTGCTCATCACCGAGGGCGAGGACTATTGTACGCTCATCACCTGTACGCCCTACGGTATCAATACCCACCGTCTGCTGATACGGGGACACCGCATGTCATCGGAGGATCTGCGGAAAAATGCAGGTGCTGTCCGACGCCTTTATCGTGGACAGGCTCATCGTTACACCCATCGTGGCATTACCCATTATCTTTATACTGATGCTCTATGTGTTTTCGAGCCGCCCAAGAAAAAAATTGCCCATAAATGAGGAGGGAGAGATCGAATGAAAAGAAAACTGCTCTGCCTACTGCTCTCCATGCTGCTGGTCACAACGACGGCACAGGCTGCGGAAAAAGCCGAATGCTGCCGTGGACACCTCCCGCAGCTGCACCTTGACACTGCAATACGCCGCCTCCG
>VOFB01003397.1_pt1 | contig 28153 bp, 53 predicted proteins | sample 5384141 | NCBI WGS metagenome assembly VOFB01 (sample SAMN12384721, study PRJNA508395) | human gut metagenome | isolation source: healthy gut A | host: Homo sapiens | reverse complement strand
GTTACGTATTGCTGATACACATTATCATCAAGTGTCGTATTTTCATTACTTTCTTTGCTAGGTTCACCTGCATCATAGCTTACTCTTACATAATATTTCGTAGTTTGTTCTGGTTTAATCCATCAAATTTATCTACTAAAGAATCCAAAGTTTGTAGAAGTTGAACGTTCTATTTTGAAAATGCTTAAATCAATACCATATTTATTAAGATATTTAGATCCTAACAAATATTTTAAAATTTCTTCATCAGAAGGAATAGGATCGCCCTTGTAAATTGTAATTTTTTATTAGTAATGGTAATTCAGCCTTAACATTTACTTTAGGTTGAGGAAAATATACTGGAGGATTATCTCCAACTGTAATTCCAAAATCAGCTCCATTTGTCGTTACATCATTTCCACCAATATAATCTTCTTGTGCTTTTTACTGTAATTGTTCTTTCCATCCAGGTGTATTATTTGTTTTATTTTAGGACCAATACTTTGTTCTTCCCAAACAATGTATTGTCTATCACCATCATAATAAACTGTTCCGCCATTAGATAAAGTTATACCATTTTGGATTTCTGGATAATCTTTTGTAATTGCTTCTCCACTATCATCTAAAATAATAAATCTTGAATCAATATAATCTTTAACAGTTGCACCTGTAATAGAAGCATCACTTGTAATTGATCCTAAAAATACTATTAAATACTTCAGATAAGTAGTTAGCCTCTACTGTATAAGCATATTTGTTATTACCGTTTTCAGAGAAATTTCTTTCAATTTTTCTTTAGCTTTAACAAATAAGCATTATCACTATTTAATCCTCTCCGACTGTCATTAATGTTGTATTATCCATTGCTTTTAAATCGTTAGCTTTTTAATCATTGCTGTATAATTATTAACATCATTATTATTTTTTAGCATTTGGGCAACCATCAGTTAGTAAGATAACATATTTATTTCTATTGCTACCTTGAGCAATTTCTATTGCTTTTTCAATCTAAATCTTGCCTTGTTCCACCATCAGTTGTAGATCATTAATTTTATTGTTAATAAAACTCAAATTTTTTCCAATATTTTTAATCAAACTGTTGTGTTGCTTTTGCATTAAACGTTACTAATGAGACTTTACTATTTGGTGATTTAGCAGCTAAATCAGTTGTAAAGTTGTTGCTGCTTGTTTCAAATAATACAAGCGGTCATGATCATCATTTGTTGTATAAATTGATAGTTTTCCCCCTTTTTTTAATAATATTCGAATTTGATGTGATCTCTGTACCTAAACCACTATATGAATCATCTTGATAATACCATTTTTTTACCATTTTTGAATTCTGTACACTGTAGCAGAACTATTTCCTATTACATAATAGTAAGGTCCACTTCAGATAATTGACTTACTGTACAATTTTATACTTTTGTAAAAAAGAACTTCTAAACTTCATTGATCCAGATGTATCAAAAACTAAAACTACATCTACTGGATCAGCAGGTATTTTCCCTTTTGGGCATATGAAGAAGCACTTAAAGATAATCTCATATTTTCTTGCATCCCAATCAGTTACCTTTGCAGTTTTATTAACCTCTAAAGAACTATTTAAATACTCATCATTTGACGTATTCTTTATTTTATAGTCCGTTACTTCAACTGTACCATCAGCATTATACAATCTAGTAACAGCTGTTCCATTTTCTTCTACTACCTTAACTTTCCAAGTATCAGTAGATGTCATATAGCCATTAGGTGCCATCGTTTCAGTTAACGTATAAGTTCCAACTTTTAATTTGTCAAATTTAACTGTTCCGTCATTACCATATGAAGAGCTGTGTATACTTCACTAGAATCATTATCATTAACAAGTTTAAATGATGCCCCAGATAGACCTTCGCCTTTGCTATTAATTTTATTAAAAGTCAAGTCAGCCATTGGAACATTAGTTACTTCAGAAAATTCTTGCCAGAAGGTAATAAAATGCGTTGTACAATTTGAAAACATTCGCCCACGTTCCATATAAAGAATTGTTAATGTATGAGTTTGATTCTTTTGATCTTCTGTTAATTTTCGGGAGTTAATCCTAAATCATCCCATAAATCAGTTTCACCTTTTGCTGTATTATGAATACCACCTAAGTCAATAGCCACCTTATTTCCATCTAGAATAACCCATAAATCATCATCTCCAGTAAAACTATAATCCAAAGGTCCAATATAATCGCCAAGTTTAAATGTAACATCATATCTCATTCCAAAGAAATAATTATGTGCAGTATCTGCTGATTCATATTTATCTTTATAATTATCTAATGGATAAAAATCTGTTCCCGAATTAGTGAGTTTATTTCCGTCAGCATCATTTACTTGTGTTAAACTATAGCTATCCCCAGTTTTACTAAATTGTAACTTTTTGTCATTATATACTTTTCGTAAATATCTTGTGTACTTCCATCACTTGCTGCCTTATAAGTAGCATCTTCATTTACAAAGAATCCCGGTTCAGGATAATTAAAACGAACAGAGCCATCTGCATTAAGACCGCTTATTATACCTGTAACAGACCTGTCAGTACCTGTCCACACATTTGCATTAGTAATAGTTCCGTTATTTTCCGTAACATTACAGTCATAACTATACTGATAATTATTTGCCCAGTTATTATTTTTTGTCCCCGATGTTAATTTTCCATTTATTCCAACTGCATCACCCAGACTATTAAATGATTGATATTGTTGTATCCATTGTCCATATTGATTCCATTGATCCCAACTTTCATATTTAGTATATCCATCATTAGATGCGATTGTATAATCATAAATGTTGTCGGACCATCAACTGTTGCACTTTTTAGCTTTGTAATAAACTTTAACTGTGCTGTCTTTTTGTTAACTCAAGGTAATTACTATTTGTTACTTTCGTTCCATTTACTGTAACATAGTTAACAGTCCAGTTAAGAGCTTTAGCGTAATCATTGATTTTAGCACCGTATGCTAATGTTTTTTCATCAGTAGAATATATTGCCTTGTTAGTATCTTTATTGTAATGTTTTATAGTAACTTTAATATCATTTCTATTTTTTATTTTCTATTACATAACTAGAAGCGGTTGATTGGGTTGTTGCACTTCCGTTTGTAACACTTCTTTCATTAGCAGAGGCAATAATTGCACTACTAATAACTACCGCTATTGCTAGAACAAATAAACCAATTCTTCTCATACGTTTCAGCATAATTTTTAGCCTCCCATTTTAATATATATATTCACCATTTTATTAAATATTCCTATAAGACGGTAAAAAGCCGCCTATTCTTTTTTGGAGTATTTAAAATAATCTGATATTTTAGTTTTAAACAAAAATAGTATTGGTAGTAACATTACCCATATATAAAATCCATGTGGTTTATGTGTTTAAAATAAATTTCATTATTTTCATCATTTTTGATGTCATTAATGAATTTTTTATTATGATTTACTTATAATCCTATAGAAAGAAAAAGGATAATAAACCATCCCGACCAAAGTTTGATTCATTATCCTGTCCATAAGAACACTATGATAATAATAGAATTTCACAAAAAATCAATACAATTAATCAGAATATTTATTCTTCTGTCATTAGTTCCCTGGATTTTTCTTCTGTTCATTGTCCAAAGTGCAATGAACTGGTCTAAAAGGTTCATGCTTATTATTATAGAGCTTTTAAAATAGTTCAATTAGAATCACCAGATTAATATGTCCTCACTGCGGTTCAACTCATGCAGTTCTTCTTTCTCCTATGATTCCTTTTATATCTTCTGTTTCATATGATGATATGATTAGTATTATTGTGCACAAAAATACCGATGCTGAAATTGATAATTCTCTCATTTCCTATTTCCACACCAGATTTGTAAACTGCTTTGGAGATTACTATCATATCTGTCTGTTCAATTCCAGAAATCTCTTTTTATCTTTCGTTACCACATGATTTGTTTATTATTCCTCCCTTTTCATCTATTCTTGAATCATAAGGAGGACTTTCACTATGGAAAGCATTAATAACGACTATATTCTTAAACTATTTAACCTGGACAATGAAAAATCAGCTCTATTGAAGTCCATCATCAGTTTGATGGCGTACATGTTCATGTGCTTTTGGCTGTCGAACCCTACAGGTGCCCTGTGTGGTACTGAAACATCAAAAACTCATTCATATACACACAAGAAGATTACGCATTCAATTCTTAGCGGGATACCTTGCTTCATCAATTATAAGGCCAGACGATATATCTGCCCCAGAATGCTCAAAGACATTCTATGAGCACAATCCATTTACCACTGAAGGCATGAAGATTTCACTAACGACCGTATATAATGTCCTTAATGATCTAAAAAAGCCTAATGAAACATTTACTGCAGTCGCTCATAGATATCATATATCTCCAACTGCAGCCGCCTATATTGACAGACACGTCAATATATCAAGAAGAAAACTTCCTGAATGTATATGTATAGATGAAGTCTATGCATTTTCATCATCAAAAGGTGATTACGTATGCGTTCTTCTTGATTTTAATTCTCAGAATGTCATCGACCTGCTTCCTTCAAAGAAGAAAGTATGATCTAATGAATTATCTTTCTCTTATTCCTCGTGAAGAAAGACTTAATGTTAAAGTCGTCTCTACTGACATGTGGGAAACATATAGAATAGTAACGAAAACTCATGTTTCCTAATGCAGTCAATTCATTAGATAAATTCCACCTTGTCCAGGAATTCAACAGAAGACTTGAAAGAATCAGAATCGATGCAATGAACAGAAGTCAAGCCTAATCCGAATTTCAAAGAAATAAACCACTCCTCCTGTGAAGTTACAGAGCACAGAAAATGCAAACAGTACTATGTATTGAAGAAATTCAACTGGCTTCTTCTCAAGAATGACGATAAGATATCTGATCCCCAGACATGGAGAAGAAATACAATCGTGTTCTTGAAGGATATTACAATTACTATGACCTTGTCAGTATATGATCAAAACAGACAGTCAGCTCGAGGAGGCCCTATATCTTAAGGATGAACTTAAAAGATTCTTTGATAAATCCGATACAGATACCGCAAAGGACAATCTTAATGAACTTATTAGAGAATTCAAATCGAGCAGTATTCCAATCATGAATGAATTTGGGAATACAATGGTGAGATGGAAAAATGAGATTATAAACTCATTTATAAAGTCAATCCTGAAGAACAAAAACGAGTTAATAATGGAATCATTGAAAACAGAAATAAAACCATCAGAATATAAAATAATTCTAATGGCTATAGAAACTGGGAACGATTTAGAAATAGGGTTATGTATGTGTTAAATGATGACGCAACATATTATATGTATCCAAAAAAGAAGGACTAGATTTGCATCTAGTCCCTAATTATTATAAACACCTTGTGATTAAGTTTTTTTAAATTGTATGTGGTCATCTGAACCACAAATTGTCTTATTGGCCAAACAATCTCAACCACAAGTTATTTTAAATTACCCTTTTTTGAATTGGGCGGCCCGGCAATCATATACTTTTGTACTTGACCCGTGACTTTGCGTCATTAGCTTTCACTAATTTTTGCTATTATCCTTCACTAGAACTCTATCATAAAATCAACCTTTTTCAATTTTTCAAAAGCCATTTTTTATGACAAATTTTCTCCGTTTTCACATATTTTTTATTTAACTTTATTAGTTTATATCCTTATTTCAATTTTTGACAATTCTTCAAAACCAAAACGACATTTTTTAAATCTAAACTGCACTAATATTCCTTTCTCCGTTCTATCTATTGACACATTTATTATAGAAAATATATGTTCATAAATATATAAGGGTGTCCGCCATAGTTACAAATCTTTACTTTTCAAACTTTTTCGTTCCTTTTTATTATTGAGACTATGAGTATCATTTACTTATATTATATAGATTAATTCTTCGCTTGTCAATTTGATATAAAAAAGAAAAGTGGGATGAATTTCATCCACACATTTGATGATTTAAAAAAGATATCTATTATTTTAAATCACAAATTATTCTTTATTTGTTTTTTTCTTCAAAAACCAAAGATACATAACAAAGAAACAAACAATAAGATTACATAAATAACAATATTTGTACTATCTCCTGTTTTTTTACAGTTGTTACATTTGTTTTATAAACAACTTTTTCTTTAATTTGTTTAGAATTATATAAATTAAATGTTTGATCATCTACAAGTTGAGCATCTCCAGAAATCTTCGTTACAATACCATAATCATCTAATTTAAATTCTGTATCACTTGCTTTTACATAACCTGTTGGAGCTTCAACTTCTCTTAAGATATAAACAGTATTTACATTTAATTTCTCTTAAAGTGCTAAATGTATCTGTTGTGAAATCAATCACAAATAACTTTTCCTGTTTCTTTTTCAAGAATTTGTAAATGTGCTCCTGTTAAATAATTACCTTGATTATCTACTTTCGTTACGTTTAATTTAGTTACTTCATCTGCTACTCCAATAGCTTCTAAGTTGACACTTGTATCTTCATTTTCTAATAGTGCTATTGATTGTTGTGCATATAAGTTTAAACTATCCTCTTGTTTTCTTCTTTTAAATCTTCTTTTTTGATTATCATAAATTAATTGATAAAGAAATTTTACCATTTTTTATGACGTATCCATTTAATTGTAAATGTTCTTGTCTTATATTCATCAACTGTATGTCCATTAGGTGCAGAGATTTCTTTAAAATAATATCGATATCCAGGAACAGCTTTCATAAATGTCATATATCCTTCACTATTAGAAGTTTGTTTTTTTCAATAAGAATATCTGTTCCTTTTTCATTTACTTTATATAATCCATAAACAGCACCTTCCAAAGGATCTTTCGATAAATCTTTAGAACGTTTTTTGAACAGTTAATGATAACGGATGATAAATATTATTAAATGTAACATCATCCACTTGTTTATCATCTAATAGATATTCTACTTCAACTTGTAAATTATTACCGTTTCTTGAAACATCAATATTGACTTGATAAATAGATTGATCATATTCAACAAATGGATCATTATCATTTATATGTTCTTGAATATAATAAACATAATGTCCTTCTTGATTAAAATTCAATGTATTAAAGTAAATATTACCTTGATCATCATTTGTTTGTGTTTCAATAACTTCATTATTACTATCTAATAAATCAAATTGATACATATACCTGCAGATAATGCTTTTCCACCAACTAAATTCTTTTTAGCAATCAATTGAACATCTACTGCCGTTGGATTGATATAAGTATTTGTAATCGTAATACTACCATCTTCATTTTGAATATATTGTGTCTTATAATAATCTACTTTATCTTCTTTAACAGTATAAACGTTTAAATTTCCTTGACTATCTTTTTATTGGTAAATTATCAAACGAACCACTCCATTGATTATCATTTGATAATACAATAGATTCTCCTTCTACAACTTTTACCATTTTTAACTAAATGCACTGTTACAGGTTGGATGGTGTGTCCTTGATCATTCCATACCTTATTTTTTAATGATTTAACAGTTTGGTTTTGGGTTGATAAAATCTTGTGAAGTCTCTACAACTACCGATTGATCTTTAACAACTTGATTATTTTCATTCGTTACTTTCGAATCAACATTCAAGCCACCTTTACCGTCTTTATTTACAACAGCTTCTACATGATATTGATGATTTGTATAAGCAACACCCAGCAAACTTCCTTACCAGCATTCATTTCTTCAATCGTATAATGATAAGCACCGGTTGATCAATTTCTACATTATCAAAAGCTATAAAGCCCCTACTGTATCATTTTAGCAGTATAATGTCCATATTACTTTGTTCGTTATCATTCCTTCGTATAAGCCAAATCTAAACAAACCATCATCCATTATAACGGATTGTCCGGCACTGACAGTTTTAATACCACCCATCGATAATAAAGCTACTTTATATTCAAAAAGTCTATTAGTAAAGTCGAGTTTATCTTGATCAATATATTCATTTTGACCATTTACAATATCAACTGAAATATCAAACTGATTACTATCATTTGCTTTACATCAACTTTTACAATATATTGAGTTGTATCATAAGTGACCTCTAAATTATCACGTACTTCACTTACACGATAATAATATATTCCTGCTTTTTTGATAATGAATTGTTTTAAAATGATAATACCATCTTGATTATTTTCAACTGTTTCACTATATCCATCTTTTTTTTCAAAGTTGCTCCATCTTGATCTAATTCTTCAATTTTAAACTTGAAATCACCTGCATCAAAAGCTACATCTTGTCCATCTTGATCAATAAAATTCTTATGTCCACTTAAATCAATCTTTCAGTAGCTTTAAATTCATTTTCAAATTCAATACCTTTATTTTTTATCTAATTGATGTCCATCTTGGTCATATAACGTATTAGTTACTCTCAATTGATTATCTTCGAATACAGCTTTCGCTTCAACATAATAAACAGTTTCATCATATTGAATACCTGTTTTCTTTTTATCGCTTTTTCATAAATCTTATAATAAGTCGTATTCCAGCTTTTCTAATATCTTGAATATCAAAAATAAATTGACCTTCTTTATTTGTTGTTTCTAGCTTTCTACCATTTTCCTTTTCTTTACCTTGAATACCATCAACTTCAACTAATTCAAAAGTAAACTCATCATCAACTTGCTTCTTCCCTTTTAAAGACTTCGTTCCAATAATTTGTGTTTCACCACTTGCATTATATTCATTTGTAAAAATTATTTCATCATGATCAATAATTCGATAAGAAACATCATAATTACCATCTTGTTGATTACTTACAGTTACTTCTATAATATAAGAATCATTATTTTTATTATAGGTAACACCATCTTTAGTTGATCCACTATTTTCTTCATTAATTTGATAATAGAATGTATAAATATCTTTCTTAGAAAAATCTAAATCTTTATAAGCAATATTAAATTTAAACTGACCATTTTTATCATTTTTAACAGTTTTTTCAATCGAATCTAAGATTTCTCCTTTATACAAACTTCCTTTTTCATCATTTACTCTTGTAATCTTAAACTTAAATTCTCCACCGCTTAATACCAGACTTACACCTTGATCAAGTAATACTTTCTTACCATCAATCCTTACCTTTCCTTGACCACGATAAGTATTTTTAAAATTCATTTCATCAACAGAAGTACTATCTTTAAGAATTTCTTTTTGGATACTTCTAAACCATCATCACTATTTTTCAACACTTACATGAATGATATTTCCTTGCTTGTCATAATCAATATAAGATAATTTATTATTAACTTCTTTTACAACATAATAATAATCACCTGTTTGATGATATTCATCAAAATTTATAAATGAAAAAAGTCTCCATTTTCATCATTTGTTGTTGTCATCAATTGCTTTTCAACAGTATATTTATTGTTATTTTATCATAATCTATTTTAGAAATACTAAAAGTAAACATACCTTCTTCTAATTTTTTATTGATTAATTTTTATGACCTACTACTTGAATACCTACCGCATTTTTAAAAGTTAAATTTTCTTTTTTCTCCTCACTTGTAGGTTTTGTCATTTCATCTACATAAGAAATACTTAGAAACTTCTTTGATATTTCCTTGTCCATCATCTTCCATCTTGATCTTTATTTGATAGACAATCGAATCATACGTAACATTTGACTTATGATTATTTACTTCAGAAACCGTATAATAATATGTCCCTGCTTGATTAAAATGAATCACAAATTGACCTTGACCTAAAGAACTATTTGTTACTGTTTGGCTATTACCAATGGTCTTTTTAAAGTTTTCATCCGTTTGTTGCAATTTAAACTTAAACATATTTGCTTTTAAAGTACCACCTGTTAATTGTTTATGAATACTTAACGTTGTAGAACCTTCCAGCTTGATACGTATTTTTAAATTGAATATCATTATTTTCAACTGTTCTTTCAACTGTGGCTGTACCATCTTTTGATCAGTCACAACCACTTTTATTCTATAAACTTTTTTGATCATAACTTACACCTTGATAAGTTCCTTGTAAAACAGGATTAACTTCTTTAATACTATAATAATGTATTTGTTTTTTTCACCATAAGTTAAATCTTTTATAAGAAATCTTTCAAAGTTAAAATCACCTTGACTATCATTTGAAACTGTCTTGCTTTCACCAACTGCTGTTTGATAATCCGATTTTGTTTCTTGAAGAACAAAATTAAATTCATTTGCATTTAAATCTCTACCTTCTAATATTTTATGACCTTTAAATGTCGTAGCAGCATTTGAAGAATACGTATTTTCAAACGTAATAGAATCTACATTTTGTCCATTAATAGTCATTGTCTTACTAACAACTAATTGATTTTTCGATTCATCATATTGTACATCAACTATGATGTTATAAATTCTTTGATCATAATCAATTCTTTTTTCTTTGTATTCTTTTCTTTTAATTGATAATAATGTTTACCAATATCTTTTTTCATCATAAGAAAGATCAACTTGAATATTTCCCTTTTTGGTCATTTGTTATTTCTTTTCATGTCCTTCTTTTGTTGAATATTCACTATCTTTATATTCTTGTAATCCATAAGTAAACTCATCATTTTCAAGTTTCTTACCATTTAATACTTTTTTACCAGCAAGACTTAAAGAAGCATTTCCTTCAAACTTAAACTCATTACTAAACTCAATCTTTCCACCTTCAACAACAGGATCATCTGCAATTAAAAGCATTATCTTGTTTTTCTACATGAACACTTACTTTAAAAAAGTATGATCGTCATATTTAATATATTTTGATTTTCATTTTACTTTTTAACAGTATAATAATAATCTCCTGGTTCTGTATAAGTTAGTATATCTACATTGCTAAAAACAAATTGACCTTTTCATTATTAGTAGTTACAACAGCTTCACCATCTGGCGTACTATAACTACTATCTGTATATTTTTGTAATTCAAATTTAAAATCATTGCCTTGTAATTCTTTTCCTATTAATTTCTTTGTTCCACCAATAGTTTGTTTAGCCTCTAATTTTCTGATGCACCATTATTAGACATAGATAAAGAATTATTCACATTGACAACTTTTTCTTTTTGATGAATTTCATTATCATGATTATATTTTTGCTGCAATTACTTTTCCACCAATAGTTCCATTATGATAAAAACTCACCCGCAGGTAATAAGAAAATACCACCATTTTGATTAGCTAATGTCACTTTACCTGTATAAGGTTGCACATCACCATTATTTACTGTATAAAATTCCAAATAACTCCTGTTTCTAAGTTATTAAAATCTGCATCTAATTTAATGCCATTTTTCGTATAATCACCTGTAATATCAATGGTACTTTGTCCATCTTGAACTTCAACATTGACAATTGCCCATTTTTTTGAAGTATCAAAATTTAAAGAACCTACACTCTTTTAAATAATCGGCATTATAATAATAAACTTGCACATCATTTGAATCTTGAGCATGTACTAAATTCTTTTGAAAGTATTTTTAAATTATCAAACTCTTGATCCCATGCAATAGGTTGAAACCGTTTGTTCCTGCTTTAATAACCTTCACTTCACCGTTATTATAATAAGTCACTCCAGCAGGTACATTTCGATAATTATTTTTACCTTGATTGATAGCTTCTTTATCAACTGCGTTCCAATCATCTTGATTTTCAAGAACAATACTGCCATTACGAGGTTTAAAAATACTATGATTTTTAACTTGTCCAAATTGACTCACATTTTGGAACCAGATTCCAAATGAATCAAGCCACTATGATCTGCATTAACTTCTATCTTATTTCCATTTTCATCAATATAAGATGAACCAGCAGGAATAATTTCCTTTTCAACACCATTTTCACTGATAACTTCTTTCACTTGCTAGTCACCATCTATAAAAGAATATCTTTTTATTTGAACTACTATCTTTCATCCCATCAAATACAAATTTAGCATTTCCATTGCTATCTGTTGTTTGTGTCATTACATCAATCAAAACAGATTGACTACTATCCATTCGATAAAGTCTCAAAGTTACATTTTTATTTGCTTGAGGTTGATTATTGATCATAAATGATTTACTGACTGTCAATTGATTTTTATAAACTTTTGTATTATTCCCTGAAAAGTTATAATCAGCGCCTAAATCAGCATATTTAGCAGCAACACTACATTCTAAATCATTATATGATTTAGCATCTAAAGAAAATAAACCATAGTTTTAGCAACACCTAAACCAGATTGAATCGTCGCATCAGACATTACTTGATTACGTGTAATTTCTGAAACATTATTATCAAAAGCATAAGCCTTTATTTGAATATAAGCCACAATCATAGCAATAGCTAAAATAAATGCTGTAACTTTTTATACATTTTTTTCATATGAAAGGTTTTCATTTTTCATTACACTTCCTTTCCATGCTTTTTCTTTTTAAAATAATTATAATAACAATGAGAACTGCTAACAATCCAGCAACAAGATAATATACTTGCGATGAACTTGACTCTTGGCTTTGAGCATCTATATTTGCTTGTGGTACTGCTTCATCTTCAACATTTATACCATCAACCGATGAGGTACTTCCTTCATTACTATTATTTTCACTACCATCTCTATTTTCAACACCAACCGTTGAAAAAAGCTCCTGTTTGATTATTTCTACGATAAATTGTTTGTCCGCCAATAACAGAAGATTGCCCTTCTACTTCAATAACTTCTTCACGAATAATTTCAGTATCGACATTAATAGGATCATTAACATTTCTATAATAGATCGTATAAATACGTCTAGGAGAATAAAAACTATGATTAATCGTTATTGATTGACCATTGACTAAAACATATTGTTGTTGATTAACTGTTAACTCTTTAACGATATCTATTGTTGTATCTTCATCTTTTTATTAATTTCTATTTTTGTAAAGCAATTGTTTTCATCAGTTGCAATATTTTTATATTGCACTTTCTACAGCATAGCTCTTTGGTGCTGTGTATCCTTTGGGATTATAGTAAACATAACTTACATGTTCACTTTCACCATAACTATGCTTTAATACTTGGGACATTCCTTGATCTACTGTATAGATATTCCCATTTGAATCTTTATATTCTTTTTCCATTTGATATTCAACACTTTGACCAGGTCGAACTTCTAATTGTACTACTTCTCCAAGAATCTTATTTGTCGAAGCATCTACTTTATAGATAGACCATTTATAAGACGTATTTTCATCCATTTTCTTATAATAAACTGTATACTCCCTAACATCACTTGAAACTGCATGATGAATTATATTTTCTTGATTTTCAGCTAATCCATAATAAATATCATTGATTTTCATTGTTTTTGGAAGCATATATGTATAATTTGATCATTTACATGAAATGATTTTTTTTCATCAATACATCATTTGTTCCTTTCTTCAACGTATTTTAAAGCGACATCATAATCTGTTGTATTATTTGGATTATAATAAGTAATTGAATACGTATTATCACTTGATCATTATAATAAATAGATTTGATTTCACTTACTTGCCCTGGAACTTTTAAATAAGTCACATCACCTATTGTATAACTATCAGGCACAGCATATACTTGAGGGTTTTCAACTGTTGCTGAAGAATCTATATCAAATGTATCTTGTAAAAGAATCGTTCCTTCTTTTGTAGTAAACTGTACTTTCCCTTTTAATCGTTATGGGTTGATATGTTCTATAAACAAAAATATATTGATCTTTACCTGCTTCTACTTTTGACTTTGTTCACTCACTAAATCAAAATCCCATATTTTTTATCAAAATAAGTCGTTCTTACTTTGATCTCACTTCCTATTTCAGAAGTAAAATCTTTTATTTTTATACTTTTACTTGAGCAAGTTTATTTCCATTAGCATCTTGTAAATCATAGATAATAGAATAAGTTTGTGTACTCTTTGCTTGAACTGGCATTATAAAAAAATAGTGACACAAAAACACTAATGAAAATATTGCTATTTTCTTTAGACATTTTATAATATCTTCTCCCTTTATATATTAAATTTCTTCCCTTTTTTTCACTAAAAATATAGCACTTTTCCCTTATCATGTGTAGAAAGGACATATTTTTTTCAAAAAAAGAACTAAAGTTCTTTTTAGTTCTTAGAAAATTCAATAATTCTAAACCTTTATTTTTATCTTGAGCCCATCTTACGCCCCAATCATTAGTGAACAATAATAATGGTTGCCCTTTTAAATCTTGAACTTTTCTTTTGTATCAGATGAAAGATTTAATGATTTTAAATCAGTTCCTTCTTTGACCCATCTTATATATTGATAAGGTAGAGGAGATTTATGAATTTCAACATTGTATTCATTCTTTTAAACGATGTTCTAAAAACTTCAAATTGTAAAACACCAACAACTCCTACAATAATTTCTTCCATACCGCCACCTAATTCAGTAAAGATTTGGATTGCTCCTTTTTGCAATTTGTTCAACCCCTTTTAACAAATTGTTTTCTTTCATCGTATCTTTATTACGAATCATTGCAAAATGCTCTGGTGCAAAATGTTGGAATTCCTTCAAAAGCAAAATGTTTTTTACCTGTTGTAATGGTATCTCCAATTGAGAAAATACCTGGATCAAAAACACCAATGACATCTCCTGCATAAGCTTCATTTACTTCACTACGTTCATCTGCCATTAATTGTTTTGACTGATTTAATTTGATTTTTTTCTTACCTTGATAATGATAAACTTCCATCCCTTTTTCAAATTTACCAGAACAAATTCTAAAGAATGCCATTCTATCACGATGTCTAGCATTCATGTTCGCTTGAATTTTGAAAACAAAAGCTGAAAATTTTCTTGATAAGGATCAATCACTTCACCATCTGCCATTCTAGGAGTTGGTGGGGTTGTCATATTTAAGAAATGTTTTAAAATGGTTCAATCCCAAAGTTAGTAAGAGCCGATCCAAAACATACAGGTGATAACTTTACCAGCACGTACAGCTTCTAAACTAAATTCATTTCTGCCATATCTAATAATTCAATATCTTCTTGTAATTTATCATAAAGTTCATCTTCCACATACTCTTTAATTTTGGATCATCCGCTTTTAAATTTCTGTTTCAACTTCTTTTTTTCCACCATCTACAGGAATAAAACGAATGACTTCTTGATCATTTTCTTTCATAAACCCCTGCAAAACGTTTTTCCAGAACCAATTGGCCAGTTAACAGGACAAGTTTCAATTCCTAATTCTTGTTCAATTTCTTCCATTAATTCATAAGGATCTCTTTGCTTCTCTATCCATCTTATTTATAAAGTGAAAAATTGGAATATGTCTCATTGTACATACTTTAAATAACTTTACGTGTTTTGATCTTCGACCCTCTTTACTCGCATCAATGACCATGACTGCACAATCTGCTGCCATTAAAAATGATATGTATCTTCAGAAAAGTCTTGATGTCCTGGGTATCAAGAATATTAATACAATATCCCTGGTAATTAAATTGTAATACTGAAGAAGTAACTGAAATACCTCTTTCCTTTTCAATGCCCATCCAGTCACTTGTCGCATGCTTACTATTTTCTTTCCTTTTAACAGTTCCTGCTTGTTGGATAGCTCCTCCATAGAGTAAGAACTTTTCTGTTAAAGTTGTTTTTACCAGCATCCGGATGGGAAATAATCGCAAAATGTTCTTCTTTTTTCTATTTGTTGTCTTAAATCTTCCATTGCATCCTCCCATAATTTATATTTATTTTTTTTATCTTTTATTTCCAACAGTACAATTATTACCACAAAATGAAAGAATTACTACTATTATTTAATAAAAAGAAAAAGCCCACTCCCTATAATTACCTCTTTAAATAATATATAATAGAAATCTTTTTACAAAAAGTGGGAGCAATCCCCACAGATCATTAAAATACAAAATTTCCATTTTCAAAGATTTTTACATGACTGCCGTCTTCTAAAATACCATCAATCATTAAATCTTCTGTTCCCATCATAAAATCAACATGAACTAAAAGAATCATTGACCCCTTTTCAAACAATTCTTTTTTATCCATATCAATCCACCTTTAATACATTCAGAAAATCCAATACCTAAAAGCCATATGACATGAAGCATTTTCATCATATAAAGTATTATAAAATAATGTTTTTAATTCATTATTGGTGAATGATATGGAATTAAAGCAACTTCACCTAAATAACTTCCTTCATCACTATCAATAATTCCTTTTAAAACCTCATATCCTTTCTTTAGCTCCAAATCAATCACTTGACCATCTTTAAAACGTAAATAAAATTCATCAACAATATTTCCACCATAACTTTAAAGGTAAAGAACTAAAACAATTCCTTCTACATCATCCTTTATTAGGTGATGTAAAGATTTCTTCTGTTGGTATATTAGAAAATTGTAAACACCATTTTTAAATAACTTCCCCCACCAGCAAATAAATAATCATCATTCAAACCAATTGTAATTTCAGTCCCTTTACTATTTTTTATAATAAAGTTTCTTTTAAATTTAGACCATTTAAATAATTAACACGTTTTTCAAAAGAACGACGATGTTGATTCCATAATTCGACAGGATCATGTTCATCATCAATCTTAGCTGCTTTAAAATAGCATTCCATAAACTATCTAACGCTTCTTGATTTGACATATCAGGATAAACTTTATTCGCCCATTTTTGCGTAGCTCCACCTACGATACACCAAGCATTTGTCATATTATCGGATAAATCAAAATATGTCTTACATGCCTTTTTAACTGCTCTTTGCCAATTAGAAATCTTTTTAGGTTCAATACCTGCAAGCATTTCAGGATTTTCATCATCAACATAAAGAAAACAAGCATTCATTAACGCATAATCATTTCTAAAAGATGAAAACCAAGTAGGTACGTGATTAAATCTTCTACTTCAATATTTTCATATTTCATACGTGTGACTTCTTCATCACTATAATGAACAACAACTTCTTTAGCGCCTACAAGATAAGCTTGTTTAGTAACCGCTCTTACAAGTTGATAACTTTCAATAGATGCACTAATGATAACGGTTTGTTTTTCTTGAACATTCAAACCTGATTGAACAATTAATCTTGCATATTTTTTCTAATTTTATTTCAAAAACTCATTTTCCACCTCTAATTTATCTAATTCCTTTTTTGCGCTTCAAGATATCCTTCTTGAAGTGCTAATTGATAATATTCTTTAGCTTTTTCTAAATCTTTAGAAATACCATCACCATAATGATACATATAACCTAGCATAAAGCTTTGCTTTTGAATAATGATAATGACTAGCTTGTTGATAATATTGCATTGCTTTATGCTTATCTTCTTTTGTCCTATCCCATAAAAGAACCATCTACCTAAATGATAAAAACCTTCTCTATTTTGTTTTTGACAAGCTAATAAATAATATTCATAAGCCATCTGATAATCTTTTTTTCTACATAAATTCCATTTTCTAAATAATAAGCATATTTTACAAGTGCTGGTGAATAACCTTTTGCACTTCTTAAAAGATAATCAAGCATTTCCTCTTTACTGACTTCTATTCCTTTGTTCACCATAAAGTGCTAATTGATACAAAAGACTGTTCCTCATCTTCTTTTTAAAATTGCTAATTTAAAATGTTGAATTGCTTGTTGATCATCGTGTTTTTCTTTAAAATACTGTCCTATTAAATAAGCTGCAACAGGATACTGATCTTCTATTTTAATTAAGCCAGCAATTCCTTTTTCCTTATCCTGTAAAACACCCTTTCCTTCTAAATAACAAACACCTAAATAATAAAACGCTTCTCTTTCTCCAAGATTGGCTGCTTTTTGATAAGCTTCAAAAGACTTCTTTTCATCCTTAACAGTTCCAATTCCTTGACCATAGTAATAAGCCACAGCCAACGTTGATTGTCCATCTCCTTGATGACTCGCTTTTAAATACCAATAAAAACTATTTTTTCACTTTCTGGATATTCACTATGCATTTCATAAAAATACCTAAACAAAATTGCGCATTCATATAGCCCATATTTGCTGCTTTTAAATAATATTCTAAAGCTTTTTGACTATCTTTTTTCTATCCCTCGACCAAATTCATAACAGGTTGCCATCGCTGTGATTGCTACTTCTAAACCATCTTTTGCTGCTTCTTGATACCAATGAAAAGCTTTTTGATAATTTTCATTGCAACCGTAACCCAAATCATAAAAACGTCCTAATTTATATTTAGCAAGACTATTCCCTTCATAAGCAGCTTTTTCATAATAATGTAAAGCTCTTTGATAATCCTGTCTTATTCCTTGACCATATTCATAACATTCACCTAGAGCACAAATCGCATCATTATGTCCTAAGGCTGCTGCTTCTTCATAACGTAAAAAAGCTTCCTCTAGATCCTGAATTACACCATACCCATTTTGTAAAAAATAAGCCGTTGAAAATAAAGATCTTGAAATCCTTCATCGACTCCTAAAGAATAAAGTTCAAAAGCTTTTTTTCATAATCTTGGTCAACATCTATCCCATATTCATAAAAATAAGCAAGATTACAAGAAGCAACAACATTTCCTAAATCACTTGCTAGACGATAATATGTCATGGCCATTTGATTACTTTGTTTAACCCCTTTGTCCTTTTTCATACATATAACCTAACACACATAAACAATCAGAATCTTCACATTCTTCTCCTAAATGGAAACATTCTAATGCTTGATCATATTTTTTTGGTCATAATAATATAATCCTACTTGATAATATTGATCAGGTGTTAATTCTTCTTCTAAATCTAATTCATCATAATGATGATTATAAGTAAGTGCACATAAATCAATTCCTATCACTTGATGTTCTTCATTTTCTATCAAATATTGTTCAAATTCATGATAATCTTCATAAGTTTCCATCATCATTTGAATGGAATCTACTTGTTGTTGCAATTCATCAATACTTGCATGATGTGAATATATAGAAATTAATTTAATATAGGCAACTGATTGTTGATAATCATCTTTTTACACGAATCAATGTTTCTAATTCATAATCATTTAGAATTTCATCAATATAATAATGATGAAAAAAAGGTTCATATAAGTGAATTCTTTCTTTCATACCTTCACCCCCAATACAACTTGGAACGTTATTTCTTTTCATTTACTATTCTACTGATTTCATCAGAGAACTTTCCTAAAATAACAGTAACTTTGCCTGTAGCTTGAATAACACCACTTGCACCTAATTCTTTTAAAACATTTACTTTTACTAAATCATCATTTTCTACAAAGAAACGTACTTTACTTCCTTGACTTTGGCTCTCTTTAATATTATCAATACCCCCTAAAGCATGAATTAAAGCTTCTAAATCAATAGGAATATCTTTTAAAGTAACTTCTTTAGGTTTTTTTTTTTAATACCTTTGCAAAAATAAACCATACTCCAACAATTAGAATAATTGCAATTAAAACATAAATAAAATAATCTGACATATCTATTTCCTTTCTTAATAAACATTTTTTTTTTTTATGATATATTTATAGTATACTATAAATCACTAGGGTGACAAAATGAAAAAAATATTTAGATTCTACAATTTGTTGGCCACTTGCCATCATTTTATTTATTCTATGTCTTATTAGTTGTTATACAATTAAATGTGCAGCTGGTTATATTACTTATCCCAATCCTACAGGCTATTGGAGTAAACAACTCCTTTTATTATATGATTGGTGTCGGTTTGATTTTTTTAATCAATCGTTTTGGAAATGATCGAATTTATTCGGGAATGTGGATTTTTTATGGAATCTTGATTGTCTTTTTTAGTCGGTCTTGTTATTCAAAGATTTGCTATTTATAAATTAGAATGCATATCATTCCTTTGCAAAGATCAAAATGGTGCCACATCATGGTATAATAACTTTCCAGGATTTTCATTCCAACCTTCTGAATTTATGAAAGTTGTAATGATTATATGTATGTCTAACACTGTTTCTTTACACAATGAAAAATATTTAATTCATACATTTGATACCGATTTACAGTTAATTGGTCGTAGCAGCTATTTCTCTCTACCACCAATGATTCTAACTTATTTACAAAATGATGCTGGTGTTACTTTGATTATGGCTTTTTCAGTGGTTGTTATTTTATTTGCATCAGGAATTAATAAGAAATGGTATATTGTAGGATTTGCTTGTTTAGCAGTTGTTCTTGTGATGTTTACTTACTTATTTATTTATCGTCAAGATATATTTTCTTCAATTATCACAGGACATAAACTTGATCGTTTTTATGGCTGGGTCGATCCTGAAGGAACTTATCAAAATCAAGGATACCAACTTTATAATGCGATGATGGCTTATGGAACAGCTGGGCTTTTGGTCATGGATTTGACACAGTGATTATTTCTTTACAAGAAGCTCATACGGACTTCATCTTTTTCTGTTATTACTTTAGGCTTTGGATTCGTGGGAGCCATCATTACGCTCATTGCTATACTAGCGTTAGATGTTTGTATTTTGTATGTTGGTTTAAAAAGCAACGCATCAAAGTGATAAATATTTTATTGCTGGTATTTTTGGATGTATGATTTTCCAACAATTTTGGAACATCGCTATGATTTTAGAATACTCTCCTATCACTGGTATCACATTACCGTTTCTTTCATATGGTGGGTCTTCACTTTATCTTACATGATTGCAATTGGAATGTGTTTTTGATATCCATCGCCAAACAAGTATCGCTAAATATAATCAAATAGATTAAAGCTGTAACACAAAGTACAGCTTTTTTTGTGCAAATATGTCAATTATGTTAAAATAAATTGAATTGTATTAAGAAACGGAGATTAGTATGACAAAAAAGAGATGGATCTTCATCAACAAAATCGTTTTTCAATTAAAATCAATAAAATACTTCAAGATAAAAAGATAACCAACAATTTTTTAAAATTAATTGCCCTTAAATATATGGGCGTTTATGTCGTTGACTTAAAAAAGATATCTTCCGTGATATTATAGGTCCTTCCTATTTTTTAAAACTTGGAAAAAGAACAACATAATTGTTTTTCTGTAACAATGAAACTTTATAATAATCTATATATTAGCGAAAACAATCAACAAAATGTTGCTCAATTTATTAATTACAACACTATTATCGAAAAACTTTCTAAAGATAAAAACATTGAACAAAAAAATACAGAAAAAAGATGGCACACTCATTAAAATATCTAGTGAACCCTACTCATAAGATCCTAAAGATAAAGATCTTACTATTTGGATGTTTACCAATGAAAATAGTGCAGATGCTGTCTATGGTTCATTAGATGAAGCTAGATGGTCTATGGAATGTGATGAAAATGGAAATGTCCTTTCTATTTGGTGGAATGAAGGAACTTGTCATTTAATGGGCTATGACTACGATAAAGAACACTTTCAAACATTACCTCCATTTACCCATCTTCACGATAAGATTCAACAATTGCGATAAAAGAGGTATTTGGACGACCTCTATTATTTTTTACAACTTTTACAAACATAACATCACCATCCTATACTACACAAAAAGAAATATTAGATACTATTATAAAAAAGGATAAAATAAAAAGACATGAACCTAAGATTATATCTTAAGTTCATGCCATTTGGAGATTAACTCTCCTTTTATAATGTATTTTCTGATGGGTAAAAGGATGAATAAAACTAATTTCAACACTATCCAAATAAAATAAGTAATCTTCATTTGATCCATATAGAAGATCTCCCACTAAAGGGTGACCAATAGAAGCCATATGTACTCTAATTTGATGGGTTCTTCCCTGTTACTAATTTGCATTCTACAAGTGTTTGATTATTTTTATGCATTAAAGATTTATAATACGTCTTAGCATGCTTACCATGATCATCAACAATTCTTTTAATAGAATCATTACTTTTTTAAAATAGGTCGATCAATAACGCCTTCCCCTTCTAAAATTCCTTCAACTAAACAATGATAAACACGTTCTACTTGTTTAATATCTTTAGAAAAGCAATGCATGAGCTTGTGATGTTTTAGCAACCAACATATATCCTGATGTTTCTTTATCTAAACGATTTACTAAATGAATTGTACTTTTTAAACCAATTTGTTGATAGTAATACATTAATGCATGACATAAAGTATGGCTTTGATATCTTTTAGTAGGAAATACAAGGCATTTGGCTTTCTTTTATCAATGATTATATAATAGTCATCTTCATAAATGATTTTTAAAGGAATATTTTCTGGTTGAATATTTGAGTTTTCTATTGGAAAAATAATTTCTAAACAGTCTCCTTTTGAAGTAAACATCTTACTGTTTGACTTTTTCCATTGACTAAGAAATCACCTTCCCTTTTAATCCTTTTAATCATTGCTTGACTAATTGGTAATTCTTTTCAAATAATCTCTTAATAAAATCGTTTGTTCAATTTGATAACTCATGAATTAATAAATGCCCTTCTAACTCTTTTAATAAAAGACATTTCTTTATATTCAATAAAACGAACATACTTACGCCCAATCGTAATCTCAATACTTTCAACATCCTCTAATTCTAAATGAATATGATCGATTCCAATCAAAGAATGATTAAAATGATTTCCAACTAATTTAATCGTTTGACTTTCATCTAAAATCAAACTTGAACCTAAGAACGATATGCATTATGATGAATTCCTGCAACTTCTGTAAGTTGCATCAAAGGAATACCTGGATAAATGATAGAACCACCTAAAGATTTATTATAAACAGTCGATCCAGAAGGAGTTGAAACACATAAACCATTCCCTCTAAAAACTTCTAATAAAACATTACCAATATACACATGAATAACCTGTGCTTGTAAACCTTGATCTAATCTTAATTCATTTAAAGCATAATATGTTTGAAAAAGAGTCTTTTTATTAATTTTAATTTCTAACATATATCTTTTCATCGTCTTAAATTGTCTAGAAGTCACATCTTTTTATAAATTGATCCACTTCATCAATTTGGTAATCTGTATAAAATCCTAAAGTTCCTGTATGTATACCTACAAAACAACAATCAACATTTAAATATTGATGTACAGCTTCTAAAATAGTTCCATCTCCTCCAATTGAAATAACAAGATCTGGATTTTTTTTCATCATAAATAAAAAAGTTTTGTAAACTTTCTTTAATTTTCAAAGCTGTTTTTTAGAAAGATCATCATTTCTAACCATTAATGCATATTTCATCTTTCTTCCCTCCGTATAGATGTATTATAATATATCTAGAGCATTTAAGCAAAGAGGTATCATATGGAACATCTAGAAATTGAATTTAAAATGTTATTAAAAAGAAAATATATTTAAAAAATATTATCTGATTATAAAAATCAAATCAAAGACAGTTATCAACAAACCAATTATTATCTTTTTCATCCTCTATTGGAAAAGAAAAAAAATACTCACTCAGAATTAGAGAAAAAAAAGGTCATTACGAACTCACATTGAAAAAAAAACCTTCAACTATTGGTCTGAATGAATTAAATATAGATATTAATAAAAGAAATTAAAGATGCTATTTTTAATCATCAACATATCAATAATGAAATCTTTGATATTTTAGAAAAAAGAAAATATTTATATCAAAGATTTAACATGTGGATATTATTTAAAAAACAACACGTCATGATATTATTTTACCCGATGGTGTTTTATCCTTAGATGAAAATGAATATAACCATCATCATGATTATGAAATAGAATTTGAAGTGGAAGATTATGATCAAGGACTTCAAACATTCAAAAAAATCATTCAACCTTATCATTTAGAATATAAACAAAACTGTTTAAGTAAAATCAAACGAATGTTAGAAACATTAAAAAAACGAATAAGTCACATACTTATTCGTTTTATATTCATAGCTTTCCATAAACACACTTAAAGAAACCGGCCTACCATAATAGAATCCTTTGAATATAATCTGGCTTTAATAACATAATACGTTCAAGTTCTTCCTTTTCTTCTATTCCTTCAATACAAATCTTAACACCTACGCTATGAGCCATATCCACCATATGTTTTAGCAACATATTTTCATACTCATTTGAAAGTGCATTTTTCATCAATGTTCGATCTATTTTTATATAATCTGGTTTTAAATTATAAAGATAGTGGAAATTAGAATATCCTGTTCCAAAATCATCTAAAGCAAGTAAGATATTTTCTTTCTTTAAACCATTACAAAAATCAATAAAGTTTTTATTAGATTCAATAAAACCACTTTCTGTAAGTTCTATAACCAATTGATTATTTTTTCTATTTTATAATTTTTATAATATTTAAAATATCATTTAATGCTGGTGTTTTTAACACTTGAACATAAGACATATTAATTTGTACTTTAATATTTGAAAACATACTTACAGCTTTTAATGATTGATCTAAAACCCATCTACCTACAGGAATAATCAAATCACTTTCCTCTAATAATGGAATAAATTCTAGTGGTGAAATTTTACCAAATTCATCACATTCAAATCTAAGCAATGCTTCCATACTATGAATCTTTTCTGTTTTCATATCAATAATTGGCTGAAAATAAACTTCAAATCCTTTAAATTGTTGGTTAACTGCTTTATGTAATTCTTTTGTTAATTTATTTTTCTTAAAAACTCTTGATAAGCTTCCTGCTTAAAAATCGTATATGTATTTTTTCCATTTGTTTTCGATTGATTTAAAGCAAATTCTGTCCATTGCATAATAGAATTATAACTTTTATTAGGATAATCATGAAAATCTAGAATACCTGCAGAAATCGTTAAATAAATATCATAATTAATAGATTCTACATAACGTGTAATACTTCTACGTATTGCTTTATAAAGAGCTCTTGCATCTTCTTTACTGCCAACAACATCCATCACAATAAACTCATCAGCGACAATCCTATAAAGTTGTTGATTTTTAGTTAATAACTTTTTAATACAATTTCCAACTTGTTTTTAAAAGCAACATCTCCATATTTTACACCGAAATTTTCATTAATATTTTTAAAATCATCAATATCAATTCTTAAAATAAAACCTTGAGTAATATCTTTATGAATTGGATAAATCAAATTCTTAAAACTCATTTCACCTAACAAACCACTATCATTATCCGCAACTTGTCTTTCTTCCAATTTCATTAATACATCCAATAATAAACTTAACATCTCCATTTTCATCTTTAATTGACTTACTACGGCAATTAATCCAAATAGGTGTACCGTCTTTTCCAATCCAACGATATTGTAAATTATGAAAACTCTTTTTACCTGAAACCATTTTTATTCATATCAGATAATAACATTTCTAAATCATCTTTATATACAAATTTTTTATGTGCTGGTAATGAATCACTAAACTCATAACGGTATATTAAATCTTTTTGTTGCATGTGGGGAAATAAAATAATTATCTTGATCAATATCCATCACAAATAAATAATCATCAATACATTGATCTAAAATAAGTATAATTTCTTTATACGTCTTTATAGCCTTTGCATCTAATCTATCCATAAATACCCCTCTTTTTTATACTAGTAATAATAATGATAACGATTTTTCTTTTTTAAAAAGCATTTACAATTAATAAAATAATACCAACAAAGAAATAACTAGCTCCACATATATACATATATTTAATAGAAGTTAATTGAATGGTCATTGTAGAAGATGCCATTGCTGTTAATCCTAAAATTATCGCAAAAGAAATCAAGAATGTCATAATTCCACAAACCATATAACTTACTGATAAACATTTTGTAATCAATCTCTCTTGAACTGAAATAAAAATAAGATAGGCTGTAGAAATAACTAATAAAATAGCACTCACAATAATATGTGTAGAATTTTAAAGCTATATACTTTCTTTACGATCTTATATGTTTTCTCCAGATTGTTCCATCGTATTTTCTACTCGACTTAATACTTTATCTTTGTAAACCTTGTAAATCCATTTGATTGATAGCTTGATCATAAAGTGTTGTAAACGTTTCTTCATTTATTGAAGGATTCAAAATAGAATATACCTCATCTTTTTTATCTTCTAAAAACTTGCTTTAATAAAGTTTCATCTAGAGTAGATGATTGATTATTTAAACAGTATCAATATATTCATTAACAAGTTCTTGCGTTTTTCATCTTGTTGTAAAGAAGAAACAAGTGTGACTTTGGCTTTCGTCCATATTCATCATACTTAAAACATTTGACAAGTATCTTCTAAAGCATTGTTACAGCCGTTGATTTAACAACTGTTGGTACCATATCATTAATAATCAAATGATTCATAAATAATGAAATTGCTAGATAAAAACATGAACAAATTAAAATAAGTGTCATTATAACTTTAATATTTTTCATATTGTCTCCTAAAAAGAATCAATCTAATGGCTTGATTCCTTTTCTCTATCCCTTTCATATTCTTTTTTTAAAATTCAAACAATCTTTTATTGCTGGTGTGGACAACGATCCATATCATGACATTCAGCTAACTTTCTAAGTTCTTTAGGAATAAAGACTCTCTTATTTCTTCAAATTGTAACCAACTTTGAAATCTTCTTTTTCATCAATCATAATTGGTCTTTTTAAAACTGATGGATTTTCCTGTATAAAACTTAATTAAATCATTGATTTTCATTGAATCAATGTCAATATCATTTTCTTTAATAATTTTGTTTTTTGAAATAATATCATCCGTACCATTTTCACTACGTTCTAATAATTCTCAGAAGTTCTGATTCTTTTTTAATAAAGTAGAAAAAATATTCTTTCTACATAAGGTATTTGATTTCATTTAACCAAGATTTTTACTTTTCTACAAGAAAGCTAACAACTTGGGGGGTATATATACGTATCATACAATCACTCCTTTGTAAATAATATAAACAATTTTAAACTTTGTATATCTTTTTTTTAAATATCTTGATTTTTTTTATAGATGAGCTCATTATAATGTTTTTTTAAAGACTTTGAAGGAACATAAGTAAATTATATTAAATGTTATAGAAAGCTTATGGTTGATGGAAATAAGCCATTGATATAATAGAAATTGGGGTTCTGGGTTACAAAAAGGCACAAAGTCTTTTTGTCGCTAATCGCGTTAAAATCAGAGCGTATATTTTATACGAATTAAGGTGTACCCGTTTATAACGTCCTTTTTTAAGGACGTTTTTTTTAAGGAGGAAAATTTATGAAAAAGAATGTTGAGTGGCATCAAGCCAACAGGAAGAGTAACTTTTAGGAAATTATATAGGAGCTATTAAACCTTTTGTTTCTTATCAAGATGAATATGAAATGATTGTTTTGTTTAACTTACACAGTATGACAATTTATCAAGAACCAAAGTTTAAGAAAAAATACAAAAGATTTGATTTCTTTATATTTAGCAGCTGGATTAGATCCTAAAAAAGTCACATTATTTTTACAATCTGATGTTTTAGAACATGCTCAACTTGGTTGGTATTTAGGATGTATGGTGTCAATGGGTGAATTATCACGTATGACTCAATATAAAAGATAAAAAGCAAGCAAACTTAAAAAATATGAATCTATTGGAGCTGGTATTTTTAATTATCCGTCATTAATGAATGCTGATATTTTAATTTATGATCCAGATTATGTACCAGTTGGTGAAGATCAAAAACAACATTGTGAACTTGCTAGAGATATTGCTGAAAGATTTAATAATCGTTATAGTGAAAACTTTCAAATTACCTGAACCACTTGTTCAAAAGTAGGTGGACGTATTATGGACTTACAAAATCCTACAAAGAAAATGTCTAAATCTGATGAAACAGGTAAAGGATGTATTTATATTTTAGATGATAATAATGTTTCTAAAAAATCATGTCTGCTATCACTGATAGTGATAACGCTATTTACTATGATGTTAAAAAATAAACCTGGTATTTCAAACTTACTTACTATTTATTCTATTTTAAGTGGTGAATCTATTGATGCACTTGTAGAACGTTATCAAGGTGTTGGTTATGGTCAATTTAAAAAAATCTAGCTAGAGTTGTAGGTAATGAATTACAAAAATCCATGATAAATATAATGAAAAGCAATA